>TARA_B100000674_G_scaffold242393_1_pt1 | contig 12226 bp, 14 predicted proteins | sample TARA_B100000674 | Tara Oceans TARA_B100000674 (sample SAMEA2622759) | marine metagenome | biome: marine biome (ENVO:00000447); feature: surface water layer (ENVO:00002042); material: "saline water (ENVO:00002010), including plankton (ENVO:xxxxxxxx)" | depth 5 m
AGATAATATTCTAACACGCGTTACTCTTCCTGCATCTATTGCACTAGCATTTATTGCGATTATTCCAACTTTAGTCAATCAAATAGGCAATGTTGATATTATGTTGTCTTATTTTTTTGGAGGAACTAGTATTATAATTGCTGTAGGTGTCGCATTGGATACTATGCAGCAAATTGAAGGTCAGCTTGTTAGCAGGCATTATGATAGTTTTTTAAAAACTGGAAAAATTAAGGGTCGTTCAAAGAATAGATATTAATGATTAATATTAAAAATAAAGATGAGATTGATTGTATGATAGAGGCTGGACGCATAGTAAAAGAAACTCTCTTGCTTATGGAAAAAAATATTAAGCCGGGTATTTCTACGATTGAGCTAGACCGAATTGCAGAAGACTTTATAAGAAGTCAAAATGCTACACCTGGATTTAAGGGGCTTTATGATTACCCTTCAACTATATGTATATCTATTGAAGATGAGGTCGTACACGGACTTCCGAGCGAAAAAAAACTTAAGCAGGGAGAGATAGTGGGTATTGACGTTGGTTCTATATATAAAGGTTATTATGGTGATCATGCAAAGTCATTTCCTGTAGGTGGAATAGATAGTGATAAGAAAAAATTATTAGAAGTGACAAAGAAATGTTTAGAATTAGGAATTAGTAAAGCTCAGCCTGGTAATAGAATAGGTGATATAGGAAATGCTATTCAGCAATATGCTGAACAAAACGGATATGGTGTTGTTAGAGAGCTTGTAGGGCATGGAATCGGATCTAGTTTGCATGAAGAACCTCAAATACCTAATTATGGTAAAGCGGGAACAGGGCCGCTTATAGATGTTGGTATGTGCTTTGCTATTGAGCCTATGATAAATATGGGTTCTAAAGAAGTTTATACAAAGAATGATGGTTGGACAATTTGTACAAAGGATGGTCTCCCATCTGCACATTTTGAGCATACTATAACAATAACTGAGGATGGACCTCAAATTTTAACTGCATAACATGCCCAAAGAACCAAATATAGAAGTAGATGGAAGTATTTTAGAGACATTGCCTAATGCAATGTTTAAAGTGAAATTAGATAATGGTCATGAGGTTTTAGCTCATGTATCTGGTAAAATGAGAATGCATTATATTAAGTTGATGCCAGATGACAAAGTAAAATTAGAGCTATCTCCGTATGATTTAACAAAAGGAAGAATTATCTTTAGGTATTAATATGAAAGTAAGAGCGTCAATAAAAAAAATATGTAATAAATGTCAGATAATTAGAAGAAACCGGGTTTTAAGAGTGATTTGTGAAAACCCTAGGCACAAACAGAAGCAAGGATAAAGGGGGCGGTTTTGGCAAGAATTTCAGGTGTTGATTTACCAAGAAATAAAAAAATAGAGTTTGCGCTTCAATACATTTACGGTATTGGAAAGGCTTATTCTAAAAATATATTAGAAAAAACTAATATCAATCCAGATGTAAGAGTTAATGAACTCAATGAAGATCAAATTATAGCAATTAGAGATGAAATATCTAATAATTATACAGTTGAGGGTGAGTTGCGTGCTCTTAATGGACGAAGCATTAAAAGACTAATTGATATTGGGTCCTACAGAGGTATGAGGCATAAGAGAGGTTTGCCTGTTAGAGGTCAAAATACAAAAAATAATTCACGTACCAGAAAAGGTAAGAAAAAAACGATTGCTGGTAAGAAAAAAGCGATTTAAAAATTAGGAGATAAGATTTGGCAAAAGCTAGAAAGAAAAAAGTTAAAGTGAATCCTGAAGGTGTTGCTCATATTAAAGCAACATTTAACAATACTCTTGTCACTTTATCAGATAAGAATGGAAATGCTATAGCATGGTCTAGCGCAGGGGCTTTAGGTTTTAAGGGGTCTAGAAAAAATACTCCCTATGCAGCAACACAGGCAGCAGATAAAGCTGCGCAAGAAGCAAAAGCTATGGGCTTAAGTACTGTCGAGGTTAGAGTCAAGGGTCCAGGTGGAGGTAGAGAAGCGGCGGTTAGAGCTTTGCAGGCAGCAGGATTAAAAATTACTAGAATAATGGATGTAACTCCTATCCCTCACAATGGATGTAGACCTCCAAAGAAAAGAAGAGTTTAATAAAAGGATAATATAAATGGCTAGATATAGAGGATCAAGATCAAAAATATGTAGAAGGCTTGAATTTGCGGCTTTTGAGTCTCCTAAATTTGGAAATCCTAGGAAAAATTATGCACCTGGACAGCATGGTATGTCTAGAAGAAGAAAGCTATCAAACTACGGAGTGCAGTTAAGAGAAAAACAAAGAATGAAATATCTATATGAGGTTTTAGAAAAACAGTTTAGAAACTATTACAAAAAGGCTTCAAAAAAAGCGGGACCTACAGGTGAAAATTTAGTTTCGATGCTAGAGTCTCGATTGGATAATACAATTTATAGATTAGGTTTTGCTCCTACAAGAAGAAGTGCAAGGCAATTAGTTGTTCATAAACATTTTTTGGTAAACAATAAAGTAGTTAATATCCCTTCTTTTTCACTTAAGGCTGATGATGTGATAACCGTTAGAGATAAAAGTAAAAAAATGGAAGTTTTTCACAGCTCTATGAGAAGAATTAAGGATGATAACCCAACAGATTGGTTGTCTTTAAACAAAGCCAAGTTATCAGGTGTGTTTTTAAGTGTTCCTGAAAGGTCTCAAATAAATGAACCTTTTGATGAGCAATTAGTTATAGAATTATATTCTAAATAATTAATTATTGGAGATAAAATGACAAAAGAGAAACATTTTAATGATATAGTAGTAGATGTAGTTGAAGAAGAGGGAAATATTGCAAAATTAGTTGCAGAGCCATTTGACAGAGGTTATGCTTTGACTATAGGTAACACTATGAGAAGAATATTGCTTACTTCAATTCCTGGTGCTGCTATAACATCAGTTAAAATAGACGGTGTTCAGCATGAGTTTTCTAGTATAAAAGGTGTAGTTGAAGATGTCTCTGAGATAATTCAAAACCTAAAAAAAGTTAGATTTAAGTTAAATGACTACGGTCCAGAGGTTATAAACTTTGAGGTCCAAGGTCCTTGCGAATTAAAAGCTAGTGAGATAAACAAACATATCACGCAATTTGAAGTTTTAAATCAGGATTTAGTTATTGCTAATGTAACAGACAAAGTTAAATTGAAAATAGAAATGAGAATTGCTAGAGGTAAAGGATATGTAGGTGCGGATAAGAATAAAAGAACTGATGATGTGATTGGAGTTATTCCAATGGATTCAATTTTTAATCCAGTAACAAATGTAACATGGAAAGTAGAGCCTATTGCAACTTCAACAGAAGAACAAGAAAGGTTAATTATGGAAGTAGAATCTGACGGTTCAACATCGCCGAAAGATGCTATTAATCATTCAGCTAGTGTTGCTAGACAGCATTTGGCTTTCTTTATGTTTAATGAGGCTTCATCTATAAAAGCAGTAAACGAAGAAGAGATAAATGAAGCTCTAGAAATTAAAAGTCTTCTACTAAAAAGTATAGATGAAATGGAGTTGTCTGTTAGAAGTCATAATTGTCTTCAGGCTGCAGGAATAGAAACAATTGCAGAATTAGTTGACAAGGAAGAGTCCCAAATGCTTCGGTACAAAAACTTTGGAAGAAAGTCGTTAACAGAGCTTGTCCAAAAATTGGGCGAACTAAATTTAAAATTTGGTATGGACATAAGTCAATACCTTAGTGCAGAGTAAATAATTATGAGACATCTTAAAAAAGGAAGAAAATTAAATCGTACATCAAGTCACAGAAAGGCTATGCTTAGCAATATGGCTTCATCTTTAGTTTTTTACAAAAGGATTAAAACAACGCTTCCAAAAGCAAAAACCTTAGGTCCTTACGTAGAACGCTTGATTACATATTCAAAGTATAGTGATCAACTTCATGGTAGAAGGCTTATAATGCAGAAGATTCTAGGTAAAAACAGTAAAAAAGTAGCTAATCTGCTGATAAATGAAATCGGACCTCAGTATAATTTGAGAAGTGGTGGATATACTAGAATTATCAAAATGGAAAATAGAAAGAATGACAATGCTCAAATGTGTTTCATTGAATTTGTCAATCTGAAGAACGATTCTGAAAAAAAAGAGAAAGAATCAAGTAAAGAAGTCAAAGAATAAATACCAAGACTTTGTGTAAGTGGGTAATTATTTTATCTTTAAAAGAGTGAAAATGAGAATTTATAAAGTTTTTATTTTCACTTTTTTACTTTCATTAGCTTTTTCCTCAAATCAAGGTGAAAAAACATTCGATAAATTTTTGTGGATTTCTGCAGATTCGATGAAAGATAAAGAAAGTATTAATGAGGCCTTGTATTTTGCTTTTGATCATGATTTTGACAAAGTTTTTGTTCAGTGTCGTTTTAGAGGAGATGCTTTTTATTCTTCAAAATTAGTTCCTAAAAATCCATCAATTCAGGATAGAAGTTTTGATCCATTAGATTATGCTATATCAATAGGTCACCAGCTTGGCTTGGAAGTCCATGCATGGATGAATACATACATTTTATGGACTAAGTCAGGTAAAAAAAAATCAGCTCCTAATAATTTAAGTCATATATATCATACAAATAAAGAGTGGACTGAGTCAAATATTTACGGAAAATCGGATTCAGATATAGATCTCGATCAAGTTCAATCGTTAAATTGGGGAGGAGTTTATTTATCTCCTAATCATCCTGAAGTTAACAATTATTTATCTCTAGTTTTTAAAGAAGTTATTGATAATTATAATATCGATGGAATTCACCTAGATTATATACGTTTTCAAAGTGACATATATGGATTTAATAAAGAAGGAATAAAGGTATTTAATGATAGATATGGATTCAATCCTCTTGATATTGAAAGAAATATAATATCAACAGTATATGGATGGGAGCAAAGTGAAATTGATTCTATGAAAACAATATGGAATAATTACAAGATTGAAAATATTAATAACCTATTAATTAATGTAAAAAAAATAATTAATGAATCTAATAATAAGGACATTGATTTTAGTGCTGCGGTAAAGCCAGATTACTATTTGGCTAAAATGAAGTGGTCGCAAGATTGGATGGAATGGCTTGATTCAGAGCTTTTAGATTTTGTTGTCTTAATGAATTATGCTTCAGATAATTTAATGTTCATTGATCCAATTCTTCAAATTTTAACAAGAAATAATGGAAATGAAGATAAGATTGTGATGGGAATCTCCACATATAATCAAACTGCTAATCAAGTAAGTGATAAATTATGTACATCGTACAAGTCACAATTTAAAGGGATAAGTTTGTTTTCGTATAATAGCATAGAGGATAATCAAAGAGATGAGTTGTTTTGGTTTAATCCTATTTTAGAATTTTTTTATGATAAATGTGAAAAAAGGTATTAAAATGAATAAAGTGAAAATTAAATCTCCAACTGGAGATAAATTAATATGTAAAGGCTGGCATCAGGAAGCTGCATATAGAATGATTCAGAATAATCTTGATAATTCAGTCGCTGAAGATCCAGATAATTTAATTGTATATGGAGGGCTAGGAAAAGCGGCTAGAAATTGGGATTGTTATAAACAAATACTTGAATCCCTTATTGAGTTAGAAAATGATGAAACATTATTAATTCAATCGGGTAAACCTGTTGCTGTATTTAAAACACATACATATTCACCAAGAGTACTTATTTCTAATTCTATGTTAGTTCCCAATTGGGCAAATTGGGAGTATTTTAGAGAGTTAGATCAGAAAGGTCTAATGATGTATGGACAAATGACTGCAGGAAGTTGGATATACATTGGAACGCAAGGAATTCTTCAGGGAACCTATGAAACTTTAGCTGAAGTTGCAAGCAGACATTTTAATGGGTCATTGAAAGGGACTTTAACTCTTACTGCTGGTTTAGGAGGAATGGGTGGAGCACAACCTCTCGCTGTTACAATGAATGAGGGTGTTAATATTACAGTAGAAATTGATGAAGATAGAGTGAATAAAAGACTTGAAACGAAGTATCTTGATATGAAGTGTGATTCAATCGATGATGCAATAAAAATTGCATTAGAAGCAAAGAAAGATAAAAAAGCCATCTCAATTGGTCTCATAGGTAACGCAGCAGATATATTTCCTGAGTTCTTAAAAAGAAACATCATCCCAGAGATTGTAACAGATCAGACTTCTGCTCATGATGAACTTAACGGATATTATCCAAACGAGATGTCTTTTGAAAATGCATTAAAATTAAAGAATCAGAATCCTGAAAAATACATTCAGAAATCATATCATTCAATGGGAATTCATTGTAAAGCTATGCTTGATTTTCAAAAAAAAGGTGCAATTGTTTTTGATTATGGGAATAATTTAAGAGGACAAGCAAAAAGCAAAGCTGGAATCCGGGAGGCATTTAACATTCCAGGGTTCGTTCCTGAATATATTCGTCCATTATTTTGCAGAGGTAAGGGGCCATTTCGATGGGTGGCCTTATCTGGAGATCCTAATGATATATATAAAACTGATAGGAAAGTCTTAGAGTTGTTTCCTAAGGATAAGATGTTGTCACGATGGATAAATATGGCTCAAGAAAAAATTCAGTTCCAAGGACTACCTGCAAGGATATGTTGGCTTGGGTACAGAGAAAGAAATATTTTTGCAGAGGCAATTAATGATATGGTTGCAAACGGTGAACTGTCTGCTCCAATAGTTATTGGTAGAGATCATTTAGATTGTGGTTCTGTTGCTTCACCTAATAGAGAGACAGAAAAAATGAAAGATGGGTCAGATGCGGTCGCAGACTGGCCAATACTTAATGCAATGTTGAGTGTTTCAGGTGGATCTAGTTGGACTTCTATTCATCATGGTGGAGGAGTTGGTATGGGTTTATCTATTCATTCAGGTGTTGTTATCGTTGCAGATGGTACTGATGAATGTAAAAAGAGATTAAATAGAGTGCTTACTAATGATCCTGGAATAGGTGTTGCAAGACATGTTGATGCAGGATACAATGAAGCCAAAGGTGTGGCGATAACGAAAGGTTTGAAAATTCCAGGGCTTAAATGATATCAAAAATAATTAATATTGGGAAAATCGTGACATGGGATAATGTATTGGACGACTTATCAGTTTGTAATCAATCAAACCTAGAAATTATGATTCAAGATAATGAAATAATTGAAATAGGAGAAAATTTAGAAAATAATAAAGATCAAAATATTATTGATGCTGAAAATGGTTTGATAACACCAGGATTTGTTGATTGTCATACTCATCCCATTTTCTTTGGAGATAGGTCTCATGAATTTAAGTTAAGGTCAGAGGGGAAAACTTATCAAGATATTGCAAAAACAGGTGGCGGAATTAAATATAGTATAAAAAGGTTGAGAGAAGCCACAAAAGAGCAAATTTTTGAAGAGGCTCTTCCTCGAATTAAGTCATTTTTAAAAAAAGGTACTACTACTATTGAGGCTAAATCAGGTTATGGTCTAACCCTTAATGATGAGATTAAATCATTAGAGGTAATAAAAATGTTAAATGACAATTCAAATCTTGATATTATCCCAACATTTATGGGTGCCCATGATTTTCCTATGGAATACCATGAAAATAAGAATGCTTATGTAGATTTAATTTGTAATGAAATGATTCCAAGAGTTGCTGAATATAAACTTGCCAAATTTTGCGATGTTTTTTGTGAGATTGGGTATTTTAGTGTAAAACAGTCTGAGAGAATACTTAAAACTGGTATGGATTATGGATTATTACCTAGATTACATGCAGATGAATTTGCTGATTCTGGTGCTGCTCAGTTAGCTGCTGATATTAGAGCATGCTCCGCAGATCATTTAATGCATTCAAATAAGGATGCATTAAAAGCTATGGCTGATAATAATGTTGTTTCTGTAATTTTACCTGGAACAACTTTTTTTCTAGGAAAAAAAGAATATGTTAATGCAGAAAACATAATTAATTCTGGTGGGGAAATTGCAATTGCGTCAGATTATAACCCTGGTAGCTGTACCATACAGTCAATGCCTATGATTATGTTCTTATCTAACCTTTACTGTAAATTACCTTTAGAGCAAGGTTTTAAAGCCTCTACGTACAACCCCGCAAAAGCTTTAAAGCTTGATCAAAATATTGGATTAGTTAAAAAAGGCTATATTGCAGACTTATTGATATGGAATATTAAAGAATTATCCGAAATTCCATATATGTTTAATAATGAGGATAGATTTGTTAAAGTTATAAAAAATGGTAATGTTATAAATTGATATAAGGGAAATAAAATGAATCTGAACGATTTACTAAAAACGATGGTTGATAAAAACGCAAGTGATTTACATATAACTGCTGGCTCACCTCCTAGGATACGAACAGGAGGAAAATTAATTCCTCTATCAGGTGAAAAATTAAGTTTGGAGGATGCTAAGAAAATTATAGAATCTGAATTAAGTGAAACAAATAAAAATAAATTACTTAATGGATCTGAGGTTGATTTTTCTATATCAGTTCCAGGTGTTAGTAGATTTAGAGTTAATGTCTTTAATCAAAGAGGCAATTTTGCAGCTGCATATAGAAGACTTCCGTATGAAATTCCATCAATTGATTCTCTTGGTTTACCTCCATCAGTAATTAATCTTACAACACGTCGAAAGGGATTGATTTTAATCACTGGTACTACAGGCAGTGGTAAATCGACAACTCTAGCGAGTATAATATATAAATTAACTCAAGAACTAGAAGGTCACATAATAACGATAGAAGATCCTATTGAATATCTCTATCCACATTCAAAAGCTCAAGTAAATCAAAGAGAAGTTGGTGTTGATACTGAATCTTTTGCGACTGGTTTAAAGAGTGCTCTTAGACAAGATCCAGATGTGGTTGTAGTAGGTGAACTTAGAGATATGGAGTCTATGGCAGCGGCAATCACAATTGCAGAAACGGGTCATTTAGTTTTTGGTACATTACATACTAATACAGCAAGTGGCACGATAAATAGATTAGTTGATGCGTTTCCAGCAGATAAACAAGATGTGATTCGTGTTAATTTATCAATGTCATTACTTGCAGTTGTAGCTCAGCAGTTAATCCCTAATAAGATTGGAGAAAGATCTTTAGCTGCTGAAGTAATGATATCTACTCCAGCTATTCAGTCTTTAATTAGAGAAAATAATGTTCATCAGATAGATAATTATATCAAAAGTGGAGCTAATGAAGGTATGATTCGCATGGATGATTCTTTAATGAATCTATTTAAAATGGGTGAAATTACTAAAGATGATACATTGCGCTATTCAGTGGATCAAAAAAGTATTAAGGATCAGCTTGGAAAATTATAAATTCCCCTTAAAATTTAAGTTTGTAAGTTCTCATTCAGAAAACAAAGATAATGGGAAGTAAAATAAAATATCCAATTTTATATTCCTATAGAAGATGACCATATGCAATTCGTGCCAGGATGGCTATTGCTCATACTAAGTTAAAAATTGAAATAAGAGAAATATCTCTAAGAAATAGACCAAAAGAGCTTTACAAGGCTTCTAGTAAAGGTACGGTTCCTGTTTTAATTACTCCCGAAAATGTAGTTGTAGATGAAAGCTTAGATATTATTTTATGGGTCCTAAAAAAATCTTCAATTCAAAGCTGGCTTCCTGAAAATCATTTTAGACATATGAAATTAATTGAACAAAATGATTTTAAATTTAAAAAATGGCTTGATAGATATAAGTATCATGATAGATATCCAGAAAATACTAAGATTTTTTACAGGCAAAAATGCTGTAATTATTTAAATATATATGAGAAAAAACTAAGTAAAAAAAAATATCTATTAAGTGATGATATTAAAATTTCAGATATTTCAATATTTCCATTTATAAGGCAATTTGCTAATGTAGACTTAGATTGGTTTCAAAATGAATATGTTAAATTAGCATTTTGGTTAGATGAAATATGCAATTCAGTTTTGTTTAAAAGAATAATGAAAAAATATGATTTATGGGATTCTTCAAAAAGCATAATTGAAGACTTCAATATTGACTAAAAAGATAGAATAATATTTACAAGATTTACAACGTCTAAAACATTATTTAATCCATCACCATTAACATCAGAACATGAGCATGCATCAGAGTTTCCAAGAACGCAATTATTAATTAGGTAAACTACATCTAAAACTGATAATTCATTATCTGCATTACAATCACCAAGTATTAAATTTGAGTAAATATTTGCCCCAATATCACGTCTACTTCCATCCGAGTCAGAAAGGTTTGGATTGCCTGAATCTATACAAGGTGAATCTGGAGAGTAATTAAAATTTAAATTTTCTAAATCTATAAAACCTGGATTTTGAAATATCAATCCAGCTCCTGGTTCGGGCACCCACGGTGTCCAAATATTTCCTCAGCCAGGACAGTTTTCCCAGTAATCTCCATTATCAGAGCCCCAAGAATTGGAATAGTTCACAGTCACAGTTGCATATTCTCCAATAATTCCTAATCCGTAACTCAAATTATCTATAAAATTGCAATTTTCAATGTGTACTTCGCTGTAATCAAAAGGCTTTATTCCAATTTCATTATTAAAAAAATTACAGTTTATCACACTTCCAGTCGATAAGCCCGAGTAGCTGATTCCGTAATAGGCACCATTTATTACATTGCAATATTGTATATCGAGGCTTGCAGAATAATCTTCATCTGCATATATCCATATTCCATTTTGGTTTTGTAAATCTATAATTGAGCCTTTACAATCTATAAAAACATCTCCCTCATATATTCCTAATCCTCCATAATAAATTTGTCCAGGTTCTAGGATTAGATATTTATCGTATTCTCCATAAGAAGATGAATTGTTGTATGCTTCCTGCAGTGACATTGTAAAACATACATTAATTAATACTAATAGTACAAATCTCATGCTAGAAATTAATATTTTAAAAAAATATATTAAAGATTAAAAAAATTACAGTTTGTAATTATTATATAGTTCTTCTATAGTAGTCAAATGAACTTTTTGCATCATACCATATTGGAAAAGTTTTTACAACTTCTGTATTTTTGAAGGTCTGACATATTCCACTAGCAACATGTCCAGAAATATATTTATAGTTTCTTTTTTTTGCCCAATTTAAATATATCCTTTTTAATGTTTTAGCATATCCACTTTTACCTTGAAATTTTTTTCTAATAACAAATGCATATGTATAAAGTGTATTTTTTTTGTTTAGGTTAAAATCAAAATGTGACCAGGATTCTTGCGAAAAATGCTCTAGTGGTACTCCAATAATATATCCTATAATAACCCCTTTATACCTAGCAACAAAAGGGAGAGTATCTTTACTAAAATATTTGTATATATTATTTTTATTTAAAAGTGCTCTATCACCAAAAATATCAACAAGACACTTTGACGTCTCAATTAAATCGGGGATATCTTCGCTTCCTATATCAAGTATTAATTCAACTTTGAAATTATATTCAGATGAAGCAATTATTTGTACTTCTGATTTTAGCAGTTCATGAGGCATGCCGTAATATATTTTAAAAGTATATTGTTTTCAAAAAAATATATTTGAAAATAATAAGCTAATTATGAGATTTTTTGTTAAATTTGTTCATTAATATCCTTTATAGAAATGAAAACTAAATTTTATCAAAAGTTAAAAAAAGAGTGTTTGGAAAAAGAAAGTCGTTTGTGCATAGGTTTAGACGTTGATTATGACTTATTTCCTAAATCAATACCTAGGTCTATTGATGGGGCGTATAATTTTATAAAAATGATCGTGGACAGTACTCATGAAATCTGCGCTTCATACAAAATCAACCTAGGTTTTTTTGAGCAATTTGGTTTTAAAGGTTATGAATTAATGGAAAAAGTTGTTGAATATATTGGAGATAAAGCTATCACTATAGCTGATGGAAAAAGAGGTGATATTGGTAACTCTTCAAAAAAATATGCTCAATCAATTTTTAATCAAATAGGTTTTGATTCCGCAACAGTATCCCCTTATATGGGGAGAGATTCAATAACTCCTTTCACTGATGATGATAAATTTGGAGCCTTTGTCTTATGCTTAACTTCAAATTCCGGATCAGCAGATTTACAGAAGAAACTATATAATGATAAACCTGTTTATTTTGCTGTTTTAGATATGCTAAAAGATTTAAAAAAAGATAATATTGGGATAGTAGTAGGCGCCACTCAAGAA
>TARA_B100000674_G_scaffold414271_1_pt1 | contig 12223 bp, 9 predicted proteins | sample TARA_B100000674 | Tara Oceans TARA_B100000674 (sample SAMEA2622759) | marine metagenome | biome: marine biome (ENVO:00000447); feature: surface water layer (ENVO:00002042); material: "saline water (ENVO:00002010), including plankton (ENVO:xxxxxxxx)" | depth 5 m
CTCAACCTTGTAAACTTTAGCTGCTGTTGCTGAATGAATGTCAACGCCTAAATTAAAAGCCTTTAACATAGATTCATCTTTACTTAAAGAGGCCATAATTCTAAGTTCAATTTGAGAATAATCTGCTGCTAATAATTCAAATTCATCATTTCTGGAAATGAATGACTTTCTCATTTTTCTGCCTTTTTCTGTTCTGATAGGAATGTTCTGTAAATTTGGATTTGTTGAACTTAGCCTTCCGGTTGCAGCCACCGATTGATTAAATGTTGTGTGTATTTTTCCTGAGTGTGAATCAATCAATAATGGTAGAGCATTTACATAAGTTGATAGTAACTTTTGTAACCCTCTATACTCTAATATTAAATTAACTATTTGGTGTTTTCCCTTAAGCTTAATTAGAGTTTCTTCTGAGGTAGAATATTGTCCAGATTTTGTCTTCTTAACCTTTTCCACTATTTGCATTTTATCAAAAAGCACTTCTCCTAGCTGCTTAGGGGAAGAAATATTAAACTCTTCACCTGACAATTTATAAATTTGTTTTTCTGTAAATAAAATTTCTTTTCTGAGTTCTATAGAATAACTTTGTAACATTTGTACGTCTAAATTTATTCCTTCTAATTCCATTTTAGATAATACTTTTAACAATGGCATTTCAATAGAGTTGAACAAATCATATAAATTTAGTTCTTTCAAATCATGTGTAAATATCTCTGAAAGTTGTAGTATAATATCTGAGAGTTCGCAACAATAAAACAACTGTTTATCTTCAGATAATTCCGAAACACTTCTTTTTTGCTTGCCTTTTCCAAGTACAGAACTAATATCAAAACTATTATATTCTAAATAATTTTGAGAAAGAATTTCTATATCATGCCTCATATCTGGGTGTAACAAATAATGAGCTACAGAAATATCAAAAATATTATTTATTTCATAGATGTTAAATTTCCATAATATTTTAATTTGATCCTTTATGTCTTTACCTATTTTTAAAATGCTGTGATCTGCTAATATTTCTTTTAAAAAAGATATGTTTTCATCTTTAAAAGGAAAATAAAACGAATTATCCTTTTCTATAGAAAGTGAAAAAGAAATTATTGAATCATTAAAATTAGACAGATTATTAGATAAAATCTGAATGGAACATTTGCCATTTTCACGAATTTTATCTAAAAGTAAATCATAATCTTTTGTGGTTAAATATCTCTTTTCTATTTCGATCTTTTCATTTTGTGAATTTATATTTTTAGAAAACAAATCTAATTGACTTTCAGAAAACAATTCGTCTTTCTCTGGAACGTCTAATTCTTTATTTGTTCCATACTCAGTATCTGACAATGACAGAACTCTTTGCAAAATTGTTTTGAATTCAAGTTCTTCAAATAAGTCTCTTGTCTGATCAGTATCAATTTCTGAAAAAAGCAGCTCATTTTCATTAAACTCTATTGGAACATTAATATCTATTGTAGCTAATTTCTTAGAAACAATCCCTTGTTCCTTAGCAGCTTCAACTTTTTCTCTCAATTTACCTTTAATCTTATGGGTATTTGCTAAAAGAGATTCCATAGAGCCGTATTCAGATATGAATTTTTGCGCAGTCTTCTTCCCTACCCCAGGTAGTCCAGGAATATTGTCTACAGCATCTCCCATCATTCCTAAGTAATCTATTACTTGTGACACTTTTTGAATTTGAAACTTTTCTAAAACTTCTTTTATGCCCCAAACTTCTGTAGGGGCCCATTTGTTTCCTGGACGATACATAAAGATGTTTTCAGAAACAAGCTGAGCAAAATCTTTATCAGAAGTCATCATATATACATGAAAACCTTCTTTTTCTGCCTTTTTTGCAAGCGTTCCTATTAAATCATCCGCCTCAAATCCATCCAAATAAATCTTAGTTATATTTAAACACTCTAATAATCTATCAATATATGGTTTTGCGGAAACTATACCGTCTGGTGTTGGTTCTCTATTTGCTTTATAATCACTAAATTCCTCATGTCTAAATGTAGGTCCACTTCTATCAAAGCATACGGCAATATGAGTTGGTCTTTCCTTCTTTAAAACCTCAACAAGAGTATTTGTAAAACCAAAAATAGCTGAAGTGTCTAAACCTTTTGAATTTATCCTTGGATTTTTAATAAACGCAAAATACGCCCTATAAATAAGAGCATAAGCATCTAGTAAAAATAGTTTCTTTTTTTGACTCATAATTGTATGTAAAATTATAATTTTATGCTAAATACAGAGCCCAATATGAAAAAGAATTTATCATACATAATAAACATAATGTTCGTGCCAATATTGTTTGTTTTGATGATTTGGATAGTAGAGGGATTAGAGTATATTTTAGACGCGAACTTTTCAACTTTCGGAATTATTCCTTTAGATTTTAATCGCATATACGGAATACTAAGTTATCCGTTTATTCACTCTGATTTAAATCACTTACTCAATAACACTTATCCAATTTTAATTTTAGGAGGCATTATTTCTGAAGTCTATAAAGAAATTTCGAACAAAGTTTTCTTTTATTCTTATATTTTAAGTGGTTCTTTACTCTGGATATTTGGTATACCTAATTCGAATATTATTGGAGCTAGTGGTGTGGTTTATGCTTTGGGCTCTTTTATCTTAATGAGCGGATTTATAAAAAATCAACCCCGACTTATTATGCTCTCATTTCTTGTAATATTTTTGAACTTTTTTAATATGTGGGGAATTATTGAAGTAAAACAAGATAATATCTCTCAAACTGCACATCTATGTGGAGCGATTGCTGGTCTGATAATAGCTTTAATTTTTAGAAAAAAAGGACCGCAACCTAAAATATATAACTACGAACTTGAAGAAAAATTAGAAAAAGCAAATCAAATTAATTATATTTTTAAGGAGAAAGATTAATTAGCTACAGAATTAGTTTTTTGATTACTTATCAAATTCTATGAAGCTGATCGTGAACTTTTTTACCCTCCTTCTGCATTTCATTTAGCGTGCCCCCTTCGCATACTATATCTCTGCTTAAATTATACCCCAATTAGAGGTCAACCACGCTCTTTCATGGAGGTAATAAAATATCAATTTCGCAACTCTATCTAAAATAACTAACCACCCAACTGAGCTTTTATCAATTGGTTCAAATCCAAAGAACGGAGGGAGATAAGAAAGGACAAAAAATGTTGTTGTCATTGCAAGCAAATTCCATGTCACCGCTTTAAATATATGTCGTTTTCTGTTGATTTTAACTTTATTCATTTTTTTCTTTTTCATTTTAGCAATAATAATCAATTTTTTGATAGCATCATTAGTAATATTTTGAACAAAAATGTATTTTCGCATACTTATGAGAAAAATTAGAAATTTTTGCATAATTGCTCACATTGATCATGGTAAAAGCACATTAGCGGATAGGTTACTAGAGTTTACTGGCTCTGTTACTGACCGTGAATCACAAGATCAATTGTTAGATAATATGGATTTAGAAAGAGAAAGAGGGATTACTATTAAGAGTCACGCTATACAAATGGAATATTCTCTTAATGGAGAAGATTATATTCTAAATTTGATTGATACTCCTGGACACGTTGACTTTTCTTATGAAGTATCTAGATCAATTGCTGCTTGTGAAGGAGCTTTATTAGTTGTAGACGCCGCTCAAGGAATTCAAGCGCAAACGATATCTAATTTATATTTAGCTTTAGATAACGACTTGGAGATTATTCCAGTTCTTAATAAAATTGATTTACCTTCAGCAGACCCTGAAGTGGTAAAAGATCAGATTATAGATTTAATTGGGTGTGAGGACAAGGATATCATCCCAGCTTCTGCAAAAACAGGTCTAGGAATTGATAAAATTTTAGAAGCTATTGTGGAAAGAGTTCCTTGTCCTGATGGAGAGAAAGAAGCTCCTTTACAAGCAATGATATTTGATTCGGTTTATAATTCTTTCAGAGGTATTGAAGCATATTTTAAAATTGTAAATGGGGAGTTGAAAAAGGGAGAAAAAGTTAAATTTATGGCAACTGGAAAAGAATATTTTGCCGATGAAATCGGAGCTTTAAAATTTAAACAACAACCTAAAAGTATATTGAGTACTGGAGAGGTTGGTTATATAATATCTGGAATAAAAGATGCAAGAGAAGTAAAAGTAGGAGATACAATAACTACTGTTGATAGTTCATCTTCAGAAGCTATTAAAGGATTCGAAGATGTAAAGCCGATGGTTTTTGCGGGGATTTACCCAGTAGATACAGAAGATTATGAAGAGCTTCGAAAATCTATGGAAAAACTACAACTTAATGACGCTTCTTTAACTTTTGAACCAGAATCGTCTGTTGCTTTAGGCTTTGGTTTTAGATGTGGATTCCTTGGGATGTTGCACATGGAAATCATTCAAGAAAGATTGGATAGAGAATTCAACATGACGGTAATTACTACTGTACCTAATGTATCTTACAAAGCTTATACCACTGCTGGATCAAAAATAGAGGTTCATAATCCAACTGATTTTCCAGATCCAAGCACCCTAGATTATGTGGAAGAGCCTTATATTAAAGCTCAAATTATTACTAAAGCAGAATTTGTAGGGACCATCATGAATTTATGTATTGATAAAAGAGGAGAATTAACCAATCAAGTTTATCTTACAACTGATCGGGTTGAGCTTTCTTTTAACATGCCGTTAGGAGAGATTGTTTTTGATTTTTATGATAAATTAAAGTCAGTTTCCAGAGGATACGCCTCTTTTGATTATCAACCATCCGAATATAGACAGTCTGATTTAATCAAATTAGACATTTTGTTAAACGGAGAACAAGTCGACGCTTTGTCCGCATTAATTCATAGAGCCAACGCTCAATCTTTAGGTAGAAAAATTTGTGTGAAATTGAAGGAATTAATACCAAGGCAACAGTTTGATATTGCTGTTCAATCTGCAATTGGAGCTAAAATTATTAGTAGAGAAACTATAAAGGCGTTACGAAAAGATGTTACTGCAAAATGTTATGGAGGGGATATATCTAGAAAAAGAAAGTTATTGGAAAAACAGAAGAAAGGAAAGAAAAGAATGAAGCAAGTAGGAAGCGTTGAGATTCCTCAGAAAGCATTTTTAGCAGTATTAAAATTAGAAGATTAATAATATATGGGTAGAGCATTCGAATTCAGAAAAGCTAGAAAAATGAAGCGTTGGTCAGCTATGTCTAAAACTTTCACTAGGATTGGAAAAGACATCTCAATATCTGTAAAAGAAGGAGGGGCTGATCCAGAAACTAATTCCAGATTAAGACAAGTTATTCAGAATGCTAAATCTGCGAATATGCCCAAGGAAAATATTGAACGAGCTATAAAAAAGGCGAGTGGAGCAGATGCTACTAGTTATACAGAGATGACTTTGGAAGGGTATGCGCCTTATGGAATTGCAATATTTGTAGATTGCACTACAGACAATAATAACAGAACAGTTGCGAATGTTCGATCTTATTTTAATAAATGTGAGGGAAGCCTTGGTACTAACGGTTCTTTAGAGTTTATTTTTGATAGAAAAGGAGTATTTACAATTGATTCTAGTCAAGTAAAAATGGATTTGGAAGAATTAGAAATGGAACTTATTGATGGTGGACTAGAAGAACTTGAAGTGGATGAAGAAGTTATTTCCGTTTATTGTGATTATACTGAATTTAGTAATATGCAAAAATGCTTAGAGGGTTTAGAAATTGAAATTCAAAATTCAGAATTACAGAGAATCCCAAATAACACAAAAACTATCTCTGCGGAACAAGCGGAATTAGTTTTAAAATTATTAGATAAATTAGAAAGCGATGATGATGTTCAACAAGTCTTTCATAACATGGAACTTACAAAAGAAATACTAAAATCAATGGAGGAAAAATGAATGTATTAATATTAGGAAGTGGTGGAAGAGAACATGCTTTTGCATGGAAGATTTCACAATCAAGTTTGTGTAAAAAGTTATTAATTGCTCCTGGTAATGCGGGAACAGCTCAAGTGGGCACAAATATAGAAATTGAAGTAAATGATTTTAAAAAGGTACAAGAACTTTGTGTTGTTGAAGAAATTGATATGTTGATTGTTGGTCCGGAAGCTCCTCTAGTAAATGGAATCTATGACTTTTTTCAAGGAGATGAAACTTTGCAACATATTACATTAATTGGACCTTCAAAAAAAGGAGCGCAACTAGAAGGAAGCAAAGAATTCTCTAAGAAGTTTATGATGAAGCACGGTATCCCAACAGCCGCTTATCAATCTTTTACAAAAGACACTTTAGAAGATGGATATCAATTTTTAGAAACTTTATCTCCCCCATATGTACTTAAAGCTGACGGACTTGCTGCTGGAAAAGGAGTTTTAATTTTAGAAACTTTAAAAGAAGCTAAACAAAAACTAAAAGAAATGCTTGCTGATGCTAAATTTGGAGACGCAAGTAGTAAAGTTGTAATTGAAGAACATCTTAACGGTATAGAACTTTCTGTTTTTGTATTAACAGATGGAATTTCTTACAAAATTCTTCCATCAGCTAAAGATTATAAAAGAATCGGTGAGGGAGATACTGGATTGAACACAGGAGGAATGGGAGCAATTTCCCCTGTTCCATTTGCAGATAGATTCTTTATAGAAAAAGTAGAGAGAGAGATAATAAAGCCTACAATTAAAGGCTTAATAGAAGAAAACATTGATTACAAAGGATTTATTTTTATTGGCTTAATGGTAGAAAATGGTAACCCTAAAGTGATTGAATATAATGTGAGAATGGGAGATCCGGAAACAGAAGTTGTTATTCCAAGAATCAAATCTGACTTGTTAAATCTTTTTAGAGGAATTGGAAATGGATCATTTTCCGAGGTTGATTTTGATATTTCGAAAGATGTTGCCGCTACAGTAATGTTAGTTTCGGAAGGCTATCCTGAAAGTTATAAGAAAAACATAGAAATGACAGGATTTGAAGAGATTGAAGATAGTCTTCTTTTTCATGCGGGGACAAAAAATAATGGGGATAAAATATCTACTAATGGGGGCAGGGTCTTAGCAATAACTTCCTTTGGAAAAAATCTTGATGAAGCGGTTAGTAAATCTTTTGAAAATGCTGAAAAAATTAAATTTGACGGAAAATACTATCGAAAAGATATTGGATTTGATTTATAATGATGCGTGTTCTTCTCCTCTTTTTCTGTGACCAAACATTTTTCCAGTCCATAAAACTAAAAAAATAAAAATCACGATCATAAAAAAGTAATTAACATAGTCTCCAATCGTTGGGATGAATTCAAAAAGAGGTTGAAACGAATCACCAATAGTACAAAAGATATCTCTAAACATAAAATTGTTTTTTAATTATGTATGCAAAACTAAAATATTTTTAACAATAAATGATTCTCAAATCCTTAAAAAATAGTCACTCTTATTTAATTGTATTTTTTATAATATTCTGTTTGTTATTTTTTTCTACTTCAATTTTTACATTAGAATTTAAAAATATTGATAACATTTTTCCTTTATCTTCTTTAATATTATTGTTTTTTTGTTTCATTGTTACCATACTACATTCTATAGCGCTAAACAATTTAATTTATGAAAAGGATGTAATAAAAAAACCAAACTTTGTGATTGCTATTGTTTTTTTATTAATGAATACAACTTTTGTCATAAATCTTAAAATGATTCTTTTTTCCTTTTGTTTGTTATTGTTTTTATATTACTTGCTTTCTCTTTACAAGCAAAAACAGCCTTTTTCTTTAATATTTAATGCTGGAATTATCTTGTCAATTTTATCCTTTTTTATTCCAATTGTATTGGTGTTTTTTAGTGTAATTTTATTTAGCTGTATGATTTTTAGAAACATTTCATGGCGAATTATTGTACTTTGCATTTTATCAATTTTCATCCCATATTTTTTTTTATGGACCTATCAAATTGCTGTTAATGAAGATCTTTATATTCCTGTGTTCAATTTGACTCCTCCAAAATATTCATTTGATGTTTTAAATATGAAATTACATCAAAAAATCTGGTATTGTTTAATAGCTATAATTTCTTTATTATCTTTTTATGAACTTTTTAGGTGGATGTACAAAAAAAGCATTAGAAGCCGGGAATCATTTATCATCATTTTATTTTATTTCATTATAAGTGTTCTTACATTTTTGTTTTCTCAAAATACAGAAACTTTATTTTGTGTTTTTATACCATTGAGCGTTATTATTGGCAATTTCTTTGTCTATTCTAAAAAAGAAGGTCTTAGTGGCTTTATATTTTTTATTTTTCTATTTAGTTCTATTTTTTATCGTGTTTCAATGATTAATATGTAATTTTGCTCAACTTGTTAAAATAAATATATGAAATTTGGAGTTGTTGTATTCCCAGGATCAAATTGTGACATGGACATGGTTTATGTTCTGAAAAATATTATGAATCAGGAGGTTATAAAGCTATGGCACAAAGATACAGATTTACAAAATTGCGACTTTATTGTCTTGCCGGGGGGATTCTCATATGGAGATTATTTAAGGTCTGGGGCAATTGCAAATTACTCTCCAATTATGAAAAAGGTTGTTAATCACGCAAATAATGGAGGATATGTAATGGGAATTTGTAATGGTTTTCAAATTTTATGCGAATCAGGCTTATTGCCAGGAGCACTTTTACACAATACAAATCACAAGTTTATTTGTAAGAATGTGTTCCTATACCCTACTACAAAAAATTCTTTAATAACAAATCAATACTCTGAATCTGCAATAAAAATTCCAATTGCCCACGGTGAAGGAAGATTTCATGCAGATGAAAAAACACTAAGTCAAATTGTTGAAAACGACCAGATTCTATTCAAATATTGCGACGAAAAAGGTAATATTACAAAAGAATCAAACCCAAATGGATCTACATTAAATATTGCTGGTATCTGTAATAAAAACAGAAATGTATTTGGAATGATGCCTCATCCAGAGCGAGCGGCAGATGTTGAGTTGAACAATACAGACGGAAAAATTTTATTTGAAAGTATTTTAAACTGTGTTTTATCATAGTTGTTAAAAACTATTTCTAAAAAACGAGAATGTCATTTTTAGACCTAAAATCATAGTGTTGATTTTCAACAACTTATGCTTATTCCGTTTTTTTGTTTTTATAGGATTAATCTAGCAAATTTTTACTATTTTTTATTGTTAAAAAAATATTAATTTTTTCTTATTATTTTTTGCTTCATTATGACTTTAATTTTTTTAAAATTGTGAATTCATTCAGACTATATTTTTTTGGTCGTTTTCTATTTTTTAACGTCTTATTGTTAAAAAGAATCACGTGTAAAAGAATAAGATTGTTTGTTTTGTTGTAATTTGAATCACGAATTTTATTTAAAGAAACCCAGATATGCGAATAGAAGAAATTTACAAAAGGAACCATGAAAAAAAACCCTTTTTAATTGAAAAAATCACTGAAGCTATTGTTAAAGCCATGAATTCTGTTAATGAAGGGGGTGAAAGTGAAGCAGAAAAAATTTCTGAGAAAGTAAATAACACCTTGATTGAAAGAAAAAAGGAAATCCCTTATTATGTCCCAAACGTTGAAGAGATCCAAGACTTAGTCGAACAAACGCTTATGCAAAGTGAGTATTTAAATGTTGCGAAGTCTTATATATTATATAGAAATAACCAAGCCAAAAAAAGAAAAAGAAATGTTTTCAGCCGTAGAATTACACTCAAGCCATATGAATATCCTGAATTGTACGATTATGTTGACGCAATAAGACATTCATACTGGATTCACTCGGAATTCAATTTTACAAGCGATATACAAGATTTCAAGACTCATCTTACAGGCGTTGAGAAAAACGCTATAAAAAACGCTATGCTCGCTATTTCCCAAATTGAAGTAGCTGTTAAAAGTTTTTGGGGTGATATATACCATAGAATACCAAAACCAGAAATTGGTTCAGTAGGAGCTACTTTTGCTGAAAGTGAGGTTAGACACACAGATGCTTATTCTCATTTACTAGAAATTCTAGGGCTTAATACTGAATTTAAAAACCTGAAAAAAAACCCAGTAATAATGAAAAGGGTTAGATATCTAGATGGGGCTTTAGCAAGCTCTAAGAGTGAAAGTAATAAAGACTACACTGAATCAGTATTACTTTTCTCTCTATTTATAGAGCACGTCTCTCTATTTTCTCAATTCCTAATAATCATGGCCTTTAATAAACATAAAAATATGTTAAAGGGTATTTCTAATGTAGTAGAAGCTACATCAAAAGAAGAACAAATTCATGGAGATTTTGGGATTGACTTAATTAAAATTGTAAAAGATGAAAATCCAGAGTGGTTTGATGAGGAATACGAAAATAGAATACAAACAATGTGTATTGACGCTTATGGAGCTGAAAGCGCATTAATCGATTGGATTTTTGAAGAAGGAGAATTAGACTTTTTACCAAAAAATCAAGTGAAAGAATTTGTTAAAGATAGGTTTAATAGATCTCTTGAGAGTATAGGTGTAAAAAAAGTTTTTAAAACCGACCCAGCCATTCTTGATGCAACAGAGTGGTTTAATGATGAAATTATAGGAACTAAACACGGAGACTTTTTTGTAAAAAGATCTATTAATTACAGTAAAAGAACTCAAAGTATAACCGCAGACGATCTTTTTTAATATGAATAAAGCACAAGAAAATTTAAGCATAGAACAAGAGTTAGATAATAGTCCAATAGCTATTAACAAGGAATATGAAAACAATAGTTTCAATTGGTTAACAGATCATAGTAGGAATTTTTTAGCTGCTGGGTATATTCCTGAAGGAACTACACCAGAAGGGAGAATAAAAGAAATCGCAGAAAGAGCCGAAGAAATACTACAAATTGAGGGGTTTGCAGATAAATTCTATAAATATATGGAACAGGGTTTTTTTTCGTTATCATCCCCAGTATGGTCTAATTTTGGAAAAAAAAGAGGTCTGCCAATAAGCTGCTTTGGTTCTAACATCGCTGATGACATGGGCAATATTCTCTACTCTCAATCTGAAGTTGGAATGATGTCTAAATTAGGAGGAGGAACCTCTGGATATTTTGGGCATATAAGATCTAGAGGCGCAAAAGTTAAAGACAATGGAGAAGCCTCTGGAGCTGTACACATAATGAAACTTTTTGAAACAATGGTGGATGTTGTAAGTCAGGGATCTGTTAGAAGAGGAAGATTTTCTCCATACTTACCCGTAGAACACAACGATATATTAGAGTTTTTAGATATTGGAACAGAAGGAAATCCCATTCAAGAACTTACGCATGGAGTAACAGTCACAAACAAATGGATGAACGAAATGATTAATGGAGATGTTGAAAAAAGAAATATTTGGGCTAAAGTACTACAAAGACGTGGTGAAATTGGCTATCCCTACATCTTTTTTAAAGATAACGCTAATAACGGAGCTCCCGAGGTATATCAGAAAAATAAGTGGAGTATAAATGCAAGTAATTTGTGCACTGAAATAATGTTACCTACTAATGATGATTGGTCCTTTGTATGCTGTTTGTCGTCTATCAATGTATTACATTATGATAAGTGGAAAGATACTGATGCTGTCGAAACAATGATTTATTTCCTAGACGCTGTTATTTCTGAATTTATTGAAAAATTAGATGAGTATAAAAACTCCTCAGATCTTGATGACCAACAAACATTTATGTTCATGGAAAGGGCTTACAAATTTGCTTCTGAACACAGAGCGCTAGGGCTCGGGGTTCTTGGTTGGCATTCTTTGCTTCAATCCAAAATGGTTGCTTTTAATAGTCAAGAGGCATATTATTTAAACACAGAAATTTTTAAGCTAATAAAAAATAAATCATACAAAGCTTCTGAAGAATTATCTAAAAAGTTTGGTGAACCAAAAGTTCTTATAGGTGAAGGAAGAAGAAACACTACATTAAATGCAGTTGCTCCAACAACTTCTTCTGCATTTATTTTAGGACAGGTTTCTCAGGGGATTGAGCCAATTTGGTCGAATATATATGTAAAAGATATTGCAAAAACCAAAACAACAATTAAGAATCCTTTTTTAATTAAATTACTTGAAGAGAAGGGAATGAACAACAAGGATGTTTGGCGTAGTATTAGGGATAGAGATGGATCTGTTCAACATCTAGAATTTTTAACCGATAATGAAAAGGAAGTTTTTAAGACATATTGTGAAATTGACCAAATGGACATTATTTATCAGGCCGCT
>TARA_B100000674_G_scaffold498843_1_pt1 | contig 12215 bp, 7 predicted proteins | sample TARA_B100000674 | Tara Oceans TARA_B100000674 (sample SAMEA2622759) | marine metagenome | biome: marine biome (ENVO:00000447); feature: surface water layer (ENVO:00002042); material: "saline water (ENVO:00002010), including plankton (ENVO:xxxxxxxx)" | depth 5 m
GCTCCACAGGCAATATCTGCCAAATTCTCACTTGTGGGAAGCTCATGCACGCCGCTGTCGGCTATCAGGATCGTGTGTTCCTGTGCCATCACCATAGTTATTCCCATGGGACACTCGCCTTTTTTAGTGTCTATGACACGTGTGACCTCTGAGTAAGCTACCGCGAAAGGCCGGGTCACGCCCGTCACCATGCCGTCTGCATCACCACAGGCAACCATGCAGGAACCGAAAATGTTGCGGTCTTGATTAACCAGCCTTTGACAATCGCGAAAAAGAAATCCACGTCTCTGAAGCCGTTTATAAAGGTAATCCGAATACGTGGTTTTATCGGTGCTGAGCGCTGCGTTGTGTATTTCAAGGTCCGCTGTTCCTGCAATACCAAGACTACCCATGGTTTGTTCCACGTGTTCGGCCCGCCCTAAAAGAATAGGCTCGCCGTAGCCTGCATTGCGGAAGGCGATTGCAGCGCGAATAACTCTCTCATCTTCACCCTCAGCAAAAACAATACGCTTATTTTCCGATTGTAGACGTTGAAAAATAAATTGTAATTTTGCTGCAGCAGGGTCAAGGCGAGCGGATAATTGCTGCCGATATGCATCCATGTCTTCAACGGGTTTGCGCGCGACTTTACTGTCCATCGCCGCTTTCGCTACCGCGGGCGGGATCGCAGAAATCAAGCGCGGGTCAAATGGTGCGGGGATAATATAATTTGGGCCGTATTGGAGGCGTTTACCTCCGTATGCGGCATCCACTTCATCGGGGACATCCTCTCGCGCAAGTTCGGCAAGAGCATAAGCTGCAGCAGATTTCATCTCATCGTTAATAGTTGAAGCACGAACGTCGAGAGCGCCGCGAAAAATATAAGGAAAGCCGAGTACATTATTGATTTGATTTGGATAATCTGAGCGGCCTGTTGCAACGATTGCGTCACTTCGGATGGCGGCAACTTCCTCTGGGATTATTTCTGGGTCTGGGTTGGCCATTGCGAAAATAATAGGGTTTGCACGCATAGATTTTATCATGCTTCCTGAAACGGCGCCTTTAACCGATAGGCCAAATAAAACGTCGGCGCCCTTTACAGCGTCTTCCAATAATCGGTCATTAGTGCGTATTGCGTGAGCTGACTTCCATTGATTCATCCCTTCTTCACGGCCCTCATATATAACGCCTTTTGAGTCGCAAAGTGTGATTTGGTCATGCGGCACACCCATCGATTTGATAAGCTCAATACAAGCAATTGCTGACGCACCAGCACCGTTGACTACCATTTTGATGTCAGTCATCTTTCGATTTGTCAGTTCGAGAGCATTTATCATCCCGGCTGCAGAAATGATCGCAGTGCCATGTTGGTCGTCATGAAAAACGGGAACATCTAGTATTTCGCGCAGTTTCTGCTCAATAATAAAACATTCTGGAGCTTTGATGTCCTCGAGGTTGATTCCACCGAACCCGTTACCAATTGCACGAACGCATGAAACGAATTCATTCACGTCCTCAGTTTCTACCTCTAAATCGAAACCATCTATATCAGCAAACCGTTTGAAAAGGACTGCCTTGCCTTCCATGACTGGTTTTGAAGCCAACGCGCCAATATTACCCAAACCGAGGACCGCAGTCCCATTAGATATCACCGCAACCATGTTACCTTTCGAAGTGTAGTCATAAGCAGTGTCAGGCGCATTCTCGATTTCGAGGCACGGATAAGCGACACCCGGCGAATAGGCAAGCGATAAATCTCGTTGAGTATTGAGCGGTTTTGTTGCTCGAAGTGCAATCTTTCCTGGCTTACCACTAACGTGGAAATCGAGCGCATCTTGCTGACTAATCTTAGTATCGGACATTATGTTGAACCTACCCCCCCCCTAACAAATCGACTTTTTCTTTTATGCCAGTTTGGTTACGTTGGTAAAGGAAACAAAAAACTTGTGTTTAGTTTGACATGAAGTGAGAGACATGGCCAGCTTGGCCATCATCCTTATTTTAATTTGATATCATTGAAGCATCTCTAATCACACCAACGCACGCAATATAAAGTGATCCTCAAGAAGAAGTAATAATGCCAAACCAGCAAACAACTAATACAAAGTTTAACCCTAGGTCCCGCAGCGGGCTGACAAAAAAATCAGAGGCGCTCAGGTTTAACGCCGTGTCCCGTATAGGCGCTACGCCAATGATGGCACAATATCTTGAAATAAAGGAATCATACCCAGACTGTCTGTTGTTCTATCGCATGGGAGATTTTTATGAGATGTTTTTCGATGACGCCATTATTGCTGCTGAAGCCCTCGATATAACTCTTACTAAGCGTGGAAAGCACAAAGGTGCGGACGTGGCCATGTGTGGCGTTCCGGCGCACGCGGCTGACACGTATTTAGCTCGTTTGATAAAAAAGGGGTTTCGGGTAGCAATATGTGAGCAATTAGAAAAACCTGCAGAAGCTAAGAAACGCGAGGGCTCCCGCAGTCTAGTTAAGCGGGATGTGGTGAGACTTGTAACACAAGGTACTTTAACTGAGGAAAGCTTGTTACACTCTCGTTCTAATAACTTTCTTGCTGCTATCAGCTGCGTTTCGGGTGATTGTGCGGTTGCCTGGCTAGACATATCTACAGGAAAATTCTGCCTCCAATGCGTGCGTCCTTATACACCAGGATCTGTGGCGGCTGTATTGGCGCGCATAGCACCGGGTGAGATTTTACTCCCAGAAAAAATACACCTAACTCAGGAATTCCGGCAGGTTTGGGACGAATGGTTAGAGGCGTTGGTGCCTTTACCGGACATTCGGTTTGACCCAACAAATTCTCGCGAACGGCTGGAAGCTTTTTTTGGTGTAGTAACGATGGATGGGTCCGGGTCCTTCACTAAGGCCGAAATTTCTGCAGCTGGTGCATTAATCGATTACATCGAGCTTACCCAAGTTGGCAATATGCCGCACTTGGATCGGCCTCGGCAGATCTCCGATAGCACATTTTTAGAGATCGACGCTGCCACCAGACGCAATCTTGAATTGACAAGAACGTTGTCTGGTGACTCCAAAGGCAGTCTCTTAGCGACAGTTGATCGGACTGTAAGCGGGTCAGGTGCTAGACTGCTGGCTTCGCGCCTTAACTCTCCATCAACGGAAGTGCCAAAAATAAGAGCTCGACTCGACTCGATAGAATACTTTATTGCGGACTCAGACTCTCGAGCGCAGGTCCGTGAGGTTTTGCGCGAGTGCCCAGATTTTGAGCGAGCACTGTCACGATTAGCACTGAATCGTTGCGGCCCTCGTGACTTGGCGTCAGTCCGTGACGGCTTAGCCGTTGCAAAAGAAATTAAAAAAATTTTGGCAAGGAAAGGAGATTTACTGCCCCAAGCTATCGATGCGGCGTTAACTCAGCTCGAGTGCCATGAGGCCTTGGCCAAACTATTAGGTCGGGCATTAAAAGATGAGTTACCAAATAATGCGCGTGATGGTGGTTTTCTAAGGGAGGGATATTCGTGCGAATTAGATGAACTCAGAAAATCGGGCGGCGAAAGCCGGAAACTTATAGCGAGTCTGGAGTCAAAATACAAAATCTCAACCGGCGCCGAAACCCTTAAAATAAAACAAAATAATGTTCTGGGGTACTTCGTTGAAGTTTCTGTTAGACAGTCGGACAGACTTGGTGACCATTTTTTTCATAGGCAAACTATGACTAATGCTGTGCGGTTTTCCACGGCCGAACTTGCAGATTTTGCAAGACAGGCGTCAGAATCTGGGCAGCTTGCTTTAGATTTGGAGTTAGGACTGTTTCAAGATTTAATTTTCGAGATTACCGAACAAAGTGAGACTATCAGCCGTGAGGCAGTCGCGTTGGCCGAGATAGATGTTGCTTCAGGCTTGGCTGAATTGGCTGATGAGCAAAAATATTGTCGGCCGGATGTTGTCGATGAGAGTGTTTTCTCTATTGTTGGGGGTAGGCACCCAGTTGTCGAGACTGCGTTAGGGCTATCGGAAAATCGACGGTTTGTCTCTAACGATTGTAAACTCAGCGAAGATCAACGGATTTGGCTAGTTACAGGCCCAAACATGGCAGGTAAGAGCACTTTTCTGCGTCAGAATGCTCTTATTCTAATTTTGGCGCAGATTGGGAGCTTTGTTCCAGCATCGAAAGCTAAAATCGGCATCGTTGATCGCCTATTCAGTCGAGTTGGCGCGGCGGACGATCTGGCGCGCGGTCGCTCCACTTTTATGGTCGAAATGGTTGAGACAGCTTCGATTTTAAATCAGGCAACTGAGCGATCCTTCGTCATATTGGATGAAATTGGCCGTGGAACAGCGACTTTCGATGGCTTGTCAATTGCATGGGCTGCGATTGAGCATTTGCACGACAAAAATTGTTGCAGAGCATTATTCGCGAGCCATTACCATGAGTTGGTCTCTCTTGAGGCACGTCTGGATTCATTGAAACCCTTCACGATGAGAGTAAAAGAATGGCAGGGTGATGTGGTTTTTTTGCACGAAATTGTCGCAGGCGCTGCTGATCGATCATATGGTATTCATGTTGCCAAGCTGGCCGGCTTACCATCTGCAGTGATTGCTCGGGCCGAGCAAGTCCTTTTGATTTTAGAGCAAGAAGAGCAATCTTGCTCCCTAACAGGATTAGCAGACAATTTGCCCCTTTTTGATAAAGCCAATAACAAGCCGCTCTCAAAAGTCTTATCGCCTATAGAGTCCGCCATTAGTGATATTAATCCTGATCAAATAACGCCGCGTGAGGCGCTGGAATTGATTTATCAATTTAAAAGGGATCTCAAATAAATATTTTTTGGGCGTTGTTTTACTTGCAATGAAGATGCTCTAAGCGCACATCTTTTAGTATGAATAAACTTCAAAAGCGCTTGGAAATTATCAGCCGCACCTCTCTTCTGGGAAAAGCACGGAAAATTGTAGACAAAAATGGAACGGGTGACCAAGCGCGAAAATCTTTGCTTGGACTTTATAGAAGCGAGATTGAGCGTGGTTCCGAGGAAATTGAGAGTCGCTTCAATAAAAGCCAAGACGGCGCTCTTGCAGTGCAGGGCCATTGTTTTCTGATAGATCAGCTTATTCGTGTGATGCATGACATAGGAGCTGAGTATTTTTATCCTGCTCCTAATCCAACTGCGGCGGATCACCTTTGTATAACAGCTTTTGGAGGGTATGGCCGAGGGGAATTAGCTCCAAAATCCGACTTGGACCTGTTGTTTGTTCAACCATACAAACAAACACCACGCGGGGAGCAGATCGTAGAATTAATTCTCTACACACTTTGGGATCTAAACCTCAAGGTTGGGCACGCAACCCGTTCAATTGATGAAAATATTCGGCAGGCCAGAGATGACATAACCGTCCGGACAGGTTTGTTAGAATCTCGTTACGTCTGGGGCGACAAATCGTTATTTAGTGAATTACGGCAGCGATTTTTTGGTGAAGTAGTCGAGGGGACGGGGCCCGATTTTGTTGAAGCAAAACTTGCGGAGCGCGATGAACGACACGATAGAATGGGTAACTCGCGATATGTTTTGGAGCCTAACATTAAAGAAGGTAAGGGTGGCCTGCGTGATTTGCAGACCTTATTTTGGATAGCCAAGTATCTCTATAAAGTTACTGATGTTGGTCGGTTGGTTGATGAGCAGGTGCTAACCTCTCAGGAGGTCAAGGCGTTTGACAAGGCACAGAGGTTCCTTTGGACTCTTCGCTGCAACCTACATTATTTAACAGGTCGTGCGGAAGAGCGTCTCACATTCGACGTTCAGCCTCAGCTTGCAAATAGAATGGGATACCGAGATCACGCTGGAACGTCTGGCGTTGAACGTTTCATGAAACACTATTTTTTAATTGCCAAAGACGTAGGTGACCTTACTCGAATTTTTTGCGCGGCACTTGAGGCCCGTCATCAGCCACCGCGCATGTTTAGAATGCCAACACTTTTCAATCGTGAGGTCGAGGGATTTGTCATTAATCGTGGTCGCCTAACAGTATCATCACATAAACATTTCGCAACGTGCCCCATAGATATGTTGAGATTATTCGAGGTTAGTCAACGTCTTAAGTTAGATATTCATCCCGCGGCTTTGCAAATGATTACACGCGATTTAGCACGTATTGATAATGAACTCCGTGATAACTCCGCTGCTAACAAATTATTCCTCGATATCTTGATGTCGAAAAATGATCCTGAGACGACCCTACGAAGGCTCAATGAAGCTGGGGTGTTTGGCAGATTTGTGACAGATTTTGGCCGGGTGGTGGCGCAGATGCAGTACGATATGTATCACGTTTACACCACCGACGAACACACTATCCGCGCGATTGGAATTTTAAGCCGGATCGAGGCAGGAGAATTGGTTGATGAGCACCCTTTGGCGAGTAGGGTCGTACATAAGATTGCATCACGGGAAGTTTTGTATGTGGCCGTTTTGTTGCATGATATTGCAAAGGGACGAGGAGGAGACCACTCTGAATTAGGAGCGGAGGTTGCAACAAAGCTGTGTCCTCGACTTGGATTATCGCCAGAGCAGACTGAAACTGTTACGTGGTTAGTGCGGCATCACTTGTTCATGAGTGACACCTTTGCCAAACGCGATCTTGGGGACCCTAAGACGATTATTGATTTTGTTGATGTAGTTCAATCACCGGAGAGGCTGAGATTACTCTTGTGTTTAACCGTTGCGGACATCCGTGCTGTTGGGCCGGGTAGATGGAATAATTGGAAGGCAACATTGTTGCGAGATCTCTACCACCGCGCCGAGTCTTTTATGTCTGGTGGCCTTATAAAAGATGGTCGAGACTCTGCTGCCGCAGCCATTGTAGCAGGTTTGCGAAAGGCGCTTAAAGATTGGCCCGTGCGCGACATTGATGCCCATATTGCTCGCGGTCATGCTGGGTATTGGACAGCTTACAGTCCGACAACCTTGCATCGCCAGGCTTTATTGATTCAAGAAGCTGAAATTCGTGGCACCCCACTTGTTGTAGATACGGACATTGATCGTGGGAAAGGCGCCACCGAAGTGACGATTTATGCTGCTGATCACCCTGGTCTTTTTAGTCAAATAAGTGGTGCTATGGCATTGTCAGGTGCAAATATTGTTGAGGCTAAAATCACTACTCTTAATAATGGGAAAGGTCTTGATAGTTTTTTGATCCAGGACTCGAAGGGAAGCGGTTTTTCTCGGCGAGATAAAAAAATGGCCCGGTTATCTGTCCTGATAAATAAAGCCTTAGCTGGAGAGTTATTCATTGCGAGCGAGTTGAGTAAGCGACAAAGTCAGCTGAACCAAACATCTGTTTTTACTGTCGAGCCAAGGGTTATTATTGATAACAAGGCTTCAAATCGTTACACCGTTATTGAAGTCAACGGGCGTGATAGGCCGGGGCTGTTATTTGCGTTATCTGAAGCGCTCTATAGACTTAGTTTGCAAGTTTACTCAGCAAAAATATCTACCTTTGGTGAGCAGGTGGTCGACGTTTTTTATTTGCAGGATTTGTTCGGTACGAAAATAGACCAATCAGGAAAAATCGAGCAAATTACAGAGGTTTTAATGGCCGCTTTACAAGACCCTGCGGCCGATTCAACCTCGGGAAAATTAACAGCCAGTTATTCTTAAGTTTCTGTAAGTTGAAGTGGGGTTACCCGGCCACATAAAGAAATTTTATAAACTGGCAGGGAGTTTTTGGAGCTGGATGTAGTGGCGATGACACAGATATAGAGCTGGCTTGGAGTTCTTTGAATTTATTATAACAAATTTAATATAGACGGACAGGATCAAAGCGCATTTATGAGACTGATGATTGGAGCAATACTTTTCTGGATGATTTATAAGGTTTAAATGGCAATTTATCGCGCTTTTCTCACCCTCGGCTTCTGGACTATGGCAAGTCGAATTTTGGGCTTCGTCCGAGATGTTTTAATTGCGAGTGTTGTTGGCGCAAGCTTGGTGGCAGACGTTTTTTTTGTCGCCTTTAAATTTCCGAACTTTTTTCGCCGCATTTTCGCCGAGGGAGCATTTAATTCGGCTTTTGTTCCTTTGTTTGCAGAGCACTTAGCAAAAAATGGTCTTGCTGCCGCCAAACAATTCGCCGCGCAGGTAAACGCAATTATGGTTAGCGTTTTGACTGCATTTATTTTGCTTGTTTTGCTTCTTATGCCATGGTTGATGATTTTGGTAGCGCCGGGTTTTAAAGAACAGCCGGAAAAATTCCAGCTGGTCATTGAGTTGACCCAGATTACCTTTCCGTATTTGTTGTTTATGGCGTTACTATCACTCTTGGGTGGCATGCTGAACGCGCTGGATCGTTTTGCTGCAACCGCCTCCGCTCCTATCGGATTAAATTTAATTTTGATTGCGGTGCTACTATTAGTCCGCGATGGGGTGGTGTCTTCGACAGCCCATGCTTTAGCTTGGGGTGTTTGTTTGTCCGGAGTAATTCAATTTCTTTGGCTAGTGTTTGCTTGTCATCGGGCTGGATTATTGTTTAGGCTGCCATATCCCAAGCTTTCTCCAGAAGTAAAAAGGTTGCTTAGATTGATGCTACCAGGAGTAATTGGGGCTGGTGTGGTTCATATCAATTTAGTTGTGGACGTAATACTAGCTACTTTTTTAGCCGAAGGGTCTGTTTCCTGGCTTTACTATGCAGATAGAATTAACCAGTTCCCCCTTGGCGTTGTTGGCGTTGCCATCGGCGTAGCTCTTTTGCCTGCTCTCAGCCGGAACATTGCTGAAGGGAAATTAGAGCTCGCAATTAGTGTTCAGAACAGGGCGATAGAACTCTGTTTGGTACTCTGTATACCGGCTTCAGCCGCTTTTTTGGTGCTGGCTGAGCCAATAGCAGTGGTTTTATTTCAACGTGGCGAATTTATGACAATTGATTCAAAGGCTACGGCACAGGCCCTCACTGCTTTTGCTTTTGGGCTACCAGCTTTTGTTTTGATAAAAGCGTTTTCCCCCGGATTTTTTGCTCGTAAAGATACTATAACACCAGTAAAGATCGCCGCTATTTCTATGATCCTAAACGTTATCGTCGCAGTTTTTTTAATGCAATTTCTCGCACACGTAGGGATTGCGCTTGCCACGTCATTAACGGCTTGGATTAATGTTTTTGCACTCGCAGCCGTGCTCATACGGCGTGGTTACTTCCGTTTTGATATTAATCTGTTGGCTAGGTTGCCCCGGATTGTGTTTTCGACTGCATTAATGGCTGCGGGTTTAATGGTCGGGGTTGATGCTTTATCAAGTCCTCTTGCTGGTAGCGAGTTAAGTCGCTCAAGCACCCTCTTGGGTCTCATTATTTGTGGAGGGAGCATTTATTTGGTAACTATTCAAGTTACGGGGGCATTTAGGTTTTCAGATTTTCGAAATAGAAAAGGGCAAGGTTGATTTGGCGTTTCTAACGTAACCATCCGTTATAGCGTCGTTACTTTGTAGTTTATTTCATGGTTCGATTAAGCGATCTATCAAAAGGTGAAGCAGAGAATTTACTGCGGCTGCCATGTCCGCAGTTCGATGAGTCACCACTTTCTGTTGCTCCAGATTTAAAGGCTGCGCGAGTTGCGCTTGTAACTACGGCTGGCATTTCAATGAAGGATGATGAAGCGTTCGCAGCTGGGTCTGGTGACTATCGCGCTATTCCGAGCACTGCCGATGCCAGTGATATAATAATGAGCCATGTATCAGTAAACTACGATCGTAGCGGCTTTGTCCAAGACCTGAACACTGTTTTTCCAATTGATCGACTTCGAGAATTAGAGGAGGCGGGGACAATAGGGTCAATTGCGTCATCACATTACTCCTTTATGGGTGCGACTGAACCGAAAGCAATGGAGAAGAGCGCCAAGAATTTGATGGTTATGCTAAAAGAAGATCAGGTGAATGCTGTTTTTCTAACACCGGTATGACCGAATTGTACGCGTGCCGTCGGCGGGTTAGCAAGATATATTGAAGAAAAAGGAATTTCAACAGTTCTAATTAGCCTTGTGCGTGAACATACGGAAAAAATAAATCCTCCCCGTGCTCTGTGGGTTCCGTTTCAATTGGGAAGGCCAATGGGGGTTCCGGATTCGCCTGGTCTGCAGCGCCGTGTGCTTGAGGCCGGTCTAGGCCTTTTGGTGCGCACGGATGTGCCGGTTTTAGAGAATTTTTTGGATCAGGATTGTAGGGCAGTAATTGAGAAAACTGTTCGCTGGTCGTGTCCGGTGAACCTTCCGCCGCGCACAAGTTGGACGAAATATCCTAGCAAAGCATTAGCCAAGGAAATATCTTTGCTTTTACCATGCCGAGTTTCAAATAACGCAAAAACAGGGCGAACAGTATTTGGGGTTAGCGGTCTTGATATACATGAGATTGCTTCTTTCATAGACAGTTTTATTGCTGACGAGAAAATGACTCGTCCGGGAGAAGATAAGTCATTGGCGAAAATGCTAAAATTCGCAGCCGATGACTTGAAGGTCTGGTACTACGAAGCCGCTAGCTTGCAACCAGGAACGATTAGCAAAGAAATATCTGAATGGTTTTGGTGTGAAACAGCAGCTGGCGAAACCTTGCTTCAACTTGCATCTTTGATGGAGATGTCGAATGAAAAGCAATTGACAATAACTGGGACAAAGGGAATTGTTCCTAGAGATTTCCAACACTTAATTGCTCGGGTTAAGGTTTAATTTGATGGTTCGATTAAAAGACATTCCCGAACTTGACGCCCAGCATTTGCGTGAAAAAGAGTGCCCTGTTTTTGATAACAAGCCATTTATTTCCGGGCCTGCACTAGAGGACCGTAGAGTGGCGATTGTTACAACAGCCGGGCTTCACAGGCGCGAGGACAAAAATTTTTTCCTACAGGACACGGGATACAGAGTAATTCCTGGGGATATAGATCTAAACGATATCGTAATGACCCATACTTCCGTCAATTATGATCGTACCGGTTTCCAGCAAGATATTAACGTTGTTTTCCCACTTGATAGATTGCGAGAACTTGAGGCCACGGGAAAAATCGGATCTATTGGTAGGTTTCACTATTCCTTGATGGGGGCAGGATGGCTTCCGCATGAAATTAAGCCCACTTGTGATGAGCTTGCAGGTTTGCTTCGTGAAGACAATGTGAATGCAGTCTTACTAGTGCCGGTTTGACCAAACTGTACCCGCGCGGTCGGCGCGGTTGGGCACTACATTGAGGAAAAGGGACTGGCGACTGCCGGCATTAGTCTAGTGCGCGAAAATACAGAACGCATCCGGCCACCAAGAGCGCTTTGGGTGCCATTTGAGCTTGGTCGGCCATTTGGAGCCCCAAATGAGCCTGAATTTCAGACCAAAGTACTCTCATCACTTTTGTCTCTCCTGGAGCGCACAGATGGACCGGTTGTCTTGGAAGATTTCGATGAAGATCCACCCGGGGGTCATTCTTTTGAACAAAGGGGGGTCTTTTGTCCGGTCGGTTTCCCAAAGCCAGCAGTTGAAGGTGACACCGAAGCGCTAAGAGAGATTTTTTCTGAAATTGATTTTCTGAAACCCTGGTATAATCTCTCGCTCGATGAACGAGGGAGGACAACCTTTGGGCTTTCTGGGTTAGGCATCAAAGAAGCGGCAGAATTCTTGGCTGAGTTTCTTGAAGGAACTCCAAAAAACCCCCGGGAAGATATGACATTGGGTGAGGTTTTTCGCTTTACTTGTGAGGATGTTAAGATGTGGTATCTTGAGGCTGCTGCGGCAAAGTCCGATGTTCAAAACAGCCGGTCAGCAGCCGATTGGTTTTGGGGAGAAACAAATGCAGGTAAACTGTTTCTTGATCTGCATCCAAAATGCATCAAGCATGAGGATGAAGGTATTAGGCATGTTGGTAAAACACAACTTGTGCCAAGGGCACAAGAGCACAGGTTTGATGACTAAAATTTAACTTATGTGACTTTTGCGCATAGTTTCGTAGGGTCAACCAAGTTGTAATACAATACATCATATTAACACCTAAGAGCCGAAAGCTGTGAAAATGAAACTGATATTTTCAGGCATCCAGCCAACTGGAAATCTTCATATTGGTAATTATCTAGGTGCAGTTCGTAATTGGGTTGCCTTGCAGGAAAGATTTAAATGTATTTTCTGCATTGTTGATATGCACGCCATAACGGTCTGGCAGGATCCGAGCATGCTTGCTGAAAACACCCGAGAAGTGGCGGCGGCTCTAATTGCTGCCGGTATTGATCCAAGAACGCAAATTCTTTTTAATC
>TARA_B100000674_G_scaffold126163_3_pt1 | contig 12206 bp, 13 predicted proteins | sample TARA_B100000674 | Tara Oceans TARA_B100000674 (sample SAMEA2622759) | marine metagenome | biome: marine biome (ENVO:00000447); feature: surface water layer (ENVO:00002042); material: "saline water (ENVO:00002010), including plankton (ENVO:xxxxxxxx)" | depth 5 m
TCGTGCAAGTGCTCGACGGGCTTGCGTCCGATGGCAACGACAACTCGCCAGTTGAAGCAGGAGTTCGGGACAAAGTAGCCGAACTGTGCGCACGTTTTCCGATTTATCCGGATCAGTGAAGTTTCCGGCGGGGGGGGAAGATGAAGTGTCCGTTTTGCGGGTCTGACGATACCCAGGTTAAGGATTCGCGTCCTACAGAGGACAGCACGGCGATCCGCCGACGTAGGTCTTGTACGGCGTGTGGTGCGCGTTTCACGACTTTTGAGCGGGTGCAACTTCGCGAACTTACGGTTCTTAAAGCAGGCGGTCGTCGAGAACCGCTCGATCGGGATAAGCTATCGCGATCTATGAGCATTGCGTTGCGTAAACGTGCGGTCGAACCAGATAGAATTGAGCGGGCGATTACTGGAATCGTTCGCCGAGTTGAAAGTTCCGGACAGACCGAAGTCACGTCGCAACAGGTTGGCGAACTTGTGATGGATGCGCTCTCGCAGTTAGATCAGGTTGCGTATATCCGATATGCGTCGGTATACAGGAACTTCCGCGAAGCGCGTGATTTCGAGGATTTCGTTGAAGGCCTGAACGAGCCGGACGAGGAAGAAGTTGAATGATCACCGTTTCATGCGAGTGGCGATCGGCCTTGCTCGGCGCGGTCACGGAAACGTCGCGCCGAACCCCTCGGTCGGCTGCGTTGTTGTCAAGGATGGCCGTGTCATAGGGCGTGGCTGGACCCGGCCAGGCGGTCGGCCCCATGCCGAGACGGAAGCGCTGTTGCAAGCCGGAAAAAAAGCCGCCGGCGCTGATATCTTCGTCACGCTCGAACCCTGTGCCCATCATGGAGAAACCCCGCCTTGCGCGGAGGCGTTGATCGCCGCTGGTGTCGGGCGTGTCGTCGTCGGCGTCCGGGATCCCGATCCGCGAGTTGATGGCGGCGGTATTTCACTGCTGAAGGATGCGGGTATCGAGGTGGTAGAAGGCGTTCTAGAGACAGAGGCGGCGCAGGCGGCCGAAGGGTTCTTGAGAAGGGTTTCAAACGGGAGGCCCATGGTTACGATCAAGGCGGCGACGTCTTTGGACGGACGGATCGCGACATCGACGGGCGATAGCCAGTGGATTACCGGCGAACTATCCCGCGCCCTGGGGCATGGAATGCGGGCCCGAAGCGATGCGATCATGGTCGGAGGCGCGACCGCCATCGCTGACAATCCGTCGCTCACCTGTCGTCTGCCGGGGCTGGAAGGAGAATCGCCGACGAGGATTGTCCTGTGCGGCGACTCCCCTATACCGTTAACACACAATCTCGTCACAACCGCCGCCGAGATCCCCACGATGTTTATCGTGGGGGCAATGTCGAGGCTGGAAAACCGCGCCGCCTACGAAGATGTTGGCGTGTCGGTCCGGGAAGCCGGGTGCGGTTCGGACGGACGTATCGATATTGGCTCCGCACTCGAAGCTCTGGCGTGCGGCGGAATCACGCGGCTTATGGTCGAGGGCGGCGGGCGTCTGATCTCCGCCCTTCTGAAGGAAGATCTTGTCGACCGTGTGATTTGGTTCCGGGCCCCGACCATGATCGGTGGCGACGGCATTTCCGTCGCATCGGCGTTTGGCGTGAGGGAACTTGACGAGGCAGCTAACTTCGTCAAAGTATCGACCCGTCCCGCAGGGGATGATCTCGTCGAAACCTACATGCGTGGAGGCTGAAGAAACTTAATGTTTACAGGGATTGTAACCGATGTTGGAACCGTGCTCGCGATCGTACAGAAGGGCGATACCCGGATTGAGATCGAAACGGCATACGATACGGACGACATTGATATTGGCGCGTCCATAGCCTGTTCGGGACCATGCCTGACCGTCATCGAAAAAGGCGCGGGCTGGTTTGCCGTGGAGGCGTCGGCGGAAACGTTGGACAAGACTGCGCTGGGCGACTGGGAGGTTGGGACACGTGTTAATCTAGAACGTGCAATGCGCATCGGCGACGAGTTGGGAGGCCATATCGTTTCCGGGCATGTCGATGCGGTGGCTGTGATCGCTGAGATGGAACCGGAGGGAGACAGCGTCCGGTTCATGTTTGATGCGCCAATGGATTTCGCGAGATATATTGCGCCTAAGGGGTCGGTTTGTCTCGATGGGGTTTCGTTGACGGTTAACGAGGTCCGGGACAACCGTTTCGGCGTAAACATTATCAGTCACACCCAATCCGCGACGTCATTCAGCGGTCACAAGGTTGGCGACCGGATCAACATGGAAATAGACACGATTGCGCGCTACGTTGCTCGCCTTCTTGGAGAGGACTAAGACATTGAAAGATAAGACATTCACCGTCGTAGGCAAAGATCAAATCGCAGATGCGGTGGCGGATTCCCATCAAAACCTGACGGATTTCCTTTCGCCAATACAGGATGTCATTGAGGATATCCGTAACGGCCGCATGGTTGTCGTCGTTGATGACGAAGACCGGGAAAACGAAGGCGACCTGATCGTCGCGTCTCAGATGGCAACCCCGGATTCGATCAACTTTATGGCAAAATACGGGCGGGGACTGATCTGCCTTGCCATGACGGGCGAACGTATTGACAAGCTCGGCCTGTCGTTAATGTCGAGCGACAACCGCTCGCAGTTCGAAACGGCCTTTACCATTTCGATCGAGGCGCGCGAGGGCGTGACCACCGGTATTTCCGCGTCGGACCGGGCGCGCACAATTGCGGTGGCGATTGATCCGTCGCACGGGAGGGACGACATCGTGACGCCCGGACATGTATTTCCGCTGCGCGCCCAGGACGGTGGTACGCTGGTACGAACCGGCCATACGGAAGCGGCCGTCGATCTTGCACGGTTGGCAGGACTGAATCCCTCCGGTGTGATCTGCGAAATCATGAACGAAGATGGCACCATGGCGCGGCTGCCCGATCTGGTGAAATTCGCGCAGTTTCATGGCCTAAAGGTCGCGACGATAGCGGACCTGATCGCTTATCGCCTGAAAAACGATTCCATCGTGGAACGGTCCATCACCACCCGTATTACGCGGAAGCACGGCGGCGACTTCAAGCTGATCGTCTATCGAAACCGCGTGTCGGGCGCGGAGCACCTCGCATTGGTGAAGGGCGACATCGAAGGCGACAGGCCTGTCCTGGTTCGTATGCACGCCGTGAACATCCTCGATGATATGATCCACGACATGACGAATAACCGAGATAACGAACTAGAAGGTGCTATTCGAACTATTGGAGAAGAGGGTGCGGGGGTTGTGGTTATCATCCGCGAACCCTGGGCCGAAAAACTGTCGAACCAGGTGCGCGCCCGGCACAAGGTGCCGACTGATCCAGTCGCAGCGTCTGCCGAACTATCGTCGGTGAGCGAGGAGGAGCGCGAGACAGCACCGCCCGCGCTGCGCGACTTCGGCGTGGGCGCGCAGATCCTGGTCGATCTCGGGGTAAAAGAAATGGTTCTGCTGACAAACCGGACCAGGGCAATTAAAGGACTGGAAGGTTTTGGCCTTTCGGTCGTCGACCGCCGACCCATCGACGCGACCGAGGAGTAGCTCGCTGTGAACGATGCCCCACACATAATGATAGTGGAGTCTCCCTATTACGAGGAGATCAACAACAATATGGTCGAAAGCGTACTGATCGAACTCGCCTCGGCTGGTGCGACATACGAGCGTTTCGAGGTACCTGGGAGTTTCGAACTTCCCGGCGCGATCCGGATGGCGATTGAATCCGACCATTATCCAACCGACAGGAAACAGTTTGACGGTTATATCGCGCTCGGTTGCGTCATCCGAGGCGAGACCTCGCATTACGACTATGTCTGCGAGGAAAGCGCGAGAGGCCTGAACGACCTGGTTCTTAAATATGCCATTGCGCTGGGATACGGTGTGCTGACGACTGAAAACCGGGAACAGGCCTTGGCGCGGTCCAGCCGGGAGCAGCATGATCGTGGCGGCGCTGCGGCCCGCGCTTGTCTCGCGATGATCGAGATGAAACGCAAATTTAATCTTTATCCGAGATGACACAAGCCGCCGAGAGCGAGCGGCAGAAATCGGGTGGCAGCGCACAGAGAAGCGCGGCGCGGTTGGCTGCCGTGCAGGCCCTCTACCAGATCGATCATTCCGCAACGTCTTCCGACGCCGTGTTAGAGGAGTTTTTGCGTTTCCGGCTGGGCGATAGTTTTGATACCGAAAACGACGTTGCGCCCCATAAAAATTTGTTTACGGAGATTGTTCGCGGCGTTGCGGCCCACGGTACTGAAATCGACGAGGCCGTCGGCACGGCGCTGTCGAAAAATTGGACCTTCGACCGCCTGGAATTAATCCTGCGCGCAATATTGCGTGCCGGGGTGTACGAGCTTGAGTCCCGAACTGATACCCCCGCGCGGGTGATTATTACGGAATACGTTGATGTAGCTCATGCTTTCTACGATGGTCAGGAGCCCGGCATGGTGAACGGCATGCTCGATCGAATAGCGCATTCGGTTCGTGCCGATGAATTTGGAGACGGGAGCATTGGCGGGTGACCGTGGCAAACTCGACGAATTCGATCTGATCGCATCCGTGTTCGCGCCGCTGACCGACGGTGACGAACGCGCACTTGGTCTACTGGACGACGCCGCGGTGCTGCCGCAGGCCGCAGGACGCGATACCGTCATCACCACCGATACCATGGTGGAAGGCATCCATTTCCTGGATGCCGAGCCGCCAGACGTCATTGCCCGTCGATTGCTTAGGGTAAACCTGTCGGACCTGGCATCGATGGGGGCGGAACCCGCTGCCTATGTTCTGAACCTAACGTTGCCTGCGCGCACCAACAAAGAATGGCTGAGTTTGTTCGCGGAAGGCCTCCGGGTCGATCAATCAGCTTTTGGCGTTCGTTTGCTCGGTGGGGATACTACCCATACCAAGAGATCTCTCACCGTGACGGCGACGTTGCTGGGCGAGGTGCCGACGCATGGCGCGATCACGAGGGGTGGAGCGCGCGCCGGCGACGATATCTACGTCTCCGGAACGATTGGAGATGCGTCGTTGGGGCTGAAGATGTTGATCTCCGGAGCCGATAATCAGGACGCCCTCGTAAAACGGTTTCAGTTGCCCGAACCACGGGTTTCGCTCGGAGCGAAGCTACGCGGTCTTGCAACCGCGATGGCGGATGTCTCGGACGGGCTGGCCGCCGATCTTGTCCACATCTGCCGGGCGTCGAAAGTTTCGGCGATCGTATACACCGATTCCATCCCGCTCTCCGTCGACGTGCAAACCAGTCTCGCCGCAGGCAATACCGACATGGGCGAAATTCTCTCCGGCGGAGACGACTATGAACTGGTCTTTACAGCTTCGCCGGATACAGCGGGGCGGATTGCCGCCGCCTCGCAGTCCGCCGAGGTGCCGATAACGCACATCGGACGAATTTCCGGCGGTGCGAGCGAGGTTATTGTTCTCGGGCCGGACGGCCGGGAAATAAAGCTCGAAACCACTGGATATCGGCACTTTTAGCAGCTGTTAACGCTTTTTTTTCCGTTGTGACGGGCGGCTGTCGAAACGGGAGAGGGACAAAGTTGAACACCTACTTCAAAAGAAGACCGGTCGCTGGCGTGGTTCCCGTCTCGCTCACAGCGGGCGACCCCGCCCGGGCCACGAGAGCCGCGGTTCGACAGGGCTTTCGTTGGCCAAAAAGTTCATTTCGATGAAGCTGCTCGAGCTACTGATGGTGCCGAAGAACGATGCCAAACAGCCAATTCACGCTGATGATAGCCCTCGAACTTCATGACGAGAGCGAGCGCGATTGCGTGAAAAGCCGGCTGACCGTGATCTATATGCCGGACATATGATCTTCTCTCTCGTCTGATCGCTTACCGGATGTATGAGCCGCTGGTAGCGAAGACTGGACGGCTTAGAGATAAACTTCTGGAAACCGCGACCCGGATGGTAGGACCGGGTATGGTTGCATTTATCCCCGTACAGCGGGTCTCCCGCGGCCACTCGCCGTAAATTTGTATCCATGATCTGAAAAAATTTGATTTTGCGCGGCCCGGTGGCTGGCTTAAGTTCCCGCGCATGATCACATCATCCGTCCGCAGTAACGTTCTCCTACTAGCCTCCTGTCAGGCACTCTTCATGACGTCGACGTCGGCGATCATTTCCACCGCGCCGATTGTCGGCGGCAGCCTTCTTGTCGATGACAAGGCTCTGGCGACCTTGCCGCTGGCGCTCCAGTTCGTCGCGATGGCGCTTACTACGTTTCCGGCTTCCCTCTATATGGGGCGGGTGGGGCGCAAGATTGGTTTTATCACCGGCGCGATTATCGGCGCGTCGGGCGGCGCACTCGGCGCCTATGCCATTATCTCCAGCGATTTCACGCTTTTCTGCGTCGCTTCACTTTTGACGGGCAGTTTCAACGGATTCTGTCATTACTTCCGGTTCGCCGCCGCCGATGTTGCGACTGCCGGATTTCGCAGTAAGGCCATTTCCTATGTTCTGGCCGGCAGCATCGTGGCCGCACTTTTAGGACCTACCCTCGCGAGGAACACAGCAGACCTTCTGCCGGCGCAGTTCGCCGGTGTCTACATGGCCTTGATCGTGGTTTACCTCGCCGTCGCCACGATCGTCAGCTTCATGAATATTCCCCGTCCGACGCCGGAACAGCAGAAGTCGGGGGGTAGGCCTTTGTCTGAGATTGCCCGCCAGCCCAAGTTTATCATCGCGGTCTGCGCGGCGACGTTCGGCTATCTAGTTATGTCTTTTTTGATGACGGTTACGCCGATCGCGATGGCGGTCTGCGGGTTTACCTTCTCGGATTCATCCTACGTGATTCAGGCCCACGTACTTGGTATGTACGCACCTGCCTTTATCACGGGACATCTGATCACGCGTTACGGAGTGAACAACATTCTGATCGTGGGCGCTGCGCTGTGCGGCGCGAGCATTGTCATCCACCTTTTGGGGATCACGTTCCTCAACTTCCTGTCGGGTTTGATCCTAGTGGGTGTGGGCTGGAACTTTCTGTTCACCGGCGGTACCACGCTGTTAACGGAAACCTACACGCCTGAAGAGAAGGCCAAGGTGCAGGGACTGAACGACTTCTTTATATGGGGAACGATTTCGATCGGCGCGGTGACATCGGGGGCAGTACAGCATTCCATCGGCTGGGATGCTGTCAATCTGGTGATGGCGCCGCTGGTTGTGGTCGTGTTCTTGACCACACTATGGCTTCGTTTCAGCGCAAACAAATCGTCTGCCGAGGGCTCCATCGCGTGAGGTAGACCCATCTCGATTCGCGCTGCGGGCGAATTGGTCAGCGGTGTTGCCTTGAATCCCTTCTTCTGTCATGTTCCGCGCGGCTTTAGAGGCCCTAGGGGGTGAAAGTGCTTCGCACGCTTTCACGGGGTTGAAAGTCCAGGATAGAACAAGGATTTTAAAGATGTCTAACGCATATTGGATTGTGCTCGCTTGTGGCGTTCTGGCGATCCTCTACGGTATTTTCGCCAGTCGTTCGGTACTCTCATCCTCCGGCGGCAATGAGAAAATGCAAGAAATCGCCGGCGCCATTCAGGAGGGCGCGCAGGCTTACCTTAATCGTCAGTATATGACGATTGGTATGGTCGGCGTCGTCGTCGGTGTCATACTAGGTATTCTCCTCGGGATATATCCGGCGATCGGGTTCTTCCTCGGCGCGATCCTCTCGGGGGTAGCCGGGTACATCGGAATGCACATTTCGGTGCGCGCCAATGTGCGGACGGCTGATGCTGCCCGGACCGGCGGTCTGCAACCGGCCCTGACGGTTGCCTTCAAGTCCGGTGCGGTGACCGGAATGCTGGTTGTCGGTCTCGGGTTGCTGGGTGTCGCCGGGTACTATATGGCCCTGCGCGGCATTTACGATCCCGGAGATGCGATCGGTCTGCGACACATCCTCGAATCGCTTGTCGCCCTAGGCTTCGGCGCGTCGCTGATTTCCATCTTTGCCCGTCTCGGCGGGGGTATCTTTACCAAGGGTGCTGATGTTGGCGCCGACGTGGTTGGCAAGATTGAGGCAGGTATCCCGGAAGACGATCCCCGGAATGCGGCCGTGATCGCCGACAACGTGGGTGACAACGTAGGCGACTGCGCCGGCATGGCCGCCGACCTATTCGAAACCTACGCGGTGACGATTGTCGCTACCATGCTCGTCGGAGCGGTGTTCTTTACCGGCTCTGCCCAGGAAACAATGCTTCTGCTGCCACTTCTGATCGGCGGCGTCTGCATTCTCGGTTCCGTGTTCGGCACATTTTTCGTCCGGCTCGGCAGCAGCAACAATGTTATGGGCGCCCTTTACAAGGGCTTTATCGCTTCCGCAATTCTGTCGGCGATCCTGATAGCTGTCACGGTTTACATGATCTTCGGCAGCTTCTCGGCGACGATCCCCGCCGAAGGGGGCCCCATCCAAGCCCGCCAATTGTTGTATTGCGGCATAGTCGGCCTAGTCGTCACCGGGCTGATTATCTGGATAACCGAGTACTATACCGGTACCCAATTCCGTCCGGTTAAGAGCGTCGCTAAGGCGTCCGAGACCGGTCACGCGACCAACGTGATCCAGGGTCTGGCGGTCTCCATGGAAGCCACGGCACTGCCCGTGATCGTGATCGCCGCCGGCATCCTGATCGCCTTCTTCTCGGCCGGCCTCTATGGCATTGCCATTGCGGCAACTACGATGCTGGCGCTGGCCGGCATGGTTGTTGCGCTCGACGCCTACGGCCCTGTGACCGACAACGCCGGTGGTATAGCAGAGATGTCGGAACTTCCTGAAGAAGTCCGCAACTACACGGATGCGCTTGATGCAGTCGGTAACACCACCAAGGCCGTTACGAAGGGATATGCAATCGGATCTGCGGCGCTTGCGGCGTTGGTGCTATTTGCGGCCTATACAGAGGACATGAAACACTATGTTCCTGAAATTGCGGCGCAGGTGAAATTCAGCCTTCAGGACCCCTATGTGGTCATTGGCCTGTTCATCGGCGGTATGCTGCCTTACCTATTCGGGTCGCTTTCCATGATGGCAGTTGGACGATCAGCCGCAGCGGTCGTAGTTGAGGTGCGCCGACAGTTTAAAGAGATTCCGGGCATCATGGAGGGGACCGCGCGTCCTGAATATGGCCGCGCAGTTGATCTTCTGACAAAGGCGGCGATCAAGGAAATGATCGTCCCGTCATTGCTACCGGTTTTGGCGCCCATAGTGGTCTACTTCGTCGTTGAATGGATTGATGGTTCGGCCGCGGCGTTTACGACACTCGGTGCGTTGATGCTGGGCACGATCGTCACCGGTTTGTTCGTCGCATTGTCGATGACGGCTGGGGGAGGTGCCTGGGACAACGCCAAGAAGTATATCGAAGACGGCAACCACGGTGGAAAGGGTTCCGAAGCCCACGCTGCTTCAGTGACCGGCGATACGGTCGGCGATCCCTACAAGGACACGGCAGGGCCCGCCGTCAACCCGATGATCAAGATCATAAACATTGTGGCAATACTGTTGCTGGCAGTTGTTGGCGGAGCCTGATCCTACAAAAATGTCCAAGAAAAAAGCCCCGGTTTGCCGGGGCTTTTTTTCGCGCCTGTCAAATTCAGGGGCCTGCGGCCCCATCGTCGGCTGCGCCACCCCCGAACCGGCCGACATTGCCAAGAAGCTGCTCGAGAATTGTAAGCTCTTTGCCGCGGGTTGGCGTTTTCCGGTCCACTACCTGCAGTTCGCGGCCATCTTGTTTATCCAAGCGTTCCACCTTTTGCACAATGCCCTGCTTGTTGAACCGGATAACTAGCACTTTTCTCTCCAAGATTTCTTTCTTCATGAAGGCGAATTTACTGGTGCGCGTTCCGATGTAGTACCAAGCTTCCTGATCGAACGTAGCGCGGGCTGACGGCGTGCCGAGCATCCCCGAGATTTGGGCACGGTTGCTTTTCCCAATGCGGATGCTGTCTATGATTTCCTGGTCCGGAATATTTCCATGGCTGTTCAGCTGCGCCGAGCACGCCGATACCGCGAAGGCCAGCAGAAAAACCCCGGTGGCGGTACGCGCCATCCTGGAAAAGGGAACATCTTTGCGTCGATTTTTTTTCGTTCGGTTCATTTGACCAGTATTACAGTAGTGACTACCTATAATAACACCACTAACGGCAAAATAGTTCATGTTGTCGTTGCTTGAAACATCGATAATTGTTGAAACGTAGCGGGTTTCCGGACCAGCAGGACGAGTGCTTTGATATCTTTGTTTAGGAAAGATCGACGAACCGCTTCGGTTGAAGACGTCTACCGAAAGATTGTCGAACGGGCTCGTGATCCCCAATTTTACAAGGAACTGGGCGTTCCCGATACCGTCGACGGCCGTTTCGAAATGGTCGCGCTTCACACTTTTCTGGTCCTTCGGCGCCTGAAGCCGGAAGCAGGCGGAGAGAGCGATATAAGTCAAGCGTTGTTCGATGTGATGTTTGAAGACATGGACTCAAGCCTGCGTGAAATGGGGGCAGGCGACATGGGTATCGGAAAGAGGGTGAAAGCCATGGTTCAGGCGTTTTATGGCCGGATCGCGTCGTACGAGGCCGGGTTGTCGGCTGATGACGGCGGGCTTGAAGATGCGTTGCAACGAAATGTTTACGGGACGACCGAACCGGAAACTGTCTCCGTGTCGGCGCTTACCGACTATGTAAGAGGGCAAGATGCCCACCTAGCTGAAACGGATGTTGCGGCGATTCAAACGGGTGATTTCGAATTCGGACACGTATGATGAATGTCGGCGCAGAGATAGAGCCTGAATTCAGCAGGCCGTTTAATCTAAAAGAGCTGGAGAAGACTCCGCGTATTATCGACCTGAGCGCGACCGAGGAAGAATGCGCGCTGCTTGCACATAGGTTCGATCAGCAATCTGTTGGATGTGTCAGCGCAAATCTAGTACTGGTGTGGCTGGAAGCTGAAGAGGTTCTGTCCATATCCGGACGGTTTCAGGCGGAAGTCGTACAAACCTGTGTGATAACGCTGGAACCGGTATCCGCCGAGCTGGACGAAGAGATCAATCTCGTATTTGCTCGGGATATCGAGAAATCCGCGGACATTGTCGATCCGGAAGATGCCGAGCCGTTAGACGGGGAGGTGGTCGATCTGGGTGAACTGGTTGCCGAAGAGTTCTCACTCGCGCTTGAGCCATATCCCAGAAGGCCCGATATAGATCAGGGTTCTATCGATCTGGGCCCGGGTGCATCGTTAATTGGTGAGGAAGAGGCCCGAAAAGGCTCGGAAAGGCACAATCCATTCGAAGTTTTGGTCGCTTTGAAGCCCAAACCTTAGATTTTACATAAAGTACAGGTTGCCCCGGGCGTCAGGATCGAATATCTATCGCCACCCATGGGGTTTCCCAATTATTGAGATGGCACGGTTATGGCTGTTCCGAAGAATAAAGTATCCAAATCCAAGCGTAACATGCGCCGGGCGCATGACTCTTTGTCGACTAATCCTAGCGCTGAATGTCCGAATTGCGGTGAACTGAAACGCCCGCATCACGTATGCGCTTCCTGTGGGTATTACGATGGCCGCGAGGTAGTGGAAATATCCGGCGCCTGACCTCGGTTCACCGCAACGATAGGAACCTTAAGTGAGCGCGTCACTCACGATCGCTCTTGATGCTATGGGGGGCGACAATGCCCCTGCGATCGTCGTCAAAGGCGCAGATTTCGCTCGCCAACGCTTCCCGGGTGTCCGCTTTCACATGTTCGGTGATGAGAACAGTATTCTCCCGCTTATGAAAAGGCGCAAGCGTCTTCAGGAGATTACCGAGATCACGCACACGGAAGATGCTATCAGCAACGAGATGAAAGTCTCGGCGGCGCTGCGCAAGGGGCGACAGTCCAGCATGCAGCTTGCTATCAATGCCGTGCGAGACGGCGACGCTGGAGGGGTCGTGTCGGCCGGCAATACCGGTGCACTGATGGCGATGGCCAAGCTGGCCCTGCGGACCTTGCCAGGCATCGACCGGCCGGCGATCGCAGCGATCTTTCCGACAATGCGGGGCGAAAGCGTCATGCTCGATCTTGGCGCCAACGTTGAATGCGATGCTGAGAACCTCGTCCAGTTCGCGATTATGGGTGATGTATTTGCGCGGACGGTTCTAGGGACGGTTAATCCTTCCTGCGGGTTGCTGAACGTCGGATCCGAGGAGATGAAAGGACACGCGGAAATTCAGCAGGCATCAGCCTATCT
>TARA_B100000674_G_scaffold361280_3_pt1 | contig 12168 bp, 7 predicted proteins | sample TARA_B100000674 | Tara Oceans TARA_B100000674 (sample SAMEA2622759) | marine metagenome | biome: marine biome (ENVO:00000447); feature: surface water layer (ENVO:00002042); material: "saline water (ENVO:00002010), including plankton (ENVO:xxxxxxxx)" | depth 5 m
AGCGAGGGGGACGGAAACAGAGACGAGACGCGACGACGACGGCGCCGAAATACGCGCCGAAGAAGGGCTCGCGAAACGTCGTCATGTTTGTCGGGTTACAAGGGGCGGGGAAGACGACGACGTGCACGAAATTCGCGCATTATTACGCGAAGAAGGGGTTTAAGCCGTCGTTGGTGTGCGCGGACACGTTTCGAGCCGGGGCGTTTGATCAGTTGAAACAAAACGCGACCAAGGCGAAGATTCCGTTTTACGGGTCGTACACGGAGAGCGATCCGGCGAAGATCGCCGAGGCCGGGGTGAGGAAGTTTGAGGAGGAAAAATCAGATTTAATCATCGTCGACACGTCGGGGAGACACAAACAGGAGGAGGCGCTGTTTGAGGAGATGCAAGAAATCGCGAGCGTGTGCGAGCCGGATATGACCATCTTCGTCATGGATAGTTCCATCGGTCAGTCGGCGGCGGACCAAGCGCGAGCGTTCGCGAGCACGGTGGACGTCGGCGGCGTCATCATGACCAAGCTCGACGGGCACGCCAAGGGCGGTGGCGCCATCTCCGCCGTGAGCGAGACCAAGGCGCCGATTTTGTTCATCGGTACGGGCGAACATATCGGCGAGATGGAACCCTTCGAGACGAATTCATTCGTGAGTAAGCTCTTGGGCATGGGTGACATCAAGGGATTGGTGGAGAAAATGTCCGAGGTCGTCCCGGAGGAGAGCGCGGAGAAGCTTTTAGAAGCTCTGGGCACGGGAACGTTTACCATGCGTCTGCTCTACGAGCAATTCCAAAACTTGCAAAACATGGGTCCGATCTCGTCCCTCATGAGCATGGTGCCCGGCATGTCGGACATGCTCCCCAAGGGCAGCGAAGCCGAGGGCACGAAACGCATGAAGGTGATGATGACGCTCATGGATTCCATGACGGACGCCGAGCTCGACGCGCCCAACTCCAAAATTTTTAACGCCAAGCGCATGGAGCGCGTCTGTCGAGGCGCCGGTCGTTCTCCGCGCGAGATGATCACTCTCCTCGAGGAACACAAACGTCTCGCCAAGATGATGGGCAAGATGAAGGGGATGAAACTTCCCGGTGGACCGGGCGGTCGCGGCGGTCGTCTCAACCCGCGCGACATGCAACAACAGATGCAACAAATGTCGAGCGCGTTACCGCCGGATATGCTTCGCATGATGGGCGGACAACAGGGCGTCATGAACATGATGAAACAATTCGACGGCATGGATCCCAAGGCGATGCAAAACATGATGAAAGGGATGATGTAAACATCCACCTCCCATCACCACGACCGACCCTCGCGCACCGCTTTGTCATCCATCACCATTCGTTTTCCGCCGCGTCCCGGCGTCGACGCGCTTTTTCGCCGCCGCGCGCTTTTTCCCAGCCCCGGACACCTCGACGCGTCATGCTCGCGTCCACCAGACGACGCGCGACGCGTTCGACCATCGCCCACGCGCGCGCCGCGTGCATCCTCGCGCGCGATGTCGTCCAACAGCGCCCCTCGCGACGTCACGCGTCGTCGTCGTCCCCGGCATGGGCGTCGGCGTCGACCGACCGTCCCGACGCGCCCATTCGCGAGATTCACTCTCCGACCGACCTCGACGCGTTGGTCCCGCGTTCGCACGACCGCGTCGTCGTCGTGGACTTTTACGCCGATTGGTGCGGGCCGTGTAAAACGCTCGCCCCGGCGCTCGAGCGCGTCGTGCGAGCGCGGTTCCCGAAGTGCGAGCTCGTCAAGGCGAACGCCGACGCGCCGGCGCTCGCGCCGGTGATGGAACACCTGCGAATCTCCAGTCTTCCGACGGTGATGGGGATGTCTCGAGGACGATTCGTCGATCAGTTCAGAGGGAGCGTGCCGGAGGAGGAGGTGGCGCGATTCGTGGACGCGTTGATCGCGGATTTGGAATCGGGACGGGACGCCGGCGGAGAGACGGAGGCGGCGGAGACGGAGGCGACGCGAAGGGCAAACGGTGGCGTGGATGCGGAGACGGTGACGCGAGAGGCGACGGAGAGGGTGTTCGCGGGAACAATCGGGGCTTTGGATATGGATGACGACGCGAGAGATCGGTTGGCGGCGTCGTTGGCGGCGGTGTTGAACGCGAAGGAGGGCCCGGGCCCGGAGGTCAAGGCGCGCGCCTTCGCGGCGAGCGCCGTGTTGGCGTTGCGAGGACGACCAGCGGACGCGGACGGTGCGAAGGAATTGATCGCGGCGGGTAAGAAACTCGTGAATGGGTTCGCAGAACCGCATTTGTTGCGCGTGGCGGAGGCGCGGTTGGCGCTGGTGAGAGAGATCGACGCCGCGGGCGGGGTGGACGCGAACGCGGCGCGAGAGGCGCACGAGGCGGCGCCGAAGGATTTCGCGCGTCTTCGAGACTTTGCGTTGGCGACGTACGCGAGCGGCGACGCGATGCACGCGTGCGAGATCGCGCTGCGAAGCGTGAAACCCGGTTTCGGGACGCAAGAGGTGAGGGAAGAAGGAAAGAAATTGGTCGTCGCGCTCGTGAGCGCCTTCGCCGAGGCGGACGTCGCCGAGGCGATGCGCAAGCGTTTGTCCAATCTGTGGTTTCTCTGAGCGCGCGCGCGGACGAAACGAAGACGAGACGTCACCTATTCTACCATTGTTTTATACGAGAACACAACGCGGGTTGATTGAATGTTACAATTTTATACACGAGCCGCGACTCGAAGCGACCCCGCGGACGACCGCATCGGACCCTCGTCGAGCCACGCGTCGACGCGCGCCTCGATTTTTGCGCGCGCCCGTTTCACGGCGTCCGAATCTGAATCTCGCGGCGGATGCGTCCACGCGTGGTGCGACGCGCCCGGAACGACAAACGCGGGTTCCCATCTCGGCGCGAACGTCTGCGAGGTGAAACTGTTCGCGATCCACGGATCGACGGAACCGGATGGAAATAAAATCCGCGTTCCGCCGGGCGCGTCGCCCCCGTACCTCGCGTTCGTGTTCGCCACCGCGCGTCGCGTCTGCTCCTCGCTAATTCCGAAAAATTTCGCGCAAATCCAAAAGTAGGACGCGAGCGGCATCGTCGGAGGATCGAGTTTGAACGGACACTCGGAATCCGCCTCGCACGTTTGAAAAAACGCAAACTCCGTGCACGTCTGCCACGTCCACTGACGCTCGCCCTCGCCCGTGGGATCGGGCGTCGTCGACGAGAGCGCGGCTATGTACGCCTCGCTCTCGAGCGGGACGCACCGTCCGCGAAATACGCGCGAGACGTACGTCGCCAACGCGTCGAGCTTATCCTCCTTCGACGTCATCGCCTCACACGCTTTGGCGATGTTAAAACACGAATCGTCGTCCTTCGCGCACGACGGATCGTTACTCTGCGCCGGAAACATCGCGCGCAAGATTTCGCCGAACGCGTCCCTTCCGCCGAACCCGTCCAACGCGCGTTCGCCGCACACGTTAAATCGCCTCTCCAATCCTCGTCGACCCTCGGCCGTCTTCAACGCCTCGTTCAGACCTCGTTCAAACGCCTCCCTCACCGCGTCGCGACACTCATCGCTCCCACCGACGTCTTCCTCTCGCAGCGCCGCGCCGACGACGTCGTAATACCCTCGCATGTCCACCTCGGCGCGAATCGGCGCCGAGCTCGCCACGCTCGCGTGAATCGCGTGCGGATACTTAATTCGCGCCCACGCCGCCAGCATGCCCGGATACGACCCCCCGAACGCGACCACTCGACTCTTTCGCAGACCATATCGCTCCCTCGCGTGCCCCAAAAACGCGACGACGTCCTCCAACGCCTGTTGCGAGCTCAAATATCTCAGAGACGACATCGACAGATCCCCCGTGGGTTGACTCGCGCCGTAAAATCTGTGTTCGAGCGCGAACACGACCCCTTTTTTTCGCGACGCCAGAGACGTCGCGACGGCGCAGTGTTCGCCGCCGTCCTCGACGACGCGCGCCGTCAGCGCCGGGCCCTCGCCGCCGACGCACAGAAACACCACCGCCGGTGCCTCGTCGGCCGACTCGCGGTCGCGATGGTCGTTGACGAAGTACCGCTGCGACCACGTGCGGAGGTCGCCGGCGTCGAAATGGTTCAGGCGCTGTCCATCGAACCATCGCTCGCGCGATCGCGATGATCGCGATGATCGCGATGATCGCGATGATGACGCGAATGTCGTCTCGCGACGCCTCGCCTCGAGCGCGCGCGCGCCGTCGGACACGCGCGGCGGACCGATGGACGCCAGGACGTCCCCCACGACGGACGCGAGGACGATCGCGAGGACGATACCGCGCGACATCGCGATCGGCATCGAATGCCGTCGAGGAATGAATGACCGACCGAATCCGACGTCCACGCAACCTCCCTCGCGCGACGCGTCCATCGCGACGCGAAATCATCGCGCGCGCCTCCTCCTCCTCCTCCGCGCGCGTCTCGCGCGTCTCGAACGCGTCGCCTCGCGCGTCGAACGTCGAACGCATCGAACGCATCGAACGCGACGCATCGACCCCGAATCGCCCTCAGACGCGTCACCTCGCGCGCGCCGCGCGTTCGACGCGTTCGCGACGACGCGCGCGATGCGACCCGCGCGCGCGTCCGTCGAACGCGCGTCTCCGTCGCGTCTCCGTCCCGCGCGTCTCGCGTGCGAGATATCGTAACGCTCGTAACGCTCGAAAACGCAGAATCACTCGACCGCGCGCGTCGACGCCACCGCATGCGGCGTCGAGCGACGACGACGCGGAGACGCGCCGAGGGCGATGTTTTTTCCAGCGAATCGCCGACGATGGAGACGCTGACGAAGAAACCGCCGAGGTACGGGTTCGTCCCGGCGGAGGTGATGGAATTTTTCGAGGGTGGGTACCGGCGCGCGCGCGCGGCGCCGCCGACGCGCGAGGGCGTCGTCGGCGCGAGGAAGGACGATGGAGACGCGAGGAAGGACGATGGAGAACGGGGTGGGAGCGAGGGGAGGGATCGCGCGGACGCGAGACGGTTGATGCGGGAGGTGGAGTGGGAGCGTCTACGCGGGACGGGGACGGAGAGACGCGGGACGGAGGACGGCGACGAGACGTGGACGCGGGTGAGAGGGTGTGAATTCGGGGATGCGTTGCCGGAACCGTGGGCGAGGGAGATGGAGGAGAGAGAGGAGAGCGACGTGGAGCGTCGTGAACGGGCGTGTGCGAATAGATTGATGGATATGATTGAGAAGGATTTACGCGCGTGTCTGCCGGCGTTGTCCATGTTTACGAGAATGGATCAAAACGTCGACGCGTTTGAAGCCTTCTTGGACGATATGGAGCGGAGGTTCGCGCGAGGGACGTTACCGAAGAGGGATGTGTTGGGTGATTTGATCGTGTTTCGTTGGCGCGCGTTCGTGTTGGTGTTTGTGGCGACGACGACGGCGACGTTCGTCGGCGCGACGCGGATGCTTTTGCGCGCGGTGATGTGACAATTCTTCGTTTCTTCTACTCAGCCCTTGATCGCCTTGGAGACGATCTCGTACAGGTTTGGCGATAATTTGTGCGCGAGCATGCGCTCGAGCTGCGCCTTGATCAAGCCTTGACGCTTTTCGTCGTACAGGCGCCACTTGGTGAACGGAGACGCCATGCGAGACGACGCCTGCGGATTGACGGCGTCCGCCTGAAGCAAGACGTCGGCGACGAACTCGTACCCACTCCCATCGGCGGCGTGGAAACCCTCGATGTTGGCGCCGGCGAAACCGCCGATGAGAGAGTAAAACTTGTTCGGGTTCTTGGCGTCGTAGACGTCGGACGCCATGAGCGTCTTCATGTCGCCGACGGCGTCGCCGGTTCCCTTGCCCGCCTCGGAGGCTACCATTCGAAGCCACGTGCAGCTGACGTTGTTGTCGTCCCTCCACTTTTGTAAGAAATCATCGAACGCCGCGTTCTTCGCGTCGGTGGAATCGACGTGGCCGCACAAACCGTTGAGCGCGGAGACGGTGTCCGTCATGTTCTTCGCCGCCGAGTACGCGCCAGCCAACGACGCGGAGACGTCGTCGCCGCCGATCGAACCGAGCATGCGAATGACGTACCCTCGAAGCGCGCGTCGCGCCACCTGCGGACCGTCGACGTCGTACGCCAAACCTCGCGCTTCCTCGTCGCACGTCGCGAGCGCCGCCTCGAGCTCGGCGCAAGACTCCTTGGCGAACGCGCGCGAGAACGCCTTGCACACCGTGCGCGTGTTCACCGGATTCACCCCGGGGGCCAAATCTTGAATCAACTGCGACGTTCCCGGGAAACTCAGCGCTTCCTCGACCCACGCGCGATCGAGCGCGTTCGACGCGGCATCGACGATGATTCCTCGGCACGCCGCCGAGTACTTGGCCCACGACGGATCCGCCGTCACGTCCACGTCTTCAATCTTTAACGTCTCGTCGTCGTTGTGCTTTTTGCACAGACGAATCAAAATGCTCGTCGCGATCTTTTGCGCCGCCTCCCATCGATTGAACTCGTCGCTGTCGTTGGCGAGCAAGAATAAGAGGTCATCCGTGTCGAGTTCGGGTTCGACGGTGAGCTTGACGGGGGCCGAAAAGCCTCGCAAGATGCTCGGCACGGGCTTGGACGGGACGTTTTTGAACGTGAACGTCTGCGTGAATTCCGTCAAACGACACACCGCCGTCGTCTTCGTAGAATCGAGCGTCGCCTCGGCGTCGCCCTCGCACGCAATCTCGCCGAGAACCATGTCGGCGCCGTCGGCGCCGAGCAACCCGACGGCGACGGGGATGAGTTGCGGTAATTTCTTCTCCGCCGCGCCCTTGACGTCGTTCGTCGTCGGTAACGTCTGCGTCAGCGTCAACGCGTACGTCTTCGCGTCGGCGTCGTACGCACCACGAGCGTTCAACGCGGGCGTGCCAGCCTGCGAGTACCATCGCTTGAGCTTTTCGATGTTCGTGGAGTTGGCGTCGGACATGGCGGCGAAGAAATCCTCCGTCGTCACCGCCTGTCCGTCGTGACGTTGAAAGTACAGATCCATCCCTTTTCGGAACCCATCCTTTCCGAGGAGCGTGTGGTACATTCGAATGAGCTCCGAGCCCTTCTCGTACACGGTCAACGTGTAAAAGTTGTCGATCTTTTGATACGCCTCGGGTCGCACTGGGTGCGCGAGCGGCGACGCGTCCTCGGCGAATTGCGCCGCGCGGAGATATCGCACGTCGGCGATGCGCTTGACGGCGCGAGAGTGTAAATCAGACGTAAACTCGTGATCGCGAAACACCGTCAATCCCTCCTTGAGAGATAATTGAAACCAATCTCTGCACGTCACGCGGTTTCCCGTATAGTTGTGAAAGTACTCGTGTCCGATGACGCCCTCGATGCGCTCGAACGTCGCGTCCGTCGCGCTCTCCTCGGACGCCAACACGAGTCTCGAGTTAAAAATGTTTAACGATTTATTCTCCATGGCGCCCATGTTGAAATCATCCACGGCGACGATGTTGAAGAGATCCAAATCGTACTCCAAGCCGAAGCGCTCCTCGTCCCACTTCATGGCGCGTTTGAGACTCGCCATGGCGAAATCGCACCGGTCGATGTTCTTGTGCTCCGCGTAAATCTTCAGCGCCACCTCGCGACCACTCATCGTCGTGAACGAATCCTCGACGACGGCCAAGTCACCGGCGACGAGCGCGAAGAGATAACACGGTTTGCGCCACGGATCCTTCCACGTCGCCGAGTGCGCGTTCCCGTCCGCCGACGTCTCCGTCTCGACCAAGTTCCCATTCGACAGCAACACCGGATACTTGGTCTTATCCGCCGTAATCTTCGTCGTGAACACGCTCATGACGTCGGGACGATCGGGGTAATACGTGATGGATCGAAATCCCTCCGCCTCGCACTGCGTGCAAAACGTCCCGCTCGACTTGTACAACCCGCTCAACTCGGTGTTCTCCTGCGGTTTGAACTTGGTCGTGATCTCGAGCGTGAACGTCGTAATCGGCACGCTCTTGATGATCATGACGGTGTCGTCACCGTCCTTCTCGACGACGTACGCGCTCGCCGGGAGACGCTCGCCGTCGACGCGCGGCGCCGCCGCGAGCTCGAAAAACGGTTCCTTCCCGTTCAACACCAAACCACCCGATCCATCGCGTCCCTCGATCGGCGTCACCCTGCTCGTCGCCGTCACCGTCGCGTACGCGTCATCCAGCGCGAAATCGAGCGTTACCTGCGCGTGCGTCGCCGTCAGTCGTCGCGATTCATCAATCGAACGAAATGCACGATTTTTTTCTTTTCGTCGCGTCTCCGTCGTCGCGCGACGCGCACCTCGTCGAAGGAGAACGGATACGGGACGTAATCATCGAGTCGAATCTCACGAGGCGCGGCGTCGGCGGTCATGACGCGCGCGTCGTCGTGTGCGGGACGCGGTCAATCTTAAGATTGGATCCGGCGAGACGAGGGACGCGGAGAGACGCGGGCGGCGAGCTATGCGTTACAACGCGCGCGATCGGACCGTGCGCCGCACACTGAGGACGGAGACGGACTCAGTGGATCGGTATTCCCCACTTTCGCGTCGCACACCACCTCTCGCGCGCGCTCGCGAGCGTTGGTGATGGATTTCGGTCGCGCGCCCGGTTCGAGACACGCGAGCGTCCCGGCGGCGGAGGCGATTCGAAGCCTCGTTTCCTCCGAGTCGTTCATCGCCCACGACGCGCAGTACGCGCCGACGAAGGAATCACCCGCGCCGACGGTGTCCACGATGTGCTCTGGATTCACCTTGAGGTTTTCGGCGCGAATGTTGACCCTCTGTTCAAAAAACGCGTCGCCGTCTCGACATTCCGGTTTGAACAGCCAGTCCAGACGCGCCTCGGGGCTCGTCGCGATGTCCTCGGGCACGGTCGTCTCCTGCGCCGGTCGCTCACCCCTCGTCACGACGAGCGTGTTCAAGAAACAATCTGACTCCTTCACGCCCAGATTCTTCGAGCGGGCGGCGCCTCTGCGCGCGGCGTACGCGTCTCGCAAAACCGCGAGCTCGGTTTCGTTCACGCACACCGTCGACGCCGACAGAATCAACCCCCAATCCACCACGCTCGCCGGCGCGTAATTCAACATCACGCGCACGTCCGGATTCAATTCTCGCGCCCGCGCGATCGCCCGCGCATTCTCCCGCGCCGGTACCTCGCACTGCGCGCACAGCACGTCGCACCGCGGCACGTCGTCCCCGTTCACCCTCGCGTTCACCCCCGGCGCGACCGCGATGCAATTCTCCCCGTTCGCGTCCACGAGCACGCACGCCGTCCCCGTGTCGCCGTCCTCGCATTTTCGCGAGCGTTCCGTCCCCACGCCCGCGTCCCGCAGCGCCGCGAGCGAGTACTCGTCGCCCGCGCCGACGCACCCGACGAACTCCACCCTGACCCTACGACGCGCCACCGGATCGTCGCTCGGCGCTCCGACGCGATCGCGAACGACGTCAGACGCCGTTCGAGCCGCCGCGCACGCCTGATTCGCCCCTTTCCCGCCCGGCGCGCGCGCGTACGTCGCGTTCCCAACCGTCTCGCCCGCGCGCGGGAGCGCGGTCGCGCATCGAAACGCGTGGTCGACGTTGACGGACCCGAAGACGCACACGACGGGGAGAGTATCGTCGCGCGAGTCGTCGGCGTCGGGCATGGCGGCCGTCGCGCGCGCGCGGGCGTGACGCGCGCGAGACGCCCGTCGATCGAGTATGCACGTGTCTGCGACCAACTATCAAATATGTACTATGAGATACCGATGTATGGACCAAAATACGTCATACGACTTCTACGACCACCCAAGTCGTCTATATAAGAGACACGACGTCGAAATAGGTCGTCTCGGACACCCCAGCGCCTCACGGCGATAAGATAAAGAGAGGGTTTAGACTAGGGTTTAGACTAGGGTTTAGGCGTTTTCTCTCTCTCTCTCGCTCGTCGTCGTCGTCACGTCTCGACGTCGATGGGCGCGCGCGCGCGTCCCCGCGCGTCGACGACGAGGGACGACGACGACGAACGAGTCGTCGACGATCGAGTCGTGTCCGCGTCGACGCGCACACGCGCCGAGAACGACGACGACGACGACCCGAACGCATCGATGATGCCTCGGCCCGGCCCCGGCGGCGCCCCACCGACGAAAACGACGCGAAAACCACCCCTCGACGACGATGAACTCCGTCGCGCGCGCGAGGACCGGAAACGACGAGGCGTCGTGTTTCTCGGGTCCATTCCTCCGTTCATGAAACCGATGAAACTGCGTCAATTGTTGAATGCATTCGGGGAGACGGATCGCATGTATTTGGCGCCGGAGGACCCGGCGAAAAGGGCGGCGCGGAAAAAGTCTGGTGGGAATACCGGGAAGAAATTCGTCGAGGGATGGGTCGAGTTCAAGGAGAAGAAACGGGCGAAGCGAGCGGCGGCGATGTTGCACGGACGAGAGGTCGGGGGGAAGCGGAGGAGCAAACATTATTACGATTTGTGGAACGTCAAGTATCTGCCGAAATTCACGTGGGACACGCTGACGGAGGAGATGGAGTATCAAAAGGCGCTGCGAGAGAAGAAGCTGCGGTTGGAGATGGATGTGGCGAAGAAGGAGCGTGATTTTTACTTGGCGAGGATGGATCAGGCGAAGGCGTTGGAGGCGATGAAGGAGCGGCGGGCGAAGAGACGCGCGGAGGAGGGCGCCGAGGACGGAGAGACGGAGGAGGAGGCGTTGGCGAGGTATCGTCGCGAGAAGAAAGCGGAGGATGAGGCGGAGAGGAAGAAGATCGTGCGCACGTTCAAGCAAAAGGCGGTGGAAAATCCAGCGATGGTGGACGAGAGCAAGGGGTTGGTGAGTTTGGATTTATTGAAGAGTATTTTTCAACCCTCCGACGAGTAGGACGAGAATGTAAAAGAGAAAAAGAACCGACTGTGCGTACGCGCGCGACTGACTAGGCTATCATCTGGTACTACACCCACGCGCGCGAGCTCTCTACGGGACGCTACTACTCTCATTCTATCCATCATCAATCCGTCTCCGTCCGATCCATCGACGCGTCGACGGCGCGAATGTGAAACACGACGATTTCTTTCCCGTCCTCCTCCGCCGGTTGGCGATGCAGCGTCGTCAACGCGCACCCGGCGTTTTCGAATTCTCGCACAACCTCGTTCGTGTGCGCGAACGCCTTTCCGCTCGACGCGTCTTCGGTCGAACTTCGGTCGCGCACGCTCAGAATCATCTCCGCCGCGCCGTTTCGAAGCAGCGTCGACGCCGTCGCCGCGAACGGCGGAAGCAACTCTCGAAGCCACACGCACTCGGCGGCTATGATGAGATCGGCGTCGCTAAAACGAACGTCCGACCCTCCGAACGGCCGCTCCGGTATCGGTTCGCCCCAATCCAACGTCGCGCGCGTCGCGCTTCCACGTCCGACACGAATCGACCCCGGCCACGCCTCGCGCGCCGTCGCCTCACCCTCACCGTTTTGTTCCACATTTCTCCGAATCACGTGCTCCACCACCGCGCGCACGTCCGTCAGACACGCGTGCGCGCCCAAACACGCCGCGACGAGCCCGCACTCGCCCGCGCCCGCGCCGAGCTCGAGAACTCGCTTTCCTCGACACCTCTCCGGCGCGCGCCTCAAAAACGCCGACAGCGCCTCCGCGCCCTCCCACACGCGCGCGAATCCCGTCGACGCCGCCACGGAGTACCCGGCGTCGAAAAAATACGGATCCACCTCCACCTCGAGCGCCCGGCGCACATCTTTCGTCCCGATTCGTACCCGCACCGTCGTCGAGTCGTCCCCGGAATCGCTCGCACCGTCGACGACGACGTCCAGCGTTTTCACGCGCACGGCGTGTCCACACGAGCGCCACGCGTCGAGGACGTCGTCGTCCTCGTCCGGCGCCATCTGTCGTGCGCGCACTTTGTGTCCCCAATGTAAACCCTAAACCCTCAAAAAGGTGGGTTTCCCCTCGGGACGTCTTCTTTTGACTCGTCGTTTTTTCAGACCCTCGCGGACTACGGAAGTTGGTCTTTTTGGGACGAAATAATACACCCTTCTTCCGAACGAGGCCCCGAGCGGGGGGCGACGCCTCGCGGTCGTGGAGACGAACGTTGTGTGTTCCCAATGTAAACCCTAAACCCTCAAAAAAGGTGGGTTTTCCCTCTCGGTCGGGGACACATCGGTCGCGTCCGCACACGTCCGCGCGCGGAGAACGACATGTCGCGCGGACGCGCGCGCGCGTTCCGCGAACTCG
>TARA_B100000674_G_scaffold162624_1_pt1 | contig 12165 bp, 12 predicted proteins | sample TARA_B100000674 | Tara Oceans TARA_B100000674 (sample SAMEA2622759) | marine metagenome | biome: marine biome (ENVO:00000447); feature: surface water layer (ENVO:00002042); material: "saline water (ENVO:00002010), including plankton (ENVO:xxxxxxxx)" | depth 5 m
TCTCGCAGGTATCAAATTGAAACGGATATACGCATGCAAACCGCCTCCTATGAAATGATCAATGGCCTGTCCGAGGTGATTGGCAAATATGATGCCGTGATCCTTGATCTTTGGGGCGTGGTGCATGACGGGGTCACCCCTTATCCAAGCTCGATTGCCGCGATGACGGCCCTCAAGGAGGCCGGCATTCCGGTGGCCCTGCTGTCGAACGCACCGCGTCGTTCGTCGGTCGTGGTCAACCGGATGGAAGATATGGGCATTTCGCGCGATCTGTATGGTCCCGCAGTCGCCTCGGGCGAGGTTGCCTATGCCCAGCTCGTTGCGCGCTCTGATCCCTGGTACGCAAAGCTTGGCCGCAAGGTTCTTATGGTCGGGCCGGTGCGCGACATGTCGATGTTTGAAAATCAGGATGTCGAAATCGTCACCGAAGTCGATGATGCCGACTGGGTCCTGATCACGGGTCCGAACGAGGATCACGATCCGGTGTCGAAATACGAAGATTTGCTGCATGCGCTTAAGGCCCGTGACCTGCCGGTGCTATGCCCGAACCCCGACCGTGAAGTGATCCGGGGCGGCAACCGCATCATCTGTGCCGGTGCGATTGCCGGGCGCTATGAAGAGCTTGGCGGTAATGTCCGCTGGGAAGGCAAGCCGCTGGCAAGTGCCTATGACTTCTGCCTGCAGGCGTTTGACAAGGGCCCGGATGCCAAATTACTGGTCGTTGGCGACAGCATCTCGACCGATATTGCCGGCTCCAACAATGCAGGTCTCGACGTCGTCCTTGTCACCGGGGGTATCCACGCCGATGAACTCGGCGCCCCGCGCGGCACCCTGCCGGAACGGGGAAAGCTTGATGCCCTTCTGGCCGCCACGGGTCGTCACATCACCTATGCGATGGGGGATTTCTGCTGGTAAATCTTTATCAACAGAAGGTGGAGAGCTTCCATGCGACAGAGAATGTCTAAGTCAGATAAGATTTGGGGTTTGGTCGCTTTATTGTTTTTTGGGGCTGTTGCAGTGGCGCATATCGTCAAAGGTGTCAGGTACCTTGCTGATGACGAATATCGTGAGCATAGAATAGCAATCGAAAATGCAAAAACAAATGAACGGCTTCAAGAGAAGATCAAGCAAACGCAGATCAGGTGGAAAATAAACGGTTGCAACGTGCCGGGTGTTTGCGACGAGAGAGGCTATCGTTTAGATGGGGACTACTCGCGTATGCTGAAGTATGAAATGTCGCGAAATGACTAGTATAATCAGCCAAATTCCTCTCATCGTCCGGCCCAAGTGTCAGTTTGATGGGGCATTGCAACACTGAAAAAAGCGCGAGTATTTTCTTCATGCTGACCGATGAGATCCGCGACTATGCCAATCGTTCGGTCCTTTGCTGGCTGGCGACGGCTTCCGATGACGGGCCGTCGGTCAGTCCCAAGGAAATCTTCGCCTGCTTTGGGGGTGATCGCATTATCATTGCCAATATCGCCTCTCCGCAATCGGTTCAGAATATCGCCCGCGATCCGCGCGTTTGCGTCAGTTTCGTCGATGTGTTTTCTCAGCGCGGCTGGCAGCTTTATGGCAACGCCGTCCTGATGCGTAGCGGTGATGCCGGTTTTGAAGAACGGCAAGCCATCCTGCAGGAAATGGCAGGCGACGCTTTTCGGGTGGCGACCCTGTTTGATGTCACGGTGGCCAAGGCCAATGAAATCCTTGCCCCCAGTTACCGCTTCAAAAAGGACGTGCGTGAAGCCGATATGCGCGAAGGGGCCATGCGGACCTATGGCGTGAAGTCGCGCGATTAGGTCTCTGCCGCTACCTTGCTTTCACGGAAGATAACGAAGAGGCCGCTGGCGGTAATGATGGCTGCGCCGACAAAGGTCAGCATATCGGGCGTTTCGCCCCAGAACAGCCAGCCAAGGGCGGTGGCCCAGATGAGTGCCGTGTAGTCGAACGGGGCCACCGTGGGGGCCTCGGCAAAGCGGAAGGCCTGTGTGATCATGGTGATGCCGACAGAGCCAAATGCCGCGATCGCGACGAATAGCCAGATGTCTTCAGCCCGGACAGCGGTCCAGACAAACATCGCCGGAATACTGGTCAGGATCGCGCTGGTCAGGCTGAGATACAGCAGCAAGGTCCACATGGTTTCGCGCGTATCGACAAAGCGCGCGCTTAGCATCAACAGCGCATAGGCCAGTGCGGTGGCGATGGGCAGAAGCGACATGACTTCAAACGTTGCCGCCCCCGGCCGGACAATCACCAGAACACCGAGAAAACCGACACTGACCGCAAGCCAGCGCCGCCAGCCAACCCGGGCAATGAAGATTGCCGAAAGGGCGGTGATGAAAAGCGGGGCGACAAAGGCCAATGCGGTGGCCTCGGCCAGGCCAAGGTGATGGATGCTGGTAAAGAACATCACGGTGGCGGCAATCCAGATCACGCCACGCATGAAATGCACACCCACCCGGGTCGAGCGCAATCCGCGATAACCGCCCATCTTAAGGGCGAGCAGGAAGGCAAAGGGAAGGGCGATCATGTTGCGCAGGAAGATGATCTGGAACGGGGAATAATGATCCATCAGGCTTTTGGCCAGCGCATCATTGATGCAAAGGGCCGCCACCCGCCACACATCGTCATGATGCCGGCAAGGTTGTTCTGGCGTGATGTGTTGCTGGACGTCATGGTCCGTTTCCCCGCGGTGTGATCCGGTTTTTATCTGTTTTAAAAAGAGATATCCCTTTCCAGATATCCGGTTCGCAACGCAGGGTCGAGCGATTTCATCACATCGATAAAGGCGCGTAAGGGTGGGGGAACCCGCCGGTGATCGGGGTAATACAGGAACAACCCGGGAATTTCCGGCAACCAGTCATCGAGCACCGTAACAAGATCGCCACTGGCGATGGCGCGTGCGGCATAAATCTCCGAGACGTAGGCAATGCCAAGCCCCTGACGGGCGGCATCGACCATCAGATCATGACGATCAAGGGTCAGCGGGCCGGAAACATCAATCGAGATTTCCTGTCCCTGCTTTTCGAAATCCCAGTGATAGATTTTGCCGCTGGGAAAACGGTGGCGGATGCAGTCATGGCTGTGCAGGTCATCGGGTGTGACCGGGCGCGGGCGGTTTTCGAAGTAATCCGGTGATGCCACAGTCAAAAAACGAAACGGCGGGCCAAAGCGCACCGCGACCATATCAAGCGGCACGGTTTCGCCCAGTCGTGCCCCGGCATCAAAGCCGCCGGCGACGATATCGACAAGCCGCCCTTCGGTGACAAGATCAATCGCCACGTCCGGGTATCGTTTGCGCATTTCCGGCACGACATGGCGGGTCAGGAGGCGGGCAGCCCCATCGGATGTATTGATGCGTACCGTTCCGGATGGACCGCCAGTTCGAAAGCTTTCGACGGTGCCCATGGCTTCTTCAAGGTTAAGCAGTGCCGGGCGCAACCGATCAAGAAGCTGTTCACCGGCCTCGGTCAGTGAAACGCTGCGCGTGGTGCGATGAAACAGGCGGATATCAAGGTTGCCTTCCATGTTGCGCAGCGCGTGGCTGAGCGTTGAGGGGGCAACACCCAGCGCATCGGCGGCCTTTCGGAAGCTGCGATGTTCGGCGACCGCGATGAAGAACCGCATGTCATTCAAGGTCGGCTGATTAATTGCTGGCATATTTTCACTAACCCATCCGAATTAAGCGCAGTTATCACATCAATTATTGGTTTCTATAGTCCGCCCATGTTCAGAGCAAGACAGAAAGGAACTGACATGGACAAGACATGGTTGATTACCGGTGCATCGTCCGGGTTTGGTCGCGGGCTTACGGAAAAGCTGCTGGCACGAGGCGACCGGGTAATTGCGACTGTGCGGCGCAAAGGATCGCTTGATGAGTTGGTGGCGCAATATGGTGACCGCCTTCGTGTCGCCTATCTTGATGTCAGCGATGCCGATGCGGTACAGGCGACCGTCGATCAGGCCTTTGCCGATGTCGGGCGGATTGATTTCATCGTGAGTAACGCCGCCTATGGCATTCTCGGTGCGGCCGAGGAAACCGGCATTGATCAGATGCGCCAGATTATTGATACCAACCTTTTGGGATCAATCGTGCTGATCAAGGCGGCCTTGCCACATCTGCGTGCGCAAGGATCGGGCCGGATCATTCAGGTATCGTCCGAAGGCGGTCAGATCGCCTATCCGGGCTTTAGCCTGTATCACGCGACCAAATGGGGCATTGAGGGTTTTGTTGAATCGCTTGCAAAGGAAGTCGCGCCGTTTGATATCGACTTCATGATTGTCCAGCCGGGCCCGACCCGCACAGCGTTTATCGGCTCCATCGTGTTTCCCGATCCGATCGGTGCCTATGACGGGACACCAGCCCATGATGTCAAGGACGCCCTAGGTGGTGGCTGGGTCGTCAAGGGCGATCCGGACCGGATGGTCAAGGCGATGATCCATGCTGCCGATGCAGCCAAAATGCCGTTCCGTTTGTTGCTTGGCACGGATGCCTATGCCGGGGTGCATGCGGCACTGAGCGACCGGCTGGCGGTGCTTGAGGCAGGTAAGGATGTCACCCTTGCTGCCGACTTTACCGAGGAAGAGCTTGCCGCGATGTAGGCCATGATTTAGGCCTTGATTTAGGCCGCGCAGGCGAAGCTGCCCAACAAAAAAACGCCGCCCGATAAGGGGCGGCGTTTTGCGTTTTGATCGGCTTTGAGGAGACGATCATACGGATGCTTTGAGACGCAGATCAGACTGCCATCTTGCGGTTGGCTTCGATATAGATCTCGCGCAGGCGCTTGGCGACCGGGCCCGGTACGCCGTCGCCGATCTGTTTGTCGTCAATTTCGACAACCGGGCAGACAAAGGCAGACGCCGAGGTCGAGAAGGCTTCAGCCGCATTCTGCGCTTCTTCGATGGTGAAGTGGCGTTCTTCGACCTTGAGCTGCAGTTCCTCGGCACATTTCAGAACCGCCGCACGGGTGATGCCGTGCAGAATGTCGGTCGAGAGTTCACGGGTGACGATCGTGCCGTCCTTGGTGACGATATAGGCGTTGTTGGAAGATCCTTCGGTGACGTAACCATCGAGCACCATCCAGGCATCATCCTTGCCCTTGGCGGCCGCATCGGTTTTGAGAAGCGATGCATACAGAAGCTGGGTGGTTTTGATGTCCGACCGGCGCCAGCGGATATCGGGGAAGGTCACGATCTTCTGACCGCGTTCGGCAAGGGCCGATTTGATCAGCGACTTGCTTTGCGTGAACATCACTATGGTCGGCGGGGTTTCCGGGTCGATTGCGAAATCACGATCACCGGCCGAGCCACGCGAAACCTGCAGATAAATCAGGCCTTCGGTGATGTCATTGAGCTTCACCAGTTCGCGGTGCGCTTCAAGAAGTTGATCGATATCGGGCTCGAATTTGAATTTCAGCTCCGCAAGAGAACGTTCGAGGCGCTTCATATGACCCATGAAGTCAATCAGCTTGCCATCAAGCACCGAGGTCACTTCATACACGCCGTCGGCGAACAGGAAGGATCGGTCAAAAATCGAAATCTTTGCTTCGGTTTCCGGCAAAAACTCGCCGTTCACATAAACAGTGCGCATCGTAACTTTCCTGTCTGACAAGCGGACCTGCTGCGATCCGGCTTGGGTGGATAAAGCGACGTTTCCATCGGTCGGCCTTTTGATGCGATCGGGTTTCGATCCATGGCGACCGTCTGTTTTAACGTTTCAAGACTCTCAAATATCACAAGGGCAAGCAACCTGTCGTGCAAAAGCTTTATATCGTGCGTGCAAAAGGTGAATTGTTGCTTGTATGGGCCATGGATGGGGTGATGTGTTGATGATGTGGTTCATATTGGACGTAATTGTTCGCAGATTATTCGATTTCCGGATTTGGGTGATTTTCTTTTTGACCTTAACATAGGTTGAGGTTCTATCGTCTGGCTTCAGAGGAACAAAAACGTCTTTGAAACGGATGGAGCCCCGTGATGAACAGCCCGCAACCAATCGCCGATGAAGTGCTGGTCGCCAATGACCGTCATGGTCTTCAGGGCCGCATCAATGCCAGCTGGGCCAAGCCGATCCGCACACCGGAACCGGAAGTCGATCTGGACGCCTATTTCGATCGCATCGGCTATGTGGGGCCGCGCACCGCAAGCCTTGATGTGCTTCAGGCGCTGCATGCCCTGCATCCGGCCAATATCCCGTTCGAGGCGATTGATGTCCTGATGGGCAAACCGGTCAGCCTGGCGCCTGCCGATATTGACCGCAAACTGATCCATTCGGGGCGCGGTGGCTATTGCTTTGAGCATAATTCCCTGTTTCGCCGTGTGCTGCGCAGTCTGGGCTTTGAGGTCGAAGGGCTGGCCGGTCGGGTTTTGTGGGGCTATGGCGCGCATGAAATGCCGCGTCCGCGCTGTCATATGGTCAATCGGGTGATGATTGATGGCGAGGCCTGGCTTGCCGATGTCGGGCTGGGCGGCTGTGTGCCGACCGCACCGCTTTTGCTGGAAACCAGCGCGCCGCAGGTTACCTTTCATGACACCTATCGCGTGATCCCCCTTGAGCATGGCTGCCGGGTCGAGCTTGAGCGCGGTGGCGTCTGGAGGCCAGTACACGAGATCGATTTCGCGCCTGTTGCTGATATCGATTACGAGGTGATGAACTGGTATGCCGCCCACCATCCCGAAGGCGGTTTCAACACTGCCCTGATCGCCGCTAGGTCGGCGGCGTTTGCGCGCTTTACGCTGCGGAATAACCGCCTGACCATTCGCCTTGTTAGTGGCGAGGAAGAGCGTCACACGCTTTCGGTCGGCGATATCGCCCAGACCCTTGAGGATATCTTTGGCATCACGCCCAAGCCGGAATGGCAAAAGGTTTTCGCCAAATTGGCATAACGCCATACACCATAGCGCCGGGGCTTGCGGACGATTGTGCGGTGTTCGTAAAGTCGCGGTGTTACAGGCCATGGTGGGGCTGCACCCCTGCCATGGCCTGAATTCTTTAATAGCGCAGCATCAAGCCGTGCTTTTCGACAAGCTGGGCATAGGTGCCGGACGATTTGACCTCTGCCATGGCGGTATTGAAGCGCTCGAGCAACGTGTCGTTTTCGGGATAGGTTTTCGAGGTCATCAGATGCAAGCCCGCGCCGTCGATCAAGGGTTTGTCGAGCGTATAGAAATTTGCGGCTTCTTCGGGCGGGAACAGATGGCGGATCTGATACCAGCCAATCGTGGTCGCGGTGGGGAAAAGATCAATCCGACCGACCTTTAGGCGCCGCAAGTTCTGTTCCTCGGAATGGGCGTAGTCGACATCGAGACGGGCTTTCTTAAACCAGCTTTCGTAATAATAACCCTGAATGCCCCCAATCCGGAAGCCACGCAGATCGGCCAGTTCGTGATAGCCATAGCGCGGTTTGACGCCATCGGCGTCATAGGCAAAGAAGTGGGAATCTTGCAGATATAGCGGGTCGGAAAAGGCATATGTCTGTTCGCGGGTATCGGTCTTGCGATAGGGAATGGCACCCCAGGCCGCGTGGGTTTCCACTTCCTGCTCGCATCGAAGCCAGGGCAGGATTTCAAAGCGGAAACTGATCCCCATTTCCTTGCCAATCTCGGCAAACAGTTCGGGCAGGAAGCTGTTCTCGACATCTTCATAGACGTAGGGCGGATAGATGTTGGTCGCAATCACAAGCGTTTCTTCCGACCGCGCGGTCAGGGGCAGGATCAGAAAACTTAAAACAGCAACTGCAAGCCGATAAAACAAGGCCGTCTCCGATGCCGGGAAATCAGGGTATCTGTTTCATATGGCAAGCGGATTGAGATTGTTAAGGGGATGTGCGCGTTTAAGTTTATTGGTTGGTTTGCTGGTTCGCCTCAGTTGTAAGCTGTTCCATATAGCTCAACAGATCGGCGATGGTTTCCGGGGTAAAGGAAAATTCGGGCATGGTCATGTTGTCATGCGACACCGTGATGCCCTCGGCCAAAGCCTCTTCAAGGTTTTCAAGCGGCCAGCGTTGCCCGAAGCTGGCAAGGGCCGGGGCGGTTGTCACGTTCGGATCAGGCAGGGGATCGCCTTCGAATTTGGTGTGGCAGCGCAGGCAGGTCTGTTCGGCAATTGATTGGCCGCTGGTGACATCACCATATTCCTCGCCCTGATGCGCCATATAGTCGCCAATGCCCCACATGCCCAAGGCAACAATCCCGGTCACAAGAATGACAAGGCTGGTTTTCTGCATGGTGCGCTCCCCAAAGGCATGTTGGTCGGTTGTCAGATGATCGACCTGTATAGCAAGGCAAGGTAACGAATTTCCTAAAGCCTGTGCGCAGCTTCGTCTGATGGATAGGGTGCGTGATAGGTGTTGATAATCAGTATCATTTGCGTTAATCGTGGCGGCACGCGCGGACTGCGAGCTTTATTGCGCCTGTCCGCATTCTGCAAAGGACCTTCTGATTGCCCCGAAGCGTACCCTCAAACGCGACATCGCTTAGCCTGTTCATGCGTCAAAGATCGGCGCTGGTGAACTATGCCAGCAGCATCATCGGCAACCGTGTGCAGGCCGAAGATCTGGTGCAGGAAGCATGGCTGCGTTTTGACGATGCAACCCGGGGACGGTTTCTTGAGGACACGACGGGCTACCTTTACCGGATCGTGCGCAACCTGGCCCTTGATAGCAAACGCCGTGATGCGCGTGAAAGCAGCCTGACTGGCGCGTCCGACTATGATGTTGTTGTGCAGACGCAGGCATCCGACAACCCGGACCCGGAAACCGTTGCGGTCTATAAGGACGAATATGAAATCCTGATGCAGGCGTTGGCGGAATTGCCCGAACGCACGCGCATTGCGTGTGAGATGCACCGGGTTGGCGGAGCCAAGCTGCGCGAGATTGCCGACTATCTCGAAATTTCCGTACCGCTTGCCCACAAGCTTGTCACTGACGGGATCGATCATTGCCGCGAACGGCTGGGCGGCTGGCCATGAGGGGCGTTGATCGTTGGGCAGCACATTGCCATCGCGAAGAATTTGGCGGCAAAACCCGCAGAGGTAGTGACGTCTTCACCGAATTGGGCTATACGGCCCGAAAGGCACCAAATGGTGCAACGGGGACGCAATAGGGTGATGGCAGGGACAACCGATCCAGTTCAAAAGCAGGCAGAGCAGGATGCGACCGAATGGTTGATCCGCCTGCAGGAAGAGCCGAATAACCCTGATCTGCAATCACGGTTTGCCGATTGGTGCGCGCAAAACCCGGCCCATCTGGATGCCTGGAATGCCACCAAACGCACAGCCCATTTGATGGCAAAGGCCAAGCCGGCCGGCAAAGCCGACTGGCAACAGTTCCTTGATGCCAAGCGCAATAATACTGCTGGCCGCGCGCCGAATGATGCGGTCGACGCCCTGCTGAATATTGACTACGAAAAGGCGGTTGCCGAAAGCAAGGTCATCTCGGCGCAAACCCGTTTCCAGAAGCGCGGCAACATGTCTTGGCGCGGGATCGGGTTGGGCGGTATTGCGGTGGCGGCATCCCTGATGGCAGCCGTCATCGGACCGGATATCGCCACCCGGATGCAGGCCGATCATGTGTCAGCAACCGGCGAGATCAGCACGATCACCCTTGCGGATAACAGCACCGTCACCCTTGCCCCGGAAAGCGCGATCACCGTTCATTTCGACGGCACGACACGCTTTGTCGAGTTGCTGGATGGCGAGGCGTTCTTTGACGTGACGCCCGATCCGCAAAAGCCGTTTCGCGTCGGGGCAGATAACCTGACCGTCACCGTGCTGGGTACGGGATTTGATGTGTCCGAGGGTGCAAATGCCTCAAGCGTCGGGGTCGAGCATGGTCTGGTGCAGGTTGAAAATGCCGCCGATGTTCCAGCCGTGTTTGAAAAGCTTGAAGCCGGTCAGCAGGTGCGTGTTGGCCGGGACGGATCGGTACTGCGCAGTCAAACACCGACCAGCCAGATTGGTGCATGGCGCAAGAACCAGCTGATCGCGCAGGACCAGCCGCTTTCGGAAGTCGTTGATCAGTTGCGTCGTTACTTTAACGGCACGATCGTGATCACTGATGAGGTGCTGGCAAGTCAGACGGTGACGGGGGTCTATCGCCTTAATGATCCGGTTTCGGCGCTGCGCGGTATGGCACGCGCGCAAAAGGCAACCGTGCGTGAAATCACCCCGTGGATTCTGGTGGTGTCGCCGTCCTGATGGCCTCGGATGGCTTTTTCCGGCGACCCACTTTTCTCACTCTGTGAAAAAAAAACATACATCGGAAACCCGCAGAATTTTGCGGGTTTTGCGCCAATGTGATGAATTTCCATAAAAATTTTTGAAAAAACAAAATCGGCAGCCGTTTTGTCTTTTATGCGCCATTGAGAAGCGTTTGCATTCTCAATCTTGTTCAGGCATAGGACATGAAACGGAGACAGAATAAAATGATGAATGGGGGTGCAGCCCGACTGCAAAATCGTGGTCGTGTTGTGGTAATAGCCAGTGCCTTGATGATGACAAGTGCCTTGGCACCGGTCGTGTTTGTACCGACTGCAAGTGCGCAGACCAGTGCCAGCGGGATTGATGCAGAGCACGCGTTTGACATCCCGGCACAGTCGCTAACCAGTGCCTTGGCGCAGTTTGGTGTGCAGGCCGGTTTGCAGGTGACCGTGGATGGGGCGCTGGCGCGCAACCTTGATGCGCCAGCCATCAATGGCAGCATGCGCGCAAGCACGGCCCTTGAGGCTCTTCTGCGCGGTTCGGGTCTTGATTACGATGTCACCAGCGACGGCACGGTCGTGATCGAAGCCGTGACCAGCAGTGCCGGCGAGGAAGTGCTTGATACGCTGCGCGTTGAAGCCAATGCGGCAGAGGCAGCCGATCCGAGCAAAGCCATCACTGACAGTTTTGTTGCCGTGCGTACGACTACGGCGTCAAAGACCAATACCCCAATTCTAGATGACGCATCCGCTGTTTCAGTGGTGACAGAAAAGGAACTTGAAACCCGTAACGCACAGGATATGCAGCAGGTCTTGTCTTACACCTCAGGCGTGTCAGTGGGCGAGTATGGTACCGATGTGCGTTATGACTATGTCCGGTTGCGCGGTTTCTATCCGTCGGGATACGGGACCTATCGCGATGGTCTGCGTCAGCGGAATTTCGGCTGGACAGCATCGCGTACAGAGCCTTATGGCTTGCAGCAGGTCGATATCGTCAAGGGATCAACTTCCAGCCTGTTTGGTATGAATGCGCCCGGTGGTTTGGTAAATGCCATCACCAAGCGCCCGGAAGATGACCCGAGCGGCGAGGTTTTTACGACCTTCGGCGATCAGCACCTGACATTTGGCGGGGATGTTACCGGACCGATGTCCGAAGACAGCAAGTGGTCCTATCGTCTGACCGGGTTGTGGCAGGATGCCGAGCGTGGGCGTGATTATTCGCGCGATGACCGGATTTATGTTGCGCCAGCCTTTACCTATAAACCAAAAACCGGTACGGAACTTACGATCCTCACCGGCTATAGCAATCGTGACAGCAATGTTGGTCACGCTTTCCCGCCGGGCGTTGACGTTGATCCCGACACTTTTCTCGGCGAACCGGACTTCGATAAGTTCGAAACAGAACAGTTTGATCTTGGCTACAGCTTTTCCCATCAGCTCACCGATCAGCTCAAGCTTCGTCAGGATGCCAAATACACCCATGTCACCCTGGATCAGGAACAGGTGTATGTAAATTCACCAAACCCGGGCAATACCCGTGCAGCGTGGACGGTCGATGGAACAGTCAGCCGGATCAGTGTGGATAATAACGCTGAGTATGACGCATCTCTGAGCGAGAATGTTCAAAGCAAGACCCTGGTTGGCTTTGATTATTCCTATGACGATAACCGTGAAACTGTGTTGCAAGGTACGGCACCGGCTGTTGACTTTTACAACCCGGTTTATTGTGGGCGGTCTTGCGTCAGCCTGACCTCGACCCACACGGATTGGGACATCAAACAGAACTCCTATGGTCTTTATGGGCAAGAACAACTGACGCTCAATCAAGATTGGATACTGACACTCGGCGGTCGTTACGACTATGTGCAGACTGATGTTGATTATCCGACGAACGGGAACAGTGAAGAGAGCGACATGCACGCTTTCACGTCCCGGCTCGGGTTGACCTACAAGGTGACGGACGGTCTT
>TARA_B100000674_G_scaffold169812_1_pt1 | contig 12114 bp, 10 predicted proteins | sample TARA_B100000674 | Tara Oceans TARA_B100000674 (sample SAMEA2622759) | marine metagenome | biome: marine biome (ENVO:00000447); feature: surface water layer (ENVO:00002042); material: "saline water (ENVO:00002010), including plankton (ENVO:xxxxxxxx)" | depth 5 m
TTATTGCAAAATAATGCAGCCGCAACAATCAACCTCTTAGTCGAACTGCCGATACTTGGTAAGAGGTATGGCGCTGGAAAAGTTGAGGAATATTTGGGAGCGAACATTAACTCCAATTGTTCAATCATTATCTTGGATGAGTCCAGCAACAATAACTTGGTTAGCATTACCTATTGGCATTTTAGGTGGACTTTCGGTATACTTAGCACCGAAGGATGATTTTGGTGCATCTATGCTGCTTGGTGGCGGTTTACTAATTACTCTTGCAATGGCACTCGATGGTCTTGATGGCCCAGTTGCCAGGGCAACAGGTAAAGTCACTAGATGGGGCGACTACTTAGACCATACATTTGACCGATTATTAGATGCTGTTTGGATAGTATGTATTTCTGCATCCGTATTTGTCAATGACATCGTTTTAGGCCTTGCAGCAGCCTGGTTCACCTTATTAGGCTCATACATGGGTACGCAAGCACAGGCAGTTGCAGGAACGAGAAACTATCGTGGTTTTTCACGTGCAGACAGAACTATACTGAGTATTGTTGCAATATTTCTGACCGGCATTCTCGTCTATTTTGATGAGTATTCTTGGGGTAGTTTCCCCGGTATTTTCGACCACATTGAAATCAACCCTCTAAGCATAGTTGTTTTTATTTCTGCTCTTGGCGGGATTTGGACATTTTTGGTTAGATTTGCGCAAGCAAGTAAGCAGATTAAACAAATTGACCAAGATGACCCTCTCCCACAGCCGAATTCGGCCGATGAGGAATGATTTTGAAGAAGCGAGATTTAATACAAAATTAGGTCAATTTAACGGCGAAATAGCGGTACACTCATAACGGTTGCATGCGAGAAAAGACCGATGACGGGCAGTTCCAAGGCTTATGATGGGAGAGCCATTGCTACGCTGTTGATTTTATTGATGACATTTTCGATGATTCCAATCAGTAACGCAAGTGCAGAAGATACTGGTAATTTATTCCACTTACAGGCTCAAGATATTCAGGCATCTTTTGACAGCAGCACCGAATTAACTACCATCACCTGGCGCAATATCGACAGCTTAGAACAGCCTAGTGCGTTGGACGATTTCTACAATGCCGTATACAAAGTATATCGACATACAGAGGTAATCAATCAAACCAATATTGCCAACGCGACATTAATCCACGAGGTTGATGCTTGCGACAGTGAGGCTTACGCCGTGAAATATCTTTGTCTTGGTGGAACTAATGGTTCACACCCCGGACACAGTTATTCCTACCTTGTAGATCCAGGAACCAATGACTCGTTTTACTATGGTATTACCACGACAATAACCGATCAAGCAAATATTGAAACCACCTATGATTCGTTGATTTTGAACGAATCGGCAACATATGATGAAATAATCGAAATCACAACTCCAGTACGAACACCATACAATCTTATGGCAACATTTGACCCGACATCTAGCGTAACATCGCTATCTTGGATTAATTATAACGACATATTTTACGTTCTACCAGACAACGGCCCAGACGCATACCAAACAAGGATTTGGATGACCACTCAGCCTATCACAAGAAACTCCGCAGTATCACTATTTGCCTCGATGTCGCCGGCAGTACAGCTAGCGCCGGGGGTGTCAAGTTATGATATTCAAATTCCAGAAGATACCGATCGGCAAGTCTACTATGCAGTCACCTACCTGTTGCCGAACTATTTTGGTTCAGGACAAGATTATGAAGATATTAGGTTCTTATCAAACAATGCTCTAACCTCTCCATTATCAGAAGATAATATGCCAGCAAACCCGGTAACTTCTAGCAATTCGTTCTTTGCTGCGAACTCTCAAACAGGCAGCGGTACAACAACCATAACTTGGTCCGATGTTTCAGGGGAAGATGGCGAAACATATGCGGTATACACTTCTGGTGAGGCATTTAATTCAACAAACCAATTTGGCGCAACTCAAATTGCATTGGTTAATGAAGGAATTTCTGAATACCAATACCAAGTACCGGTTGGAAGATTGGGGACTTCGCATTATTGCGTGGTAGTAATCGATTCTAACGGGATATTCGATGAAGATATAGAGCCCTATTCCTGTAGTTCGGTTTACGAAGATGCTTTCTTTAATTGGACAGCAGAACCAACTAACGTAATTGCAACCTTTGTTGGCGATTCTGAGACGCTAATTACATGGAATGACCAACTTGGTGCCGAAGGAGAAATATATCACATCTGGCGTTCTAACTACCTAGTTTCCGGTAGTCAATTCGTTGAAAATGTAACAATGGAATATCAAGGATCAGTAACAGATGGCATTCAACAATTTACGGTCCAAGTTCCGCCTGAGGTCGACCGAACGTCGTTTTATTTCGTAACCAGCGAAGCACTGTACCAACACTATGCTGGCCCTTACCACTACACCCAACTCCAGCAAAATTGGTTTGGTCCAGTTTATGAGGAAACGGTTACTCCAGCAGCACCGCGAATTAACTCAATCGATGTTGAAGGTGAGATTTCCATCGTTGATATTGAGTGGCTTAACGACCAACAATTAGACGGTGAGAAGTACTCAATTTGGCAACACGTTGGTGCACCGTTTGGTGAAGATGAAGATGAGGTCTCAATCGTCAGCGAAGAAAACGGTTGGACTCTATTCGATGGCAACATACTAGATACTGGCTCTCCGCTAACAGAATTTACCTTCTCTAAAACTTACCAAATACCCGATGAAGTGGAAAGAAACATTTGGTATGCAATAACTGTTGAGGATGTATATGGTAATACAAATCTCGAAGCATTCCCTGGCTCTGGAGGAAATTCTCTCAAGGTTAAGGAAGATACAATGCCACCAACAGCTACCTACCAGATATTCGATGAAGATGACAACCTATACCTCAGCCCGTCTTTGGTATCTGGCAGTTATACTATCCGGCTATCAATCAATGAATACCTATACAGCAATCCAACTATTGACCTAACCACATCAAGCGGTGGTCAGATAACCAACGGTCCTCGTCAAATGCTAATGTATGCGGATAATCTTTTGAATCCAGATGTTGGTCCAGAATATTACCATACCTTTGACATAACTACCACAGTGACTGCAGGATTGATTACAATTGTTGCAGAAATGGTTGATGAGAGTTTTAACAATCAGCAACTGTCTTGGACTGAGCGAAGTCTTGACGCTCAATCTCCAGAATTGACTATATATTCACCTTCTGCTCTATCAGATGGCTCGAAATACCTAGCAAAAGAAACCATTACGGTCTATGCAGGAGCTAGTGATGATGTTGAAATAGAACTCATACAGTACAAATTTACATCTAATGTTGGTACTAGTTCACAATCAGTTGATTCTTGGATAACACCAGAAACCTTGGAAGATGTTTACGGGGATGGTAGTGCGTTTGTATTCATGGAAGAATATAGTGCTGGGAATTTTAACAACGGAGTACATGCTGTAACGGTAAGAGCGATTGATTCAGCGGGTAATGAAGTGGTCAAAGAAGTTAGATTCGTCGTTGATTATTGTTACAACAATATAGATGGGACTACAAATTGTGAGTACGTACAATCAATCGAACCCGCACCGGAACCAATAGTCGTTGAACCATCATTTTCCGACCCGCCGTACCTCTTTGTTTGGATATCCTCTGGTATTGCTTTTATCTCGATTATATTGATGATTCTCGTAATCAGTGCGGGTATGAAAGGACCGAAAAAGAAGAAATCAGATGACGATTATGATGATGATGATTGGATGTCTGAATTCATTGGGACAACACAAGATGTCGATATGGATTCAATAACTAATACTACTAAATCGGTACCACAGGAAGAGGAAAAAGAAGTTCCTGAGTTAGAGGAAGAAGCGGAAGACGATCCATTCTCAGTAAATGTTGTACAGCGTAAAGCGCGAAGAACTAAGTCAAAACCAGAGCCTGAACCAGAGCCAGAGGAAGACGATGAAGCATTCTTTGGTCTAGATGATGATGAGTTCGATGACGAAGAAGAAGTCGAAGAAAAGCCAAAGCCAAGAAGAAAAGTTGGCCGCCGTTCAGCCCCAAGAAATGCACCAAAGCGCCGACCTACCAGACGAAGCAAATCAGAGGATTGATGGGCGAGGATACAGATACCTCAATTAGGGTATTTTTCCTCACCGATACATGGCAGACAATGCAGAGCACAGTGGTAACGACGAATCTGTGGTGATGACCGAACATGCAATGGAATCCATTCTTGATGCCTTTAATCCATTCAAGAACAAATTAAATTGGCTATTGATAGCCATGCCGCTGGCAATATTCTTCAATTATCAACATAATCTTACTATGGCGTTCCTATTTTCCATGGTTTCGATAATGCCTCTTGCATTTTTGATGGGTAAGGGAACTGAGGAGATTGCCCTAAGAACCGGTGAAGCAATTGGCGGGTTCTTGAATGCAACCTTTGGCAATGCAGCAGAATTGATAATTGTCGGATTGGCAATTTATGCTGCTTCAAATGACCCTGAAATCGTAGGAACCATGGTAACGGTGACTCAAGCATCTCTTATCGGTTCTATCCTAGGCAACATGTTACTGGTGCTTGGACTAGCACTATTGTGGGGCGGCCTCAAGCATAAGGAGCAGACTTTCAATAGCGATGCAATCCAAATGAATGGTACGTTGTTATTACTTGCAGTTGTCGCTTTCATAATACCAAGTGCATTACAATATTCTGGCGGGACATTTTCTGATGTTGAAAACATCTCGCAATATGCTGCAATCGTGTTGTTGATAATTTACGGTCTTGCATTGCTATTCCAACTTAAGACTCACGCGCATGTATTTGCAACCGAACCAGGGCACGGACATCATGAAGATCCTACAATGACTAATCAAAATGCATGGATTCTGCTAATCTTAGCAACCGTATTAGTTGCTTGGATGGCGCATATTTTAGTTCACAGTTTAGAAGCAGCCGTTGTCGAATGGGGAATGCCTGAACTGTTTATTGGCGTAATTTTGTTACCATTCTTTGGTAATGCAGCAGAGCATTTTACTGCGGTAATTGTGGCTGGCAAGAATAAGATGGATTTATCGATCGCAATTGCAGTGGGAAGTAGCGTACAAATCGCCCTTTTCGCAGCGCCTGCTATGATTTTATTCGCGTGGGCATTAGGAGTGCCACTCACCCTCGAGTTCGGAATGTTAGAGACGGCAGCAACCTTTGTTTCTGTGCTAGTAGTAAATTCAATTCTCGCCGACGGCAAATCAAATTGGTTAGAGGGTGTAATGCTGTTAGGAAGTTATGTTATTCTTGCTTTGGCATTTTTACAATTATAGGTGATAGCCTATGAATATCAATAGTAAATTCGGTGCTGGATTAATCGTTGTCGCCATATTAATTACAGCCATTGGAAGTATTGGCATCACTACGAAAGACTCAGCTGAGGACATACCAACACCAAATGTGCAAGGCTCAGTATACTTTTCAGATGAGCCCGCAAGATCAAATCCTCTTGCCTTGTTCATTTCAGCCAATGCAGAGATCACTTGGGACCGCGAGGAAGTGTTCTTGGTTGTCGCCGATGAAGACAAAAAGCAACAATGTAACGGGTTGAGTTTCATTGAAAGGATGAATCAAAATGGTGAGACATGTACCTCTAGGGACAATGAGTTTGAGGCAGTTGGGGATGATAACGAGTCTGGATTTATTTGGTCGGTGGAATCTGGTGAATATTACTTTGGAATCGGAAGTTTTCAAGACCTATCATCAGATTTTGAATTAAATGTCGATTATGAAGTAAAGATGACATTGTCGCCTGCAGGTTATTTTGCCACATTTTTGATGCTCATCAGTGGTGTTGTGTTAAACAAATATCAGTGATTACTCTACGCCTTCATAGTAAGAATTTACCGATTCGTTAAGGTTGTTTAGCGCAGCTTCTTCATCGATAGTTTTGGTAACTCCATCAAGCCTGATATTGTTGCCGTCAACCCACATATCTAGACATCTTGCGCCATTGAATACCAAATTTGCAATGTGGCGATTATTCGCTCGTCCTCGTGGATACATGCGTAAATCATCAAGGTCCCATGCCACCCAATCTTGACTGTCTTTGGTAACCATGGCGAATACTTCTTTCGCGGGTAGAAGTGTTGGGTCCCAGTGGTCATGTCGCTGTACAAGAGCCGCAGTCCTCGCCTCAGCTAAGACATTCAATCCATTTCCTGAGGATGCAGCGCCATCGGTTCCGATTCTAACATCAACTCCTTCGGCTTGATATGCCGGCAGGGATAAGGTTCCACCACAAGCTAACTTCATGTTTGACGATGGGCAATGCACCGCAGTTGCAGAATGCTGTTTCAGTATTCTTATCTCATTTTTCTTAACCCAACTAGCATGTGCACAAACCGTTCCGGGCTTGAAAAACTCAATACTGTCGAGATACTCAACAGGGTATTTTCCGGTTTTTTCATAACATTCGGCAATTTCTTTTCGAGTTTCACTGACGTGGATATGGAGTCTACCCTTGCGTTTTTCAGCAAGCTCTGACGCCCTGATAAGAGTCTCTTCACTACACAAATATACCGAATGGGTTGCAATTGCGTACTGGATTCGATTCTCAGCCTTTTGTTTAGCAAGCAATGAATCCAGCTCATCTAAGGCAGAGTTGGCATTTGGGTGTGAAGGCAAAGCAAAGTCACTAACCGGTCCACCAATCAACCCTCTAATTCCGGCTTCTTCAAGCACTTGACCGGTTACTGCCGGATAGAAGTACATGTCCGCTGCAAAACTACAGCCTGTGGCGATTAATTCACAGGCAGCAGCGGTAGCGCCTACATTGACATACTCGGGATTCAACTTTGCTTCGGTAGGGAAAATTGCTTCATTGAGCCAACGGTCCAATGGGTATCCATCACTGAAATCACGAGCATTTAGTTGCATTGCTAGATGGGTGTGCCAATTTTGTAATGAGCGAGTAAGCAACTTGTTCGAGCCATCAATGACTTGTCTGACATCTTCATCACCATTTGACAATGTCCAGGAACCGTCATCATGAATTAGCACATCGCCAATATGCTTCTGCCCTTGATCATCATACAACACAGTATTAGTGTAGCGTGCTGCATATTCTGAGGTCATAATAGTCATTCCTCGGGTTGAGGGTAATGGCTTGATTATTTAATTGTCAGTAATGGTTTGAGAGATTTTTAATTTGAATTTCTCAGCACTATATTCTAGACTAGCAATGCCGGGTAAGATGCGTCCGGCTAAGTAATTTAGACATGCGCCACCACCAGTTGATAAGTGGCCCATTTTATCGTTAAGTCCTCGATTCATAATCAGGGTAGCAGTGTGGCCACCCCCTACCACTACGTAGCCATTAGATTCAGCGCAAGCATTCAACATCTCGATGGTTCCAAGAGCAAAATCAGTCAATTCAAAAACACCTGCAGGTCCGTTAAGAATGATTGTTCCAGCACTTTTTATGGCGGCGGATAGTGCCATAGTAGAATTGATTCCAATGTCAAAAATTGGTGCCTCAATCGGTAGTTCCCCTATGGCTAGGTCAACTCGATTATCTTCAACATTAGCCGCTAAATCTGTTGGAAGTACGATTTGCTGTCTAAAATCATTGAGCATCGCTTTTGCGGTTTCGACGGTTTTATGATAAGAATCTCCCAGTTCATTAACCAAGAAATCGTGATTTACCTTACCCAGGTCCACTCCTGAATATTCAATGAGCAAATTTGCTACACCACCAGTCGCCCATATTTCATCAGCGATACCCTTTCTTAGCATATTATCGGCAATTGAGATTGAGTCTTCGACTTTGATACCACCCACAACAGCGATACAAGGGCGATTTGGATTTTCTAATGCAATATCCAACGCATCAATTTCACGCTTCATCAATTCTCCCGCCACACATGGTAAGGTGTGAGTAAAACCAACTATCGACGGGGTGTTCCGGTGAGCGCAAGCAAATGCATCATTGACAAAAATATCAACAACACTTGACAGACGTTGAATGATTTTAGTTTCCGCCATAGTCTCGAAATTACCCTTTATTGAAACTTCCTCGGGATCCATTCTAACATTGTTGAGCATTAAGATGTCTCCATCTTCCATGCTCTCAATAGCTTTCATCGCTTTTTCACCGTGAATGTCTTCAACCCACTTTACATTGCGACCCAGCACTCTACCGAGTTCTCTTGAATGGCCAAGAGTGTTAGTAAAATCCTTTTTCCCAGGCCTTGACTGATGGGCTAGAATCACAACTTTTGATTTGGTCAGAAGATTGAGCGTTGGAATTATTGCGCGGATTCTGGTATCATCTAAGAATTCCTGGCTTTTTGGTTGAAGTGGACTATTAATATCAACTCTCACCAGCACGGTCTTGCTTTCGACATTAAAGTCGCGCAAGTTCATGACCCTTGCCATGTCTTATCCAAAGGTTGACAGTTTTTGATATCTTTCTCCCGAATAATACAGTTAGGAATTTATGAAACGCAGGTAGGAGCGGATTATCGCGGGTAGTGTTTTCAATATTGACCATTAGCCATCAGCATGGCGTCATGGTCTACTGGGGATTTAATCGGCCCTGATGGTGAAGACTGGCGAGTTCCAGTGACAGAGTTAGAATCGAGATTGAATAATTTGAGTAATAAATTAACGGATGCCGGAATTTCCGGTGCCTTACTTCAAAATCCAGTTGACCTATACTACTATGCCGGGGGCAGACAAAACGGCGCATTATTCGTACCATCATCTGACTCAAACGCAAATATCGAACAAGGTGGCAATGGGCCGATATTCTATGTAAGACGTTCAGTAAGTAGGGCAAAATATGAATCGGGAGACAATGATTCTCCGCTAGAGGTGGAAAAATTTCCAAGTCTGCGAACCTTTGCAGAAACGTTATCCAAACAAGGCCTTGAAGGGGCACCTGCGCTACAATTTGGCGAAATACCAGCGGATTTTTGTGATAAATTCCGCTCAGTTTTGTCTCCTCTAGGCCAAGCCACAGACTGTACGCACCTAATTCACCAACAGCGCGAAGTGAAGTCTAATTGGGAACTTGATATGATGCGTGAAGGTGCAGTAATACAACAACAGATGTTCGATGCGGTTGAGCAATCAATTACTATCGGAGCGACCGAATTAGACATTGTAGCTGCAGCCGAGGCAGTCAGCCGTCGCTGTGGATTTGGTGGCAATGTTCAGATGCGCCGTTTCCCGCTACAGTGCGATAGAGCGGTGATTGTTTCAGGCAGAGCAGGGGGCGTACCGTCGTTTTTTGATTCGGCTATCGGAGGAGTGGGGCCGCATCCATTGGCAGGAATGGGCTCAGGTTTCAACAAGTTACAAACGAGTCAACCAATTTTGGTCGATTTGGTTCATGTTCATCGAGGTTATGTTGTTGATGCAACAAGAATGTTTAGCATAGGTCAATTGCCTGAACCTTGGGAGTCACGATTATTGGATATGGTAGAAGTAAGTGATACAGTAGTCCAATCATTAGGTCGTGGTGAGGACTGTTCCAAAGCGTGGCAAAAAGGTGCTGAGTTAGCAGGGAATATGGGCCACAGTGAACACTTGATGGGTATGAAACCCGACCAGAGTCAATTCCTCGGTCACTCAGTTGGGTTACAGTTAGACGAATCTCCAGTAGTAGCCAGAGGCTTTGATAGGCCGTTGGTAGATAGCGGTGTGATGGCAATCGAACCAAAGTTAGTCTACTCGGATGGAAGTATTGGTCTTGAGGATACTTGGGTTAAAACCGCTGAAGGAATGGAAAGGGTTACTTTAGTTGGTAATAATCAATGGCTGAATCATTGCTAATAATGAAAAGCATCCAATGCAAGGCGCCTATATGCCGGCTAAACCATATTCTCCGGGCCACATTGGAGCAGTTGCAGCGAATTATACGCAGATGCGCATATCGGGCGCAGTGAAGCAGCAATTGGTAGAATTGTTATGCGCTGAGTTAGACCGTCTCGTGCCACAAATGGAATCTGAAACCTTGGCTCAAGACCCGGATAGAAAGACTCTCGATGACCCTGATAGAACAAGACTAAACTATAATCGAACAAGAGAATTAATGATTGACCGAATTTCTGCTATTGAGTCGGTAGGGTCTGCGGCGGTACAAGCAGGAATTGAACATACGGAGCAGCATTTGGCTAAGATCCTCAAACATGCAGAGGCTGCTGCCGAAAAAGACCGAGTCGGCACAATCAAACCTCGCCATCTCGAAATAGCAGTCTCGGGTATGGGTTTAGATGGTGAGAATGATGAAGAATTAACCGTTATTGAGGAAACAGAAACTCTGGTTGTTGGCCAGGGCGGCGGGATTTTAACTCGTTCTTCTCTATTATCACTCGCCCGTACCCATGCAAAAATGCCGGTAACAGATGACGCCGTCGAGGAATTGATTGATACTTACTACATGGTGGTAGAGAAATTAGAAGGAGACATAAGGGCACATGCACAATTGGGCGGTAATCCCGTACAATTTATTGAATCAATTAATCGAATGAAGGACTTAATGTCTCTTGGATGGATGCGCTCTATGTTGATTAAAGCGGCAACTAATGCACGTGAGCGAGGATACAAAAGAATCGATATCGAACAAATTGTTCATATTGACCCCTATTGAAACTAAGTGCATTTGTTAAAATACTTCATTCACAGCCATTAGGTTTAGAGGTTATATTATGATAGGAGAAACAGCCCCAGAATTTACATTAAAAAATACCGCGAAAGAATCGATTTCATTATCCAGTTATCGAGGAAAAACTGTAATCATCGCTTTTTATCCCGGTGCCTTTACTGGCGTCTGTGATAAAGAAATGTGTGCTTTTCAAGAAAATATGGCAAAACTAAATGATGCATCTGCAACAGTTATCGGGATTAGTGTTGATTCACCATGGGCTAATGCAGAGTTTGCAAGAAAGTATAATCTTGAATTTGAACTACTTTCTGATTTAGACCGTGAAGTTGTAACAGCATATGACGCGCAATTTGTTGGATTGGGCGGAATTGAAGGCTATGTTTCGGCTAACAGAGTGGTAATTGTAGTGGATAAAGACGGCACTGTACAACATCGCTGGGTTGCCGAGAATCCGGGCGTTGAGCCTGATTATGACGCAATAGTCGCTATGGCCGCATCACTTTAAGCGGTTTCAGTAATGTTACTGGGATGATGGAATGGTTAATTCAACCATCATTCTTTACGGATTATTTGCCGGTCTTGTGGCTATTTTAGTAACTGTTGCGATAGAGAAATTCGGCGGACTTATCGGCGGGGTTTTAGGCACAATACCATCAACAATCATCCCAGCAGCAGCCGGCGTCTATGCGATAGATGGTGAGGAAACACTGGTCGCCAGTATGTCTGTTGTACCCTTAGGTATGCTGATTAATGGTATGTTTCTTGGCGTTTGGATAATACTGCCCAAATACATCAATAATGATAGTTACAAACTCCCACTTACCACGGTAATATCACTCTGTATTTGGAGTGTACTGGCACTGATCAGTCTGATAGTTGCAAGGCGAGTCACCGATGGATTAGTCAGTGAATTTATTCTTGGTTTTGCAGGACTTATTGCCCTCGCAGCGTTAGCAATTTTGTTCAACTTGAAAGGTGCTTCAGCACCAAAAGGCGTCAATAAAGTGCCTTTGTTTGTGTTGTCAGTGAGGGGTATTGCCGCAGGTTTAGCAATCGCAGCATGTTTGATTTTAGCTGAAATAGGACTGCCATTTGTGGCGGGTTTAGCAAGTGCTTTCCCGGCGATTTTTCTTACCAGCATGGTTGCACTATGGATCTCACAAGGCCCACAAGTACCTCAAGGAGCAGCAGCACCAATGATGTTGGGCGGGGCTAGCGTCTCGGTTTATGCCTTGCTTGCCATGTGGTCTTTACCATCATTAGGGGTTATTTTTGGTTCGCTAGTAGCATGGTTTGGCGCCGTCGGATTATGGACGATTCCAGCCTTTTTATTGCTGAGAAAATATCGTTTAACTATTGATTGAGCGTGTCCACTTTTCCTTTCCTGGGATATCGGTAACTTCACAATAAACTGATTTTACATCTTTTATTGATAGTAATTTTTGCCGAAG
>TARA_B100000674_G_scaffold495652_1_pt1 | contig 12079 bp, 7 predicted proteins | sample TARA_B100000674 | Tara Oceans TARA_B100000674 (sample SAMEA2622759) | marine metagenome | biome: marine biome (ENVO:00000447); feature: surface water layer (ENVO:00002042); material: "saline water (ENVO:00002010), including plankton (ENVO:xxxxxxxx)" | depth 5 m
GATCCTGCTGACACCACCATGGGGCTGGGAAGACTGTTTCCCTGCCGAGGAACAGAACCAGCCCCCCGCTCGCTTTATCTGCCGCCTGATAAGCAGATCAACCGGTCGCAGAATCGTGGTGCCGCTTGAGGATGACGGCCTCGGTCTGTGGTTCGCAGAGCATGATTTCTCAGCCCTTCTCGATGGGGAGGAAATCCGAGCCGAGGCTCTTCTGGTAAGGACGGAAGCAGCAGAAGAACCCTGCGATGGTTTTGCCGACAAGAAGGGGCAGATCGTTGGCCGAAGCTGCATTCATACAGTCCGCTTCACAAGCAGAAGTGCAAAAAGCGAAGCCCTGTTTCAGCTGCGCTGGACCGACTTTCCCAGTGGAGCGAGCCAGCAGCTCTGGCGGCTCCAGGCCGGTGAACCTCCGGTGCTTGAACTCAACGCGAAAGTCTCAGCCCCCCTGCGGAGACTGCTGATGAGCCGCGGCAGGCGCCGTAACGGGCCGGCTTTGCAGCGTGATGCTGTGTTCATGGCGATCTGCTCAGGCGTGTGGCCTCTGCTTGTATCCGGTGCACTCGCTGATCTGCAGCGCATCGTCGATCAGGACAGGAACATTGATCCCGAAGAGGCGATTGCATCGATGAACCACTGGCAGAGTCGGTTGCTCGGGCTATTCGCGCCAGGATTGACCGGCGCTGATCTGCCCACTCACAGCGCCCTTCCCCTGCTCGTGCGTGAACTCCACAGTCCGGGAGGATTTATGCGTCTGATGCTCCGGATGCCTGCCCTGATACAGGAAGAGACCCGTCTGGTGACACTTGCTGAAGCGATGGCAGATGCCCAGCAGGTTCATCCATCGGCAGAAGCTGAGGCGGCCATCGAAGCGGAGGCGGCATGAGCAACGATCTGTTCCGGCTCGTGCATCCTGTTAGTGAGCAGGGACTTGTGGAAGCGCTTCGCGATCCCCAGCTTCTTGAGGTGCAACCAGTAGATGCAGAGGTGGACCTCACGGGTTTCGATGCCGCACTGGCACAACTGCTCAAAAGTGATGTGCGCGAGTCCGCGATGGACGGTGCTCTAGTTGAACCTCTACACAGAGCGCTGCGGCACCTCCCGGAGTCGGTTACCACCGATATGCGCGTCTGGCACTGGTTCTGCCTTGTGCGCCATCAGGATCTGGTCTGGATGCGATGGAGGGGAAGCGCACCCGCCGATCCCGAGGAGGGGTTCCTTCGCGGGAACGGGCACCGTCCGGTGCCGGCTGTTCGTTTTTTGGGAACAGCCTCGATCAATGGCCATGGCCGTAATACCTTCGCCCGTCTGTTTTTCGCGGCTCAGCGACTGATCGGGCCCAAAGGCGAGGACTATGACCTCGTCAGGCGACTGTTTAGCAGCCAAGAACTGCATCTCGGCATGAGTGACCGGGAATACGGTTTACTGCCGGCGGTTAACCGTGTCCTCACAAGTGAACTTGCGGATCTGCCTGATCTGCGGGTTCGAGCGGGGGTCCGCCGTCTGAACGGCCTTGGAGGATCGATCTGTCTCGATTTGCTTGATGAAGGCGAGATCGCAGGACTGATCCGAAGCAACGATGGGGGGCAAAGCGCCTGATGGTGAAAAGCCTGATCCCTGATGATCCGCATCGGTTGAAAGCCGTGAAAGGGCCCGAACAGGTTCTCGAGCCGAATCAAGCCAGCTGCAGCCTTGATGAACTACCCGGTCACATGCGATCGATCGCAGCGGATACCCCGCTTGCGGTGGATTTGTTCAGCGGTGCCGGAGGTTTGAGCCTTGGCCTGCACCGTGCCGGCTTCGAGGTGGTGCTGGCTTGCGACATCCGGCCTGACTCGATAGCAACCCACCGTCATCACTTCGGCGGCTGCTCTGAACAGTGCGATTTAAGTAATCCAGAAGTGCTGGCACGACTCTGCCGCCAACTCAACGCCGGTGGGGAGGTGGCACTAGTCGCTGGAGGCCCACCCTGTCAGCCCTTCTCCCGGAACATCCGCTGGCGCAAGCACGACGATGACGTGTTTGATCAGCACCAAGAGCTGAACGAGGGCCGCCGCGAACTGTGGGAATCGTTTCTCACCGTTGTTGAGGGCGTCATGCCGCGTGCCTTCTTGATGGAGAACGTTCCTGACATCGCCCAAACAGGTGATCAAGAGGTGTTCCGAGGAATCGTCAGCCGCGCGGAAGCTGCTGGCTACCGAGTGCATGCCCGTCTTGTTCATGCCTGGGAATACGGCGTTCCACAGCTTCGGCCGAGGCTGTTCATTGCGGGCACCCGTCTGCCTGATTCAAAAGGAAACAGCTACTGCTCTCCATTGGTGTGGCCTAAACCCACCTGCAGTTCTCTTGAAGAAGCAGTGAGCCTGGAAGACGCCATTGGCGACCTGCCAGAACTGGAGGGCGACTGGTGGGAGCAATGGAGCGAGACCAGCGAATACCACGGCCCAAACAACGCCTACCAAAAGCTGATGCGCAACTGGCTGCCCGTTCAGAGGGATGCTTTGTATGACCACATAACCCGCAAGGTGCGGGGGGATGACCTAAAGACCTTCCAGCTAATGAGAGATACCGGGCTCCGATATCACGAGCTGAGTGAGGAACAACGCCGCTACGCCGTAACCAGCCGCGCGAAGAGAGAAGGGAAGCTGCTGGACAAAAAGGATAAGGAGAACAGCTTCAGCAACAAATACAACATCCTCAAGGGGAAGGAGCCGTGCCTCACCATCACGGCTCACATGGCGAAGGACGGCTACTGGTACATCCATCACCAACAGAACCGGACCCTCTCGATCCGGGAGGCGGCAAGGGTGCAGTCGTTCCCCGATGGCTTCCGATTCCATGGCACACCTTCAAACCGTTTCCACCAAGTGGGGGAAGCGGTGGCCCCGTTAGTCGGGGAAGCACTTGGCAGGGCGATGCTCGATGCCATCAACCGTCGCACAGAAGAAGAACTCTGGAGGTCACCGGAGCCGATACGAAAGGAACTCCTTGACTGGTATCGCAAAGAGGGTGTCTTGGCGGTGCAGCCATGGGCACGACAGAAAGAAGACGGGGTCGAGATTCCCGAGCAGCAGAAGGCGTGGAGGATTTTTCTCGGTGAATTGCTAGTGAACCAGCTGCGTGAGGAGCGGCAGAAGATGCCGTTTTGGCAGCTTGTACTGAAGCGTTGGCCTGATCACGAAACGTTTCTCGCTGATGCCGAACCGAGCCGGCGGAGAATCTTCCGCAGCCGCCACCTCGAGAAGAGCGAAGGCTTGCTTCAAGAGGTAGCTATCAGGTTGAAGGAAGGCATCGAATGGCGGGAGTGGGTCCGTACCGATCTCAAGGGGTTAGGTAGAGATCGCATCCGTCATTGCCTAGCGATGGTTGGCATCACGACCGATCGGAGCTGCAGCATTGGACTAGGTCGCATGGTGGGCCGAATCAATGGCAACAATGACTCTGAAAAAATGCTCACCCGTCAACGACGTGAGCTGAATCTTGGTCTTCTGCTTGGAGGTGATGAAGAAGGCCGCATCTACAGAGCGGCAGTTGCCGTGGCTGAACGCTGGTGTCAACCGGACGCCCTCTGCGATGGCGGGCTATCCGTCAACAGTGACGAATGTCCATTGAACGTGAGCAGTATCTGTTCTTGGGGCAATATTTGTCAGGAAAGAAAATCAGCGTAATACAATCCTGAAAAGTAAAACAAATGGCTAAATTCGACAGAGTAACGGCAGGACCGAAAGCAGCATCCTTAATCAGCAGCTTAAGGAGTATTGGGTACTCATTCAATGATGCAATCTCTGACATAATTGATAATTCAATATCAGCAGGCGCAAAGAATATAGATATCTTTTGTGGATGGAAAGATCAAATATCTACAGTAGAGATCGCCGATGACGGACACGGCATGACGAAAGCAGAGTTGATAGATGCAATGACGATTGGCGCTAAATCACCATTAGACCGCAGGGACGAGAGTGATTTGGGAAGATTTGGTCTAGGCCTAAAGACAGCATCATTTTCACAAAGCCAAATACTAGAAGTCGAGTCTTGGACAAAACATACTAGTAATTGCATTGCAAAATGGGATCTAGAAAAAGTAGTTGCAGAAAATGAATGGCTACTTGATTTCGCTGAAAATATTCCAAAAAACAAAGAATCGGATGCGGGTACGATTGTCAAGTGGAAAGCCCTAGACAAAAGCGGGATAATGGAAAAAAGCGAAAATTCAGACATTCTCGCTCAATATGTATGCTCACTTGAAGAGCATTTGTCGTCTGTTTTTCATCGATTCCTCGAAAAAGACCTTAAAATCATAGTCAATGGAATATCAATTAAACCCAAGAATCCATTCTTCCCCGAAAAATCACAGTCTGGACCAATTGAGAAAATATTCGAAGGCTCACTGGAATGCCGCGTTCAGGCTTATACATTACCCCACAAATCAAAGTGCAAGGGAAATGAATATGAAAACAACAAAGGGAAGGGAAGTTACATTGAAAGTCAAGGTTTCTATGTCTATAGAAATAACAGGCTGATATTAGGCGGCTCATGGTTCGGTATTGCACCTAAATTAAATAGCACAAAATTATGTAGAATCAGCATTGATATAGATTCAAGATTTGACAAGCTGTGGGATATTGATATCAAGAAAAGTCGTGCTTATCCTCCGCCAAAAACACGGAGACGTCTAAAAAACTTGACTAACAAATGGGTAACAGGGTCAAGGGACAGACAATTAAATCGTCGAAGAAACTTGTCACAAAGTACGAGATTGCCTTTGTGGACAAGACAAATAAAATCGGGCTCAATACAGTATCAGCTTAACAAAGAAAATCCCCTATACATTTGGGCGACAAAGGATTTGAGCGATACACAGATAACAAGGCTAGAAGAGTATATCAATGCAATTCAAAGCGCCATACCAATCAATTCAATATTTGATGATATCAAAGAAGATTCATCAAGCATTGAGCAGGAAGAAATAGACGAAAATTTGCTTCTGCAACACGCGCAAACTTATTTAGGCTTCTTGAGAGAGAAAGGACTAGAGAAAGACGAATGCTTAAGAATACTTTCAAGGACAGAGCTTTATAGACTAAAATGGAGCGATATTAGGGAAAAGCTAGAGTAGCTATGGCGACTCAGTCTCAGATCCAAGAATTAATTAGGCAAATAAGACCAAATGTTCAAGACATTTTAAACAAAGACTCGAGCGAGAGTGCTGTAGAACTTGCGATCAAACATTTTATAAATGCACCGTGGAACGATTTTTCATTAAGCCCAGAGGAAATTGATAATGTTATTAAAGAGATAAAATCTCTCGAAGGCATAACGATGGATATTGGATCGATGGTTACGGGTGAGGATGAATTATTCAAAGAATGGCTTCCAACAAGAAAGGAAAAAGATGACCCTACTCCATACTGGGATGATTACAATCGTGAACTGAAAAGAACTGGATACTCAAGCTCAGTTCTGTATTCAATAGATATTGCAACGGACAGAATACTATCAAAATGCAGTGATCCACTACACCCAAGACGGATCAAGAGACAAGGAATGGTAGTCGGTTCCGTCCAAAGTGGTAAAACCGCGAACTATATAGGCTTACTCACCAAAGCCGCTGATTATGGTTATAAGGTGATTATTGTAATTGCAGGCATACATGAATCACTTCGAGAACAAACCCAATTTAGAATAAACGAAGGATTTATTGGACTTGACACAAGCTTTATATTGACCGATGGAGTTCAAAAGCGCGGGGTCGGTAAATTCCTTGATCAAGATAATGCAGAAAATCGTCCTCAGCAATTTACATCAGAAAAATATGATTTCAACTCCAACAGACTCAGAGGACAGCAAATAATTAACAATAGTCAAGAAAAGCCAGTCGTATTTGTGATTAAAAAGCAGAAGTCAATACTTGAAAATCTATTTACTTGGCTGACGTCCTCGGCCCAAACATTGGGAGTTGAAACTTTATCATTACCTGCACTAGTGATTGACGATGAAGCGGATAATGCTTCAATCAATATTGCCTATTCAAAAAAAGACAGCAGCTCAATAAGTACAATAAATAAGTATATCCGTAAAATAACAAATTGCTTTGATGTGTCAACGTACATAGGATATACCGCGACCCCATTTGCCAATATATTTATAGATCCAAGTACTGACGATGCTGTTGCAAAACAAGATCTTTTCCCAAAAGATTTTATAGTAGGACTAGAGCCACCATCAAACTATGTGAGTGCACAACGAATATTCTTAGAAGAAGGCGACTTAAGTACATCACTTACAGATATAGATGATAATGAGGAATACATTCCTTTAAAACATAAGAAAGATCTTGACCCATCGCTTCCACCCTCATTACTTGATGCAATTAATTGCTATATAGTCTCAGATGCAATAAAAAATTTAAGGGGCATCTGGGAAAAAAGATCTTCATCTATGCTTGTCAATGTCACATATTTCAAGCAAGTTCATGCCCGACTCAGATTCTTGATCGATCAAGAAGTTAGTAGCATAAAGAACAGTATCCGGGCTTGTTGTGGAGTTGACTCTGAAAATGACGACAAAAGAATTCGTGCATTGAAATCATGTTTTGACGAGTACTATCAAGATTCAGAGCACAAATGGATCGATGTTAGAAAGTCATTGCTCGATATTCACAAACGTCTTAGAGTCGCTGTAATTAATAGCAGCTCTGTAGATACCTTAAAAACAAGCCCTGGACAAAAAGAAGTGCCCACATCAACAATAGCTATTGGTGGATTTTCGCTTTCACGAGGATTGACTCTTGAAGGACTTACTATCTCTTATTTTTTAAGAGGGTCGATGATGTATGACACGCTATTACAAATGGGGAGGTGGTTTGGATATAGGACAAAATATGAGGATTTATGCAGGATATGGATGACACCCTTAGCTCAAGACTTTTATGCACAAATCACAATCGCTGACACTGAGTTAAGGCAAGAACTAATCAATCTAGAGAGGTCAGGAAGTACGCCTTTGGACTTTGGTTTAAAAGTCAGGAGTCATCCAGACAACCTAAAAATTACTGCTCGCAACAAGTTTGGGTCGAGCACTAAACAGAAAAAAATCTGCTTAAGCGATAAGTTCCTTGAAACAATAGATATCAAAAATGATAGCACTGTCATCCAACAAAACCTGGATAGTGTTTCTAGGCTCGTCAGTCTTATCCAAAAGGGTCATAGCAAATTTCAAAAGATCGAAGCGGAAGCTAGTAATGGATACTTAGCCAAATCAGTTGATGTAAATTTAGTTGCAAAATTTATTCAAGAATTTCAATCCATGTCATTGGCAACGAGAGATATTAGGCCGATTGAAGAATATATTGCTAAGAGAAAAGAAGGTGAAATGCGAGAGTGGGATGTATTCATACCTTCTGTTGAACGAAATTTACGGGATAAAGCATTTCAAGTCAGTGGTCTTGAAGTTGGTGCACAAGAGAGAACCTGTTACTTACATGACAAATATGAATACCCATGTATTGCACTGTCTCAACGTGGAAAGGTTGCAGGTAGGGGGGTTGAACGCGTTGGTTTAACAGCTAAGGAGATTGAAAATTGTATTGATATTTGGGAGGAGCGTTCTATTACTTCAAATTCGTCGAAAACAGAAATCGATAGAAGCAAAGTGCCGGATTCAATCTTTAGAATACAAGGGAGGAATCCATTGCTCGTTTTACATATCTTAAATATTAAAGAGTGGAAATCAGAAAATAAATTACTAGATCAACCAAAGGTCCCAGAGTCAGCAGTGCCAACAGCATGGTCGCTCAGTTTTCCTAAGACTAAATTGGTCGATGAAAATGTAGAGTATCAAGTAAATTCAACCTGGATGAGAGCTTTGGAGGAGATTGATAGATTAGAAGCAGAAGGTATTGAGGATGACTTGTGAATAAACAAATCTACCCTTGGCGAACAATACCAAAAGGCAGAAACTTCGTCCCAGCATCAGAATGTGAATGTACCATTCATAATTTTTTATGGGGCTTTGATATAGATCAACAGAATCCTTGTTTGTTATATAGACTTGACAAGAAAAACAATCCTACGGGATCACTTCCTAAGTTAAAAGGAATTGAAGTGTTTTATAGAGATAAGCAGGAAGACGCTTATTTAGTGTTTTGCTTAATCGATAGAAGTTTTGAGGACATCTTTTATCAATTTGGAAGGATGCTTATGCATGCTATAACCGACAAAGTACAAACCAAAGCAGCTCCAAGATTTTTGATTGCTAGGTGTTGGAGATGGCACACATTCTTACACTCTCGCAGCACTAAAATACTTACTTCGCTTCAACAGCAAGGCTTAATTGCAGAGCTAACAGAACTTTCAAATTTACTCGATCTTTTTGGTGACAGTCTGGATATTATTCATTCTTGGGTAGGTCCAGATGGTGAAAAGCAAGATTTCAACTTTACTAAAAGTCGCTTAGAAGTAAAGTCATCGCGTCCAAGCAGTTCGCATTCCTTGCGAATTTCTTCCGAGGATCAGTTAGAAGTTTCTGAGAGCTCGCCTATTTATTTATGCCACACAATATTAGAGAAGACTGAGCTTAAAAGCGGATTATTGTTGACTGATCTAATTGAGTCTATAGTCGAAAAACTTCAATTTATTCGCCCTCAATCAGTGATCGAATTTGCCGAAAAGCTTTTGCTTTATGGCTTTTCTTGGGATCATGACTACTCAGAATCGCGCTGGTGCATCATTAGCAAGAGCTATTATCATGTTTCAACCAACTTCCCCTTAGTATCTCCCAGCTCCCTGCCACATGGCATTAAAGATGTGTCTTATAGCATAATTGCTGCTGATATAGAACCATATAAAGTAGATCAATCTCATTTTACACGTACAATTTTAAACTAGCTATGATTACCCTCTCAGAATTTAAATCGGAATTCATTAATGATGTAAGAGTAACTGCTGAATCTAGCTGCGAGCTCACATCAAATGTATTTTTTGATAGTTATGTCAACCATTTAATTGATGCCGGTGACATTGAAACCGCAGATAGATGTTTTTTTGAAAAGAGAGGAGTAAGAATAGACGGATACGGAGGAGATCCCATTGATTCGGAGAACATTCTGTCTCTTATCGTTTGTGATATGAATGATGACGAAGAATTAACCGAAATAAATAGGGCTGAAATAGAGCAAGTATGCAAGCGAGCCGTTAACTTTGTTTCCAACAGTCTAAGCAGTAGATTTTTCAATGAGCTTGATGAGTATAGTGATGAATTTGGCCTTGCTGACTTAATAAGAACAAGATGGGAATCCATCTTGAAAATAAGAATACTCTTCCTCACAACACGCATTCTTAAAGTACGAAAGACTCAATTTGACCCCATTCCTGTTAATGGAAAAACCGCTTCATTCGCCTGTTGGGACGTTGCTAGGCTTAGTAATTATGTTCAATCTAATAAAGATCAAGAGCCTATCTCAGTAGACCTAAAAGATCATGGTGGTGCATTATCTGTATTACCGGCTCATACTGCTGATACTGCATTAAGGTCATATCTATGTGCTATTCCAGGGCAAACTCTTGCGTCTATATACGATGAATATGGAGCCAAGCTCTTAGAAAAAAATGTCAGAGTATTTCTTCAATCAAAGGGGAAAGTAAATAAAGGAATTCGTGCCACTATTGAAACGGCTCCCTCAAAATTCTTTGCCTATAACAATGGGATTACTGCTACAGCTGAGGGTGTTGAAACTTGTGCAACTAAGCATGGAATAGCGTTAACAAGTATTGATGATTTGCAGATAGTCAATGGTGGTCAAACTTCTGCATCAATCTACGATGCATTTCGCAGGGGCATAGATCTCTCACAGGTTTATATTCAAATGAAATTAACAGTAGTTTCTGAAGAGACTGCTTCAAAGCTTGTTCCTGAGATTTCGAAATTTGCTAATAGTCAAAACCGAGTATCTGAGGCAGATTTCTTCTCTAATCATGCGTTTCATATCTCCTTTGAAAAGTATTCTCGTTCAATACTTGCTCCCCCTAAAGAGGGTACAACGTTGCAGACTTACTGGTTTTACGAGAGAGCTCGAGGCCAGTATGCAAATTCAAAATCGCTTTACGTTTCACGTTCCGAAAGAACAAAATTCCAAGCGGTGAACCCTAGTGATCAGCGTGTCACGAAGACTGATTTGGCTAAAGTGATGAATACCTTTAAAGGTCTTCCTCATATTGTTAGCAAAGGTGCTCAGTCGAGTTTTAAAACTTTTGCGGACTTTGTAAATACTATATGGGAAAAAGACGACGGAAGATTCGTGACCGATGTTTTTTATAAAAAGTGCATTGCTCGAATAATACTATTCAGGCATCTTGAAAAATCTGTTAGCAAATCAGAGTGGTATCAAGCGCAGGCAGGGTATCGAGCCAATATTGTTTGTTATACTCTTGCGAAATTCTCGGAAACATTAAAGAAGAGCTCTAAGACTCTTGACTATTTGAAAATATGGAATACTCAGTGTGTTCCCGTCGATTTATCACAAGAGCTTGTTGAATTAGCCGAGATAGCAAGAAATCACATTGTAAATCCACCGTCCGGTTCGCCATCAAATATTACTGAATATGCAAAAACAGAGCAGTGTTGGATCTTATTCTCCAAGATTGAATACAAAGTCAATCAAAGGGTATATCCTTATCTTTTGTCTAAGTCAGACTCTCAAAAAGTAGACAAAGAATCAGAGAAGAAAAAGAAATTCGCCAATTCTATAGAGGAGCAAGAATTCCTCATAGGACTAGGTGGATCTTTTTGGTCTTCGGTATTAGAGTATTCCAGTCAAAATAATCTTGTAACAAGCCGTGATTGGGAACTTCTATCTAGGGCATCGCAGTTCCCCGGAAGGCTTCTTGACACTGACAAAGAATACAAGCAACTCTATGCACTCCTGAAAAGAGCTAGAAGGTGTGGATTTACCAAATAAGATTACATTGATTATAGATTTATAGGGGGCGAAACTCATTACTATTGGATACGTAGATTACTCAAGTTTTCATGGAATACCAAGACGTTAAATTAAAAATGAAAGTTGCTCATATCGCACTTCTTGATGAGTTGAAAAAAGAATATGGAGTTCAAAATAAAAGTAAGGTCCTCGAGCTACTCCTTAACGACCTTTTGCAACCTGAGTTTTGCCCTGAAAAGTAAGAAGTTTTGATCTACTGAACACGCATTGAGTCCACGCCATGGCACGCACCACTAAGGCAGAACGAAAGCGCCGTAGAGAAGCTGCACTAGTGAAGATCAGCGATGGGCATGGCTTCGCCGACACCGTGGCGTTTGTGATGTCTGAGTGGGGGTGCTCCCGCTCTACTGCAAGACGCGACGTTCATTGGGCCCATGGTGAGCTCCAACTGGGACTTGATGCGCACGACGTTCAGCACTTAGTGACACACCTCTGCACTGGCCTTCAACGGGTCAGCTTGAAAGCTGAGCAGGACAAGCAATACAGCGCCAGCGTTGGTGCGATGAAACTGATTTATGAAATCTTGTTGGCTAGGAGGTTGGACAACGAAGCCCTTAAGGCAAGGCGAACTGTCTCGCATTTCCGCTGAATGTCTCGTCAGACAGCATTCCCATGCAGGAATTTGGGCCACGGTCTAGGCCACAACAAACGGCACCGCGGTTGTGAAAAGCAGTGTTAGCAATGGATCTGCTGGCATCGGCCATCTACCGTCAGAGCAGTTAGTCAGGGCTCAAGACGGGAAATCGAAGTTGAGTGGCGGTAATGTCTCGGGCTTGGAGCCACCCGAGTCAACGTCGAACCCAGATCCCACAGGGGGTTCGGGGTGCTGTCTCGCCGCCTCACCCTTTTTCGCAAATCCCGGTAGGGACTGTTGATGTCCGATGTCCCTCTGTTTCTTGTCCTTCACTCCTTTCTTTAAAAGGAGGTGAGGCATGAGACAAATCGTCCGGATCCCCTGCTACCGCTGCTGGTTGAGGAGCCTCACGCACCCTTGCAGGATCGGCTTGCTTTCAATGAGCTGACTCAGGAGGTTGAGCGTGATGGCAGGTCTCTGCCGGTTGCAGACATTGAGGAGGCGTACAT
>TARA_B100000674_G_scaffold400650_2_pt1 | contig 12078 bp, 10 predicted proteins | sample TARA_B100000674 | Tara Oceans TARA_B100000674 (sample SAMEA2622759) | marine metagenome | biome: marine biome (ENVO:00000447); feature: surface water layer (ENVO:00002042); material: "saline water (ENVO:00002010), including plankton (ENVO:xxxxxxxx)" | depth 5 m
AACCGCCAGACCCGGCGTACTGTTGCCTCGTCATGACCACTATCAACGATATCGCGTACAGACCGCTCACCTTCAATCATCTGATGAAGAATATCATCGAGAACATCATAAGGCGGCAGACTATCTTCGTCTTTCTGATCCGGGCGCAGCTCGGCAGAGGGCGGCTTGGTAATGATCCGTTCCGGGATAACCATGCCCTCCGGGCCCATCGCGCCCGTTGGTTTGTGTTCATTGCGCCAGTGGCACAGATTGAACACGGTTGTTTTATAAAGGTCTTTCAGAACTGAATAACCACCGCACATGTCACCATACAGCGTGGCATAGCCGACCGACATTTCGGACTTGTTGCCCGTGGTCAGCACCATGTAGCCAAACTTGTTTGAAAGCCCCATCAGGATGATCCCGCGCGAACGGGCCTGAATGTTTTCTTCGGTAATGTCGGCATCCCGACCTTCGAATGCGGGTGCCAGCATCTGCTCGAACGCGGCCATGGCCGGCCCGATATTGATGCTTTCAATCCCGGTCCCAAGCATCCCTGCGCAAAGCTCGGCATCCTCAAGGCTCTCGGCCGAGGTATAAGGCGACGGCATCATCACCAGACGCACGCGCGCCTCACCCAGCGCATCGACGGCAACAGCAGCCGAAAGCGCACTGTCGATCCCACCCGACATGCCGATCACGACACCGGGGAAACCGTTCTTGTTGACATAATCGCGCAGGCCCAGAACCAATGCCTGATAAATCGCATCAAGCCCGTTGGGATATTCCGCCTTTGGCGCGTCATCGCTACAATGCCATTTGCCGTTATCAGCCTTCTGCCAGGTGGTCACCACCACATCCTCGGCAAAAGCCGGAAGGGCCACCGCAAGCGATCCATCGCCATTCAGGCCAAATGATCCGCCGTCAAAGACCAACTCATCCTGACCGCCGACTTCGTTGCAATAGATCATCGGCACATGGCTTTCGCGCACACGATCTTCGATCAGCTTGCGGCGCAGCCCACTTTTATCGGCCTCAAACGGTGAGCCGTTCGGCACAAGGAATATCTCCGCCCCGGCATCCGCCAGATGGGCAACCACATGCGGCGTCCAGACATCTTCACAGATCGGCACACCAAGCTTCACACCCTTGAACGAAATCGGGGTTGGCATCGGGCCAGCAGCAAAGACGCGTTTTTCATCAAACACGCCATAGTTCGGCAGATCATTTTTGACGCGCACATCAACGATCTTGCCCTGATCAATCAGCAGGACCGCGTTATGGCGCGTGCCTTCGACTTCCCATGGCGTGGTCAACAGCAAGGCCGGACCACCATCACGTTTCGCCGTATGGTCGCAGATAAACTCCACGGCATCATGCAGATGGCGCATGAAGGCCGGCTTCATCACCAGATCTTCGGGCGGATAGCCCGAGAGAACCAGTTCGGAATACAGAACAATCTCCGCGCCCTTCTCGGCCGCAGTTTCCCAGGCAGCCACAACCTTGTCCCGGTTTCCGGTGACATCACCGACAATCGGGTTTAGCTGGGCAATCGCAATGGCAAGCTTGTTTGTCATGATGTTGGAATAGGATTGCCCCCGCGCGCTGTCAATTGCGGAATGGGCAATGCAGCCGTTTGCGGACGAATTTCCGGTAAAAAGTACGTCAGAGGCAGCGCTTAAAGTGCAAGTGCCGCGTCGATCTCATCCTGGCTCATGGTTTTGGCCGAACCGTGGATAATGCCACTCGCGACATCCATGAATTTCTGGAGCGAGGTCGTCACCGCACTTGCCGTAACGCGCAGAAGATCCTCATCACCGGTCTCGATAATGGCTTCAAGCTGCGAAACCGCGTGTCTCACGATGGTATTGAGATGCTCGATGGTTTCTTCGAACGGACGGCGGAATTTCGGCGGCACATGTTCGTAGGCCTCGATCGCCAGTTCCTTGTCGGAAAAAGCACTATCGCGAAAATGCTCCTGATAGCTTTTCGGCGCCCATTCCTTGCAGTCCTCGATCATGTCGGGCATGTCGGGCACCATTTCGAGCAACATGACGATCTCGTTGAAATGGTTCAGATAGTCGGTCGCCAAAAGCGTGGTCGAGGAAATATTGGTTCCCTCTACCTTCTTTTGCCATGCGCTGAATTCAGCGTCGTCCACCATACCCGTTGCGACCCCTCGCCCTTATTCGATTTGTCAGGAACATCCCGCAATTACCCATACTTAAGAATATTTGATGGTCATTGGTAGATGTTTTTTCGTCAAATCATACTGATTGTGTAACAAAATGCGCCAAAAGCTAATTTAGAAGGCCCTTTTGGCAAACTTGTGCCCCATAAGAAAAGGTGCCCGGCAGTTTACCGGGCACCTTTGATCATCTAATTTGCTGGACCTGTGATCAGGCAGAAGCAGCCATCTGCTCTGCCCGGACGCTGTCGCGTTCCTTTTTGATCATTTCGGCCATCAGGAAGGCAAGCTCAAGGGCCTGTCCGCCATTGAGGCGCGGGTCGCAATGAGTGTGGTAGCGATCCGAAAGCGCCTCTTCGGTGACTTCGCGGGCACCACCGATGCACTCGGTGACGTCGGTTCCGGTCATCTCGAAGTGAACGCCGCCGGCATGGGTGCCTTCGGCCTTGTGCACGTCAAAGAAGTTTTTGACCTCGGACAGGATCGCGTCGAACGGACGGGTTTTGTAACCCGTCGATGCCTTGATCGTGTTGCCATGCATCGGATCGCACGACCAGACGACCTTGCGGCCTTCGGCCTTAACCCGTTTGACCAGACGCGGCAGGTTATCAAATACCTTGTCGGCCCCCATACGCGCGATAAGGGTCAGGCGACCGGCCTCGTTTTCCGGGTTGAGGATATCGATCAGACGGATCAGGTCATCCTCATCCATGGTCGGGCCGCATTTCATGCCGATCGGGTTTTTCACCCCGCGCAGGAATTCAACATGCGCATGATCGGCCTGACGGGTACGATCACCAATCCACAGCATATGCGAAGAACAGTCATACCATTCGCCGGTCAGACTGTCCTGACGGGTGAGCGCCTGCTCATAGCCGAGCAACAATGCTTCGTGCGAGGTATAGAAATCCGTCTCGCGCAGTTGCGGCGCGCTTTCCGCCGTGATGCCACAGGCCTGCATGAAGGCGACTGCTTCATCAATCTGGGTGGTCAGCTTGCTGTAACGCTCTGCCGCCGGGCTGCCATCAACAAAGGACAGGTTCCAGCGATGGATCTTGGTCAGATCGGCAAAACCGCCCTGTGCAAAGGCACGCAGCAGGTTAAGGGTCGCAGCCGACTGGTTATAGGCGCGGATCTGGCGCTGCGGATCCGGGATACGGGCTTCTTCGGTGAACTCGATGCCATTGACCACATCACCGCGATAGCTTGGCAGTTCAACACCATTGATGGTTTCGGTGTCAGACGAGCGCGGCTTGGCAAACTGACCAGCCATTCGGCCAACCTTGACCACCGGGCAGGCCGCACCATAGGTCAGGACAACCGCCATCTGCAGCATCACCTTGAAGGTGTCGCGAATATTGTTCGGATGAAATTCCTTGAAGCTTTCAGCGCAGTCGCCGCCCTGCAGCAGGAAGGCCTTGCCTTCTGCGACTTCTCCAAGCTTTTCCTTAAGCGCACGCGCCTCGCCAGCAAACACCAAAGGAGGATAGCTGCCGAGCTCTTGCTCTACGGCCTTTAAGGCCTGTGCATCAGGATAAGATGGCACCTGTTTGATCGGCAGGTTGCGCCAGCTTTCAATGCTCCAGCTCTTGCTCATTTGCTTCCTCTCAATCCGGCATGTTCTTCATCATGCCGCCATTATATCATATATTCGGCTATGTGGCGGAATTCCGCCCGCTTGACCGGTCATTTAACCGGGCCAAACTTGATACGGGTTTTGCACACGCATTTCCACCCCTTGTCGACATGCGCAGGTGATTTTTCCGCAAATTTTTACCAAACCGTCAAAATTCGACGCAAAATTCCACCCATAACTGCCACATTATACAAGTCTGCCGTTCGATGACCGTATGGTCATACTTAATATCGCGATGCGAATCCGGCCAGTCCATTCATCAGATCATTTGCGTGGGGCAACATTTGCGGGCACACTGCGCACGCCATCACCAAAGCCCCGGAATCTCCATGCCCCTTGAAACGATTGCCATCATTGCCTGCGCCTATTTCGTCGCGGCCTTCGTCAAAGGGGCAACGGGTCTGGGGTTTTCGACATCTGCCCTGCCGATCCTTGCCCTTGGCCTTGGGCTTAAGGCCGGGATGCCGCTTGTGATCATTCCGTCACTGGTCAGCAACTCCATCATCATGGCCCAGGCAGGCCATTTTCGTGAAACCGTCAGCCGGTTCTGGCCGATGTTTCTTGCCACCATTCCCGGCATCCTGATCGGGCTTGCCGTGCTGGAACTGGTCGACAGCATTCTCGCCGGTGCAGCGCTGGGGCTGGTACTGATGAATTACGGCGCGATTACCCTGTTTCGCCATGGCAAACCGATGTCTGACAGGCTTGCCAAAGTCCTCGCCCCCGTGTCGGGCTTTGCCACCGGCCTGATCAACGGCATCACCGGATCGCAGGTTATGCCGGTCCTACCCTTCCTGCTTTCCTTGCGCCTTGACCCCAAACGCTTCCTGACGGCCATCAATATCTCGTTCAGCCTTTCAAGCATCGTGATGGCGCTTGGCTTGGCGCGGCTTGGGATGTTCACGCTTGATACGCTCTGGATCTCGCTGGCCGGGCTGGTGCCGGTCTATCTTGGCACCAAACTGGGCACGCAGGTGCGCGACCGCATGGATGCCGAAACCTTCCGCAAGGTCGTCCTGATCATGCTGATCATTTTTGGCGTCATTCTGGTCGGTAAACTGTTTACGGCAGGATGACCAGAGCCAATCGGCGCACAAGATGTCGTCTGGCACTTCAAGCTGCTTTCTGATAGCAAACCATCATGAAAACCATCGCCCACCCCGCCTTTGCAGAAACCGAAGAAAAGAAATCGCGTTTTCTGGCCGAACTCGTTTTTCATGACGATCTCGCCAACCGGATTGATGAATTGCGCGCCCTTCATCCCAAGGCCAATCACCATGTGAACGCCTATCGCTATCTTAATGACGAAGACCAGCTGATCGAGCACGGCAAGGATGACGGCGAACCATCAGGCACGTCAGGCATTCCGTGCTTAAAGGTGCTTCAGGGGCGTGATCTCATTAATGTGGCCGTCATCGTGACGCGCTATTTTGGTGGCACAAAACTGGGCACTGGCGGGTTGGTGCGCGCCTATAGCGGGGCGGCCAATGCCGTCTGTGACGTTGCCGAGATCATTGACTATATTCCGCAAGGCGAAGCCGAACTGTTTGCCGGGTTTTCCGATGCCGGAACGCTGGAACAAGCCTGCTCACAGGACGGCATCACCATTCTGGATCGTCAGTTTGATACCGATGGCACGCATATCAAGATCACCGGGCCACGCGCCGAACTGGCCGAATTGGCCGAACGGTTTCCATTGCCGGAAGCTGAGCAAGATTAAGTACGGACAAGTCCCTAGCGCTTGCGCGATGTGCTCTCGCGCTGCTGCAATTCAAACCCAACATCAATGATCTTCTGGTCAGGCATTTCGCTATCAAGCGCACTTTGAATCATGGCCACCGCATGCTTACCGATCGCATAGCGGTCTGTACGGATTGAAGTCAGGGACGGGTAGCTTGCCGCCATCATCTCAAGATCGTTAAAGCCGATAATCCCCATATCATCAGGCACAGAAATCCCCGCCTTCTGACAGCCAAACAGCGCACCAAGCGCCAAGTCATCGTTGTTGCAAAACACGGCATCAAGGTCCGGGCGACGTGCGCGCAGTTGCCCGATCAGTTCAGCACCAAGAGTGACACTGGAAGACGTCGTGGTTGTCATGATCAGGTCGGGGTCATACCGGCCCCCTGATCGCATGGCTTCCTTGAAGCCTTCCATACGGCGGTGCGAACGCGGATCCATGCGCGCGCCCAAAAACCCGATGCGTTTATAGCCCTTTTGCACCAGATGAATGCCCGCAGCACGGCCACCTTCGAAATGCGAAAAGCCGACCATCATGTCGATCGGGTCATCGCCGATTTCCATAATCTGCACCACCGGGCACGGCGCGCTTTCAAGAAGTTCGCGCGTGATTTCGGTCTGATCGGTACCGGCGATGATCATCGCCGATGGCCCCTGACCGAGGAAGGTGCGCACAAGGCGTTCTTCCTCTTTCGCGACATAGCGCGAATTACCAAGTTGCACCTGATAGACGCCCTGATCAAAGGCGTCATAAATCGCGCGAAGCGTATCGGCAAAAACGTTGTTGGTGAGTGACGGCACGATCACACCAATAATGTTGGAGCGAGTCGATGCCAGCGCGCTGGCATGGGAATGCGGCACATAATTGAGCTTTTTCACCGCGTTATCGATCTTGCGGCGCAGGTGATCGGACACCTTTGACGGATCACGCAAGGCACGTGAAACGGTGATGGTGCTGACCCCGGCCTTTTCGGCAACGTCAGAAATGGTTGGCCGCCCGGCCCCTTTGCGCTTCCTCATACCCTTACATTTATTACGTCTTTTCCGTAGCGACAAGCACCTTGTGCCTTCCTGTGAAATAGGGTGTTGACGTGATGTTAGCGCTAACATTATGTTAGCGCTAACATCATAACACAACAGGGCTGTCCAAGAGTAAAACCAAGCCCTGAAAACCAGTGAGAACGAAGAACCTTATGAACCGGCAGACCAGATATGTTGTCGTCATGGGCGTGTGCGGATCGGGCAAAACCGAAACGGCACGGCGCCTTGCAGCAGCCACGGATAATGCGTGGCTGGATGCAGACGACCATCACCCAAAGGCCAATGTTGAGCATATGAGCCGTGGGCTGCCGCTTAATGATGAAATGCGCTGGCCGTGGCTGGACGCCGTTTCCACCGCAGCCGAGCATGTTGGCCAATCCACCGATCCGACGACACCGCGCGGCAATCCGTTTCCCGGAACCGTTTTTATCGCCTGCTCGGCGCTCAAGCGTCGCTATCGCGATTATCTGCGTACGCGTCTGGGAGAGGTCAGCTTCGTTTTCCTCAATGGTCCCCGTGATTTGATATTCGAGCGCATGAACAGCCGTGCTGGCCACTTCATGCCCTCGCAACTTCTTGACAGTCAGCTTCACGATCTTGAACCGCCGGGCCCCGATGAAGACCCGCTGGCTGTCTCAATCGAAGGCCCGCTTGAAGACATCGTCCAAACCGCTGTTTCGGGTTTGAAGCAGCGTTACGCAGCATCCGATGCCAGATTGGCACCCGGCACTGACGTAAAATAATCAACCCAGGGAGAAAACAGATGAAAATGTCCTTGAAAACACTGGCTGGCGCAGCGCTTGCCATCACCATGACCACCACCGCACCCTTTGCGGCAAATGCCCAGGATTACGCGCTTAAATTCCAGTCGAGTGATCCGGCCGGCAACCCGAACTTCATCATTCAGCAGGAATGGGCAGAACGTGTTGGTACCCTGACCGGTGGCCGCATTTCGATCGAGATGCTGCCGGTAGGTTCGGTTGTCGAACACAACGAAACCCAGGATGCGATTGCCGCTGGCATTCTTGATGGTCACATCACCGACACCAGCTATTTTTCGGGCAAGGATCCGGCATTCGGCCTGATCGCGAACCCGGTTGGCGCATGGTCCGATCCGCAGGAAATGTTCCGTTTCATGGAATATGGTGGCGGTAAGGAGCTGATGAATTCGCTGGTCGAACCTTATGGCCTGCACTTCATCGGTGCGACCACCCCGGGCCTTGAAGCATTCGTTTCCGCCGTCCCGCTTGATGGCGTTGATGACCTTAAGGGTCTTAAAATGCGCGCCCCGGAAGGCATGGTGAACGAAGTGTTTGCCGCAGCCGGTGCAACCCCGGTCAACATTCCGGGCTCGGAAGTCTTTACGTCGCTCGATAAAAAAGTGATCGAGGCTGCCGACTATACCGTGTTCTCGACCAACCAGGCACAAGGCCTGCACGACATTGCCAAGCATCCGGTCTATCCGGGCTTCCATTCCATGCCGCTGGTTGAAGTTTCGATGAACAAGACCAAGTGGGACAGCATGCCGGCCGACCTTCAGGAAATCCTGACCGTTTCGGTACGCGACCTTGCACAGGATGAAGTTTCCCAGCTGGTTGCCAAGGACATGAAGGCGGTTGCCGAAGCCCGCGCCAAGGGTGACATCACCATCCACAACTGGTCGCAGGAAGAACGCAACAAGTTCCGCGCCATTGCCACCAAACAGTGGGAAAAGGCTGCTGAGCGTTCCGAGAATGCCAAAAAGGTTTATGATACCCTGATGGAATATCTGACCTCGCAGGGCATGATCTAAGACCCGAAGCACCCGATCCGGGCAAGAAACCCTGATCCCTTGCCCGGATCACGGCAGCCTGCGGGGATGACGGTTGTGCAAACTCGAATTTGTCGCCCCGATGCAATCTGGCATCTCATCACGTTTTGAGACGACGTGATTGGAACGCGGCCTCCCCCGCTGCCAGATTGCAGGCTGTTTCGGGGGTCAAGACTTACTAATTTGATTGGAATGGCAGAGTTTATGTTTGTGAAATCCAAGGAAAGACCCGCCGCGCGGGTCGGCATCCCGGGCAAGGGTTTTGACGTCGGAGTTCACAAGCAGAAACTCTGTCCTACGGATCGATCAGATTTGCACAGGCTACTTTGTCGCAAAACCTTGAAAGATCCGCATCTTCCGGCGGCTTTGCTTCGCGTATCTGCACAAATCTGATCGACCATTCAAACCAAATTAGTAAGTCCTGACCCCAGCTCCCAAGGATAATTAAAATGACCCATCCCGCGGAACAGAACGCACCGATCCTGCCAGAACCGGAAACAGCAACCGTCCCGGCGGTGTCGGGCCTTTTTGGCAAAATGGTCGATAAAACCGGCACTATCTTTGCCATCGGCTTTCTGGGCTCGATGAGTGTTCTGATCATTGAAATCGTCATGCGGCACGTCTTTGACAGCCCGACACTCTGGGCCCATGAAACCACGACCTTCCTGTGCGGGATCGGTTTTGTGTTTGGTGGCCTTTTCTGTGCATCGCGTGACAAGCATATCCGTGTGGTCATTATTTATGACATTGCCGGCCCGAAGCTGCGCCGCTTCCTTGATATTGCGATCTCGCTGATCTGTGCGGTGGCGTCGGGCTTCTTTGCCTGGGCGGCATGGCTGATGGTCGGTCGGGCTGCCTTTGCCCCGGATGGCTCCGTTCGACTTGAAACCAGCGGATCGGCATGGAACCCGCCATTTCCGTCGCTGCTTAAGATCTTTTTGCTGATCGTGATGATCGCACTCACCGTGCAGTTCATCATTCTTGCGATCAATTACATGCGCGGCCTTGGCGGCAAAGACGCCACCGAGTAACGCAGCAATCCCGAAATCATTTGAAATTCGACATGCGAACACGCGCACTCAGGAACCGGCTTGATGTTTGATTTACAGTCCCTTGGCATTGAATACGGCACGCTTGCCATGTTCGTCATGCTGCTTGGTTTTCTTATCACCGGGATGCCGCTGGCGTTTGTCACGCTGCTGATCGCACTGATTTTCACGCTGGGCTGGTTTGGCCCGATGGCCGTCCCGCTGATTACCAGCCGCGTCTATTCATTCGTTTCATCCTTTGTCTTTGTCTCGGTGCCGATGTTCGTCCTGATGGCAGCGATCCTCGATCGGTCGGGGATTGCCCGCGATCTGTTTGATGCCATGCGGCTGTTTGGCGGCAGACTTAGGGGTGGTGTTGCCGTTCAGACGATCTTTGTTGCCGTGATCCTGGCCGCCATGAGCGGCATCATCGGCGGCGAGATTGTGCTGCTTGGCCTGATCGCCCTGCCCCAGATGTTGCGTCAGGGCTATGACAAGAACCTTGCCATCGGTGTGGTTTGTGCCGGTGGGTCGCTGGGCACCATGGTGCCACCATCGATCGTTCTGATCATTTATGGTCTGACCGCCAACGTCTCGATCGGCGATCTGTTTACGTCGGCCTTTATCCCGGGCTTCATGCTGGCCGGTTTTTACGTCGCCTATATCCTGTTTCGGTCCTACACCGGCAACAATATCGCCCCGCCGCCCCAGACCGAGAAAATCCCGCACGCGGAAAAGATGCGCCTTCTCAAGGGCCTTTTCCTGCCGATTTTGGTCGTGTTCTGCGTCCTGGGATCGATCTATGGCGGGATTGCCTCCGTGACAGAGGCATCAGCCGTTGGTGTCGCAGGTGTGATCGCATCCACCATTCTGCGCCGTGAATTTTCAGTCTCAATGCTCAAAGCTGCCGCCATTCAGACGCTGTCGACCTGTGGCATGATTGTCTGGATCGGTATCGGGGCATCGGCCCTTGTTGGCGTGTTTAACCTCATGGGCGGGATCAAGTTTGTATCGGGCCTGATCACCGGCATTTCCGATGATCCGACCATCATCATCCTGTTCATGATGCTGATCCTGTTTGTGCTGGGCATGTTCCTTGATTGGGTGGGTATCGCGCTTCTGACCATGCCGATCTTTGTGCCAATCGTTAAACAGCTTGGCTTTGACCCGGTCTGGTTCGGGGTGCTGTTTGCCATGAACATGCAGGTGAGCTTCCTGTCTCCGCCATTCGGACCTGCCGCGTTTTACCTGAAGTCCGTGGCACCACCGGACATATCACTGGGCGATATTTTCAAGGCACTCCTGCCCTTCATCTGCCTGCAGATTTTGGCGGTTGCCCTGTTGATCATCTTCCCGGGCATTACCGGACGCTAACAACCGACATTGTTCAGGACGGAGCCAATCGGCTCCGTCTTTTGCGTTTTGAGGTTTGACATGAAAATCACCGCAATTGAAACCGTGCGCATTGCCGAACGCCCCAACCTGCTTTGGGTCGAAGTTCACACCGATGAGGGCATTACTGGCCTGGGCGAGACATTCTTTATGTCTGAAACCGTCGAGGCCTATTTGCATGAATATGTCGCACCGCGCGTGATCGGGCGCGATCCGCTGCAGATTGATCTGCTGTCTGCTGATCTGGTGGGCTATGTCGGTTTTCGGTCATCGGGTGCCGAGGTGCGCGGCAATTCCGCCTTTGACATCGCGCTTTGGGATATCTTTGGCAAGGCAACCAACCTTCCGATCACCCAGCTTCTGGGTGGGTTCTCGCGATCTGAAATTCGCACTTACAACACCTGTGCGGGCACCGAATACATCAAGAAGGCCACCGGCCAGACCACAGCCAATTATGACCTTAATGCCAAATCGGCCAAGGATTATGACGATCTGAACGGGTTCCTGTATCGCGCCGATGAACTTGCAGAATCCCTTCTGGCGGATGGCATCACGGCGATGAAAATCTGGCCGTTTGACATCGCAGCGGAGAAAACCCGCGGGCAATATATCTCGCTGCCGGATCTTAAATCCTGTCTCGAGCCGTTTGAGAAAATCCGCAAAGCGGTCGGTGACAAGATCGACATCATGGTCGAGTTCCATTCGATGTGGCAGCTTCTGCCCGCCCAGCAAATCGCCAAGGCACTGACGCCCTATCAGACCTTCTGGCACGAAGACCCGATCAAGATGGATAGCCTTTCAAGCCTGAAACGCTATGCCGAAGTTTCCCCCGCCCCGATCTGTGCATCGGAAACGCTGGGGTCGCGCTGGGCATTCCGTGACTTACTCGAAACCAATGCCGCCGGCGTGGTCATGCTGGACCTCAGCTGGTGCGGCGGACTTTCTGAGGCCCGCAAGATTGCGGCCATGGCAGAAGCCTGGCACCTGCCCGTCGCCCCACATGATTGCACCGGCCCTATTGTCTTGACCGCCTCCACACATCTCTCGCTGAACGCACCCAATGCAATGGTGCAGGAAAGCGTGCGCGCATTTTACAACACCTGGTATCGCGATCTGGTGACCAAACTGCCGACCGTCAAAAACGGCATGATCACCATCCCGGAAGGACCGGGTCTGGGCACCGAACTCAATCCTGACCTTGGCAAGGTATTTACGGTTTCGCGCCGAAAATCGGTCGCCGACTGACCCAAAAAGAAACGGGCGG
>TARA_B100000674_G_scaffold498731_1_pt1 | contig 12062 bp, 19 predicted proteins | sample TARA_B100000674 | Tara Oceans TARA_B100000674 (sample SAMEA2622759) | marine metagenome | biome: marine biome (ENVO:00000447); feature: surface water layer (ENVO:00002042); material: "saline water (ENVO:00002010), including plankton (ENVO:xxxxxxxx)" | depth 5 m
ATCAACGAGAAGGCGAATGTCGCAAAGAGGAAAGCAACACTTCTTGGCGAGGTACCGTGTGGTGATAAATTTCTTACATGCAAACTTCTAAAAGATGCTATTGCTGCAGAGAAGCGCGTCCCGGCCCTTGAGGAGAAACTCTATACAATCTCTTCCAGCAGAGAGGAAAAACAAAAGACACTCAACCTCCTCAATGTTGAGACGGTCGATTCTCATCTTGAAAAGTACGACTCGCTTGTTGAGAAGAGGGGTGAAAAAGAAAGGTCAGTGGCCAAGTCAAAACTGCTTTCAGAGAAGCTTGCTTTGGAGATCTTGTCTAAGCAGCGCCATGCTGAAGACTTACAGTCTGACCTAGAGATCTATGAGAAAAACAGAGAAGCGATTGAGAACTTAGAATCTCTTCTAAGAAGTAGAGAAAACAAGCAGAAAAAACTCTCTGAAGTTCAAGCTTGTCTTGGCAACTGTGAAGAGGAGATAATGAAACTTTACAAGATTCACGGCTCCTTAGAAGAGAAGTTGTCATCCCTAGAGCAAGATCGGGAGACCCTCAATACAAAGCGAGAGGAATATGCTGCTTATGATTACTTCTTAAGATGTATGCACCCTCACGGAATCTCCTCGGATATCGTCAAGAGAAGACTTCCGGTTATCAATGCGGAGATTTCAAAGGTTCTCTCCAACGTTGTTGATTTTGAGATCTACCTTGAGACCGACGGCCGCAAGCTTGATGTTCTTATTAAACATCCGAAGTTTGAGCCCCGGCCGATTGAATTAGGTTCAGGTGCAGAAAAAACACTTGCAGCTATTGCGATTCGTTTGGCACTTCTTAGTGTGAGCACTCTTCCTCGCGGAGACGTATTCATTCTTGATGAGCCAGGAACGGCTCTTGATGAGAACAATATGGAAGGGTTTAGCAGGATTGTTGATTTGATTAAATTACAATTTAGTAAAGTTATTCTAATCTCGCACCTGGACAGTCTAAAGGACGCTGCCGACGTAACAATCGATATCGATAGAAAGGATGGTTTTGCTCATATTAATCAATAGGGACTAATTATACTCTACGGAGGGCCATTATTATGACCACAGAAGAGAAAGTAAAATTAGAGACTATTGAGAGCAAGATTGATGAAATCACCTCAAAGTCCGGAGCACTGGACAAAATCTTTGGCAAGGTTGCTTCTCGCAAGCTTATGGTGTGGATGACCGCCACTGCACTGATGTCCATTTCCGCTCTAGAGTCCGAACATTGGGTTTGGATTAGTATTGTTTATCTCGGCGGCCAGTCTGCCATTGATATTTTTGAAAGAATCAAAGGTTACAACAAGCAATGAAAACTTTAATGAAGCAATGGAAAAATTACCTGGAGGAGGTCGAAGACTTCCCAGATATCGCCTCTTCGCAAGAAGAGATTCAGAAAAGTCTGAACTACTTTTATGGCGTCCATGCTCCCGGAAAAGGGACTCGCAAGGAACTGGGAAAGTGGAAAGGTTATGATTTGGTAATGTACGACCTTTCGCCAGATAGACTATATTTCCTTGTCAGCAATGATGAACCAAAAGCATATGTTGCCACTTCTCCTTTCGCAGACGGCTGGGCAGTCGGCAATGCAAGAAAGACTTCCGGAGGATTCAAGATATCCGAATTTTACGAATATCTTATCCAGCAACTTGGAATTCTTTACAGTGACAAGGTTCAGACAAGTGCAGGCAGAAAGATTTGGAAACACATTCCCCACGAAGAGGTGCCGACAAAAGATGGTGGCACAAGATTGAAGGCGACAAGAGATGATTAAATTAAAGAAAACATTAAACTGGCTTAAGCATTACTGGTATTTCCCGGTAGTGTTTGTTGCCCTTATTCTTGCCGTGATTTTTCATAGGGGAAAGGTCAATCAACTCATTGATGTGATGGTTGGCTCCATGGAGAATCACAAAAAGGAAGTCGAGGCCATTAATGCGGCCAACGACAAAGAAAACAAAAAGGTCGCAGCCAGTGCCAAAAAGTTTTCAAAAGATCTTCAGGAGATAATTTCTGAAGAAGCGGCTGCTTTAGAGAAGGCCGAGGGTAAAAGAGAGAAGAGGCAAAAAGATCTTGAAGATCTTGAGATGGAGATGCTTGCCGACGAAATGAAAAAAGCTTTCTCCAAGAAAGAGTGAGTTATGAAAGCGCTGTTAATTTTGTCTTTGTTCTTTAGCATTCCTGTGTTTGCTGAGGACATTGTTGCGGAGCCAATTACAAAAGGTCAGAAAGCCCCATTTAGTGGGATTATTCTCGACGCACCTTCTGCCGCCAAAGTAATTTCGGGGCACGAATATGCAACAGAGAAGTGTAAAATTAAGGCAGAGCATGACGTGAAAAAAGCCAAAGCTGAGTGCGAACTTGAAAAGGATCTCCTCGCTGCAAAGCTTGAGTCGGCCCTGCAAAAACACGACGCAATTACAAAGATTAAAGATGACGAAATTTTAAGACTGCAGGGGGCACTCAAGGAAGTTTCCGCAGACTATAGTGAGTGGTGGTTTGTGGGCGGCGTCGTTGCTGGCATTATCACTTCCGTTACAATCTTTTATGCAGCAGTCAAAACATCACAGGGTGAGACATGAGTAAAGATCTAAATGAAATCGCGGCCATTGAAAAAGCTATATCTAAAAAATATGGTTCACAGGCCATAACCAATCCTAAGTCGACTTGGGATGACGAAAAAGAAAAAGAATACATCGAACAGCTTAAAAGAATTGCAGAAAAAGAGAACGCACTGTCTGAGAGCCGTGATAAGGTCGAATTAAACGGGTTTTTGTTGTCAAAAAAACTAATTAATAAGACAGGCGGCAGGGAATGCCCTGTTTGTGATACATATTCTTTCGATAAAAAAGATGATTTATATATGAATCGTTTTGAGTGTTGCTTCAAGTGCTACATTAAGTTTGTCGAAGGAAGAGAAGAGAGGTGGAAGTCAGGATGGCGACCACCCACGACGGAGAACGAAAGATGATTAAAGATAGATTAGAAGAGATTATTGAACTGCTTCACTCAGCTGGCCGAGATACTGAGAAATTTGATCGTGGAAACGCGACAGCTGGAACCCGTGTTCGTAAAAGAGCGATGGAGGCTATCAAGCTACTCAAGGAAATGAGATCCAAAGTCATCGACACTCGCAATGAGCGAAAAAATAACAAATAGAAAAGAGGTGATGAAAAATGTCAAATATCGCAGATATTGTAAAAGGAATTAACCAAGCCGCCGCCAATGCACATGACGGCGCAACCGACGCCGAGGGCGAGCCCCTTGATATTGGTCTGGAGCGCAACAAGCCCACCCCAATTACTGACAGACGAGTTATGGATGGCTTCGGAGTGAAATTTATTGGAAACGTTATGCGTTTAAACTACACTCGCGAACTCCCAACTTCAGATGTTACAACAAACAAATTAAAGAGCGACATCGAAGTTTCAATCGAGGAGATTGCAAAGTTCTTGAAAAAGGAATACAAAAATATTACCGGAGAAACTTTGAGACTCAAGAAGAGCGGATCTTTGCAAATGGGCAATGTCCAATCAACTTCTCGTATTCGCTCCTGGGTTCAGGCTCATTGTGATTACGAATTGCAAGGTGCCGAAGGGACCAATGCCAAAGACAGCAATGATCTTGACGGTGCAATTAAGTCTTTTCTTGCTCTAGGTAAGGACGCAAAGAAGCCAGAGAATGTTTCCATTACACCCAAAGCGAATGAAAAGTAGAGGGTGGTATGGCCTACCAGCTAACAAAGAAGCAAATCATAAAGGAAATTGTCAAGTGCGGCAAGGATCCTGTTTATTTTACAAACACATACGCTAGGATTTCGCACCCAATGAAGGGTCAAATCCCGTTCAATACCTACGAGTTTCAAACACAACTTCTCAGAGACTTTGTAGATTATCGTTTCAATGTCATTCTGAAAGCACGCCAGCTCGGGATCTCTACAATCTCGGCAGCGTATATTGCGTGGCTGATGATGTTCCACAAGGAAAAGAATGTTCTTGTTGTTGCGACCAAGTTCGGCACAGCGTCTAATCTTGTAAAAAAAGTAAAACAGATTATTAAAAATCTTCCTGACTGGATGGCAACTGCGAGCATCACTATTGATAATAGATCCTCTTTTGAGCTGTCTAACGGATCTCAAATAAAGGCTTCCTCTACTTCCGGCGACGCTGGTCGTTCGGAAGCCTTGTCGCTACTGGTCGTGGATGAGGCCGCCCACGTTGAAGGGCTTGACGAATTATGGATGGGTCTTTATCCTACGCTATCAACTGGTGGCCGCTGCATTGCACTCTCCACCCCCAACGGTGTTGGCAACTGGTTCCATAAAACATATGCGGATGCCGAAGAGAACCGAAACGACTTTTATTCTACAACGCTTCCATGGGACGTCCACCCCGACCGAGATAAGGAGTGGTTTGCAAAAGAGACTCGGAACATGTCTCGGCGAGACATCGCACAGGAACTTGAGTGTTCCTTTCTTGCTTCTGGCGAATCGGTTATTCACCCCGATGACATCGGCCGCCTTGAAGCGTCTGCATGCGAGGCAAAATACAAGACAGGGTTCGACAGGAACTTATGGATTTGGGAAGAGTTCCAGGCAGGAAGTTCCTACCTTTTGGTTGCCGATGTTGCGCGAGGAGACGGAAAAGATTTTTCAGTGTTCAGTGTCGTCAAGCTTGAGGACATGTCTGTTGTGGCAGAATACCAGGGCAAACCAAGCCTTGAGGCGTTTGCGGGGATCTTAAACACTACTGGTAGGGAGTTCGGAGATTGTATGTTGGTGGTTGAAAACAACAACATTGGCTTCAATGTTCTAGAGAAACTGATAGAGCTTCAGTACCCAAATCTCTACTATTCTGAGAAAGGCTCTCATGAGTATGTGGATCCCCTTGTTGCAGAAACAAAGTCTTCAGCAATTCCTGGATTCACCACCTCCATGAAAACCAGGCCGCTTATCATTGCTAAACTGGAAGAATATATCAGAAATAAACTACTTAAAGTGAGTTCTATACGTTTTATTAGCGAATTGCGAACATTTGTGTGGAACAACGGACGCCCCCAGGCAATGCGTGGCTATAACGATGATCTCGTTATGTCTCTTGCGATTGCCTGCTGGGTCAGGGATACGGCGATACTGTCAAATAGTAGATCCGTAGAGTATAGCAAAGCTTGTTTGGACGCAATGATTGTGGCAAATACGAAAATAAATACTAAAATTCCTGGCCAGATGGGTTATAATAGTTCATTAGATGTAGAAAAGGGCAGAGAAAGAGAAGAAACCATCAAACAGTATCAAGATTACATGTGGCTCTATAAAGGATAAGTTATGGCAGATAGAAAAAACAATCCAAGAAATCCAGGTTCAGAATTATTTAAAAGGCTAACAAGGCTGTTTTCTGGCCCCATCGTTAACCGTCGCGTACAGATGTACCGACAGCAGCGCAGAAGAGACCTGGACAAATACAAGTTTCAATTTAAATCGACGAGCGGACTTCAGTTCAAGAAATCAACTTACAATCCGTTTGACGTCATGCAAACGAGTCAGATTTCCAATCAAAACCGCGCAGAGCGATATATGGATTTCGACCAGATGGAATACACTCCAGAGATTGCATCCTCTTTGGACATCTACGCAGACGAGATGACCACGAACACTCACTTGCAGCCGATGCTGAGGATCGAGTGCCAGAACGAGGAGATTAAAACTATCTTAACTTCCTTATATAACAATGTTCTTAATATTAATTTTAATCTCTTTGGATGGTCCCGCACGATGTGTAAGTATGGAGACTTCTTTTTATACCTTGACATCGACGAAGAGGATGGAATCAAAAACGTAATCGGATTACCACCTCAAGAGATTGAGCGGATGGAGGGCGAAGACCCCACAAACCCAAACTACGTCCAATTCCAGTGGAACTCTGGCGGAATGACTTTTGAAAACTGGCAGGTTGCACATTTTAGAATTTTAGGAAACGACAAATACAGCCCTTACGGAACTTCAGTTCTCGAACCTGCCCGTCGCATTTGGAGACAACTTGTTCTCCTCGAAGATGCTATGATGGCATATCGCGTTGTTCGTTCGCCTGAGCGACGTGTGTTCTATATTGACGTTGGCAACATTGCTCCACAGGATGTCGAGCAGTACATGCAGCGTGTTATGACACAAATGAAACGAAATCAAATTGTCGATGCTCAGACCGGAAGAGTGGATTTGAGATATAATCCTCTGTCGGTAGAGGAGGACTACTTCATGCCAGTGCGTGGTGATTCCTCTTCAAAGATCGAATCGCTTCCTGGCGGCACCTTTACCGGTGACATCGACGACGTTAAATATTTAAGAGATAAGTTATTCTCAGCACTCAAGGTGCCTCAGTCTTACTTATCTCGCGGCGAAGGTGCTGATGAGGATAAATCTACTTTGGCCCAGAAAGACATTCGCTTTGCACGAACCATTCAAAGACTGCAGCGCAGCGTTCTTTCGGAGATTGAAAAGGTTGGAATTATTCATCTATACACTATCGGCTTTCGTGGCGATGACTTGGTTAGTTTTACTTTATCTCTCAACAACCCTTCGAAGATTGCAGAGTTGCAAGAGTTGGAACACTGGAGAACAAAGTTTGATGTTGCGGCAAGCGCAACAGAGGGCTTCTTCAGCAACCGTTGGATTTCGCAGAAGGTCTTCGGCCTCACCGATGACGAGATTGTTCGCATGCAGAGAGAGCAGTTTTACGATAGAAAGCTCCAGGCGCAACTTGAGCTTGCAGGTGATGCAGCCTCTGGCGGCGGCGGTGATGCAGGCTTTGACAGCGACGGCGATGATATGGCCGACGACGATGATTTTGATTTGGAAGATTTGGCTGATGATACCGAGGCAGATAATGCTGAGGCAGATAATGCAGACACCGACGAGGACGAGACGTTGCTTGCTGTTCCACCAGCCCGGAGAGATAGCGAGCCTTCCATTGGAGAACTCACTACAACCCCGCGCTCTAAAGGAAAGAAATATAAAAAGAGAGGCAAGGGCGGCCATAAGGCAGCTGCGCGACGATCCAGTTACCATGCTCATGGCGGAAGATCTTATGCTAAGAATACGACAACCAACACGTTCCATGGCATAAAAGACCTTAGTGGCCTTGCAAATGGGGTATTTGAGTCTCAAGATACTAATTATTCTGAAGACGAAACTAAAATATTTGAAGCAACTAACGAATTAAAAAGGTTTGCTCAATCATTAGAATTAAGAGATGTGGAGAAAAACAATGAAGGCGAAGCACAATAAGAAAAGAAACACAGCTTTCATCTTTGAGGCCCTCAGTCAAGAGATGACCAAAGCGATTATAGATAAAGACGAGAATAGAAGGGCCGACGTTACCAAAATCGTTGCCACTTTTTTCCGGAAGGGAACGGAGCTCCGCCGCGAACTTGATCTGTACAAGGCGCTGAACGAGTCTAGCGAAACTGACCCTTCCGTTGCTCAGCGTATCCTACAAGAAGTTAAGAAAGATTATGACGCCATCGACAAGGATAGGCTATTCAAAGAGCAGACAGCACTCATCAATCATATTAATAAGAAATTATCTAAGTCGGTTTTTTCCAATTTTGTTGGAAACTACAAATACTTGGCGACAGTCGCTCAGATTTTTAATCGCGACTCGACCCCAAAAGGGCGCGTCCTGCTGGAAAATTTAGTTATCGACACGATGACAAGGAAAGCTCCCTTGCAGGAAATGAAGTCTGTCGATAATGTTGTTTATAAAACGTTTGTTGAAAAGTTCAACGAATCCTATTCACCAGTGCTTCCAGAAGAGCAGAGGGTTCTTTTAGGAAAGTATGTTTCTTCCTTTGCCGACAATGGCCTCGATTTTAAAATCTACATGAACGAGGAGATTGGGAGACTTAAAGGGAGAGTACAAGAAGCTCTTGAACACGAAGATATCGCTTCGGACGAAGAAATGAAGAGAGCGACCACCAAGGTCTATAAGCTTCTCGAAAAGTCCGCAGAAAAGCCAATCGATGAAGAGTTGATTAGGGACGTTTTAAATGTTCAGAATTTTATTAGAGAGGTGGAATCGTAATGGCTATTGAGGTAAAGATTGACAACAGTGCGGAAGAACCAAAGAAAGAAAAGAAGCTTTCTTTTGAAATGAACGCACGCCGCTCCCTGGACGGCAACATTATGATTTTCGACCATATTGACATCGACATTGTTTATCAGCCTGCTACAAAAAGGGTTGTTACATTCGCCAAGGAAATGCAGAATGATAATGTCTATGGAGCTCAAAACCGATTGTTCGATCACCTTATAAAGGCCGGGGTTATTATCCCAGATTCAGTTCGAGGCGGAAACGTATATGGATCCATTGAGGGCCAAGTCCCCAACCCTGTCGGCGGCCTCGACGCTACAAAAGTTGTTATTTTATCTCTAGGTAAGTTCCTTGAAGAAGAGCGCCCATACTTCATGTACGAGAAAGCCTACAAGGAACAAGAGATTGAAGACTTGGTTGATCCAACCATTGGAGACTCCACTGAGCTTGGTGAGGTCCCTCAAGCTTCGAAGAAGGGCTCCATTGGAAAATTGAGAGGATACTGGAACGTCTAATGGGTCTTTTGACATTTGTCTTGTGTTGTTACGGCTTAACACAAATCCTTGTTTATGGTAAGATATTTGATAGAATTCGCCCCACCAATGGCTTGATGGGGCAGCTTTTTTCTTGCTCAATGTGCCTTGGATTTTGGGTTGGCTTCGTTCTTTGGGGAATAAACGGTTTTACTACACTATTTATCTTTGATAATAGCATCCTAACAGGGTTTTTGCTAGGGTGCTTGTCTTCTGGCACAAGTTATATTTTGTGTCAAGTTTTTGGAGATGAAGGAGTCAAGTATGAACGGCTGGACAAAAAAGTGGATGTTACAACCAGTAAGACGTTGCTGCAAGGGTAACTGACTCGGACGGGTGATGCCCGTCTTTTGATTTGGAGATATAGATGTCAAAGTATTTATTAACAGAATATTACGAATTGTGCCCCAATGGGACATGCGAAGATCTGCTCACTGAAGCAGAGAAGCAGATGGTGAAGAACGGTTCTATGTTTTTAACTGGCGTTATGCAGCGTGCAGAAGCCAAAAACGGAAACGGCCGCCGATACCCTCGCCCAGTTCTTGAGAGGGAAGTGGAAAACTATAAGAAGTTGGTACGAGATCGTAGAGCTGTTGGAGAACTTGATCATCCAGATTCCGACGTTGTTAATCTTAAGAACTCGTCCCATATCGTCACAGACATCTGGTGGGACGGCGATGACGTTAAAGGAAAGGTGCAGATTCTTACAACACCCTCTGGCCAGATTCTTCGCAACCTTGTTGAGGGCGGCGTGAAGTTAGGAATCTCATCTCGCGGTTTGGGCTCTGTCACACAGGCCGCCGGCGGAGACACAATCGTTCAAGACGACTTTCAATTAATCTGCTTTGATTTTGTATCAGAGCCATCTACAACCGGAGCTTTTATGATGAAGGAGAACCGGGAAAGAAGTAACAATATTTTGACAAAAGCAGACAGAATCAACAGAGCACTCAACGAGATTCTGAAGCCTTGGGAGAGCAAGTGATGCAAATTCGTAAATCGAGATTAAAACAAATTATTAAGGAAGAGGTCGCAAACGCAAAATATATCGACATCTCCGAAGAAGCAATTAACCAAGACGAAGAGGCACAGGAAGAAGCCGCAGAGGATGCCCCTCCTGTTGAGTTTTCGCAAAACATTACACTTGACGAAGTTATCGTGCAGGAGATCATTAGAGCCCTGGGCGAAGAAGATAAGTGGATGCAGGATGTTAGATCGACCGGTGAGTGGGCAGACCACACCATCGAGCAGCTAGAAGATAAAAAAGCAGAACTTATGAAAAAAGAGAAAAGAACCCCAGAAGAAGTAAAGACTGTTCGTCAGTTGAATTTTGCTATTAGAGCAAAGAAAGGTGAATTAAGTGAAGAAGAGCGAACTTAAAAAAGTATTAAAACCAATCATTGCAGAGTGTGTTAGAGAATCTCTCTACGAAGAGGGCTTATTAAAGAATATTGTCTCCCAAGTTGTTGAGGGATATTCTGCAGGCGCTACACCAATCGTTGAAAATCGGCCTGTAGCTGATACTCCTAGTGAGAAAGAAATCAACGAATCCAAGAAGATGAAAGAAAAGCTTGACCAGACAAAAAAACAGATGCTCAACGCTATTGGCAACGGTGCTTATGGCGGAGTGGATGTATTTGCGGGGACAACCCCAATGCGAAGCGCAGAGCCGCAAGCCGGAAATATTATGGAAGGCGTCGATCCTGGCGATCCTGGCGTTGATATTTCCTCCATCCTTAACAGCAACTGGGGAAAATTAATCTAGAAAGGTATTATCATGGCGTGCAACGTAACAGTAAAATCAAGAGCGGGAGAATCATCAGAGAGAATGATTAAGCGCTTCATGAAAAAAGTAAAAAAACAAAGAATCATTGAACAAGTAAGGGACAGAAGATATTATAAGAAAAAATCAGATGTAAAGCGCCTTGCAAAACAGAAAGCCATGCGCGATGCCCAAAAGAAGCTCGCCAAGAAAAAGGCGATGGAGAAACACCTATGAGCAATTATTACACTTACAAGCCAAGTATCGGAAGCACCGGGCAGTACATCGCATCTGGCCGCCCTTGGGTTAAATCAGCAACTGTGTCAAATGGGGCCACAGAGACATATAGATTTCCAACGGTCACTAGAACCATCTCCGTTTTCTCAAACAGAGACATCTCTTTGTATTTTCACAGCTCCGCTCCTGCCGAAAACAAAATCACGCTTGACGCAGCTGGCTCTCCTCATACCTTCAACTTGAAATGCCGGGAACTTTTCGTAGACAATGACAGCGGCTCCCCTGCCTCTGTCACCATCGTTGCTGGAATTACAGGCATCGATGAAGAATACAATCTCACAGGATCTGGTATCACAGAACCATAGGAAAAAAGCAATGGCAAATTATTATACTAACAAAGCATCCATTGGTCACGCGGCACAATTCCAAGCGTCCGGACGCCCATTTATATCCGCCGGCACCATTCCTGCGGGAACTGAAATAGAAATTTCATTTCCCAGCGTCACAAGATCAATTACTATAAACAAACTCAGCTCTGGCGGCTTCGCTTTTGCGCCCTCAGCCCCTGCTGCTAATTTGGTCCGACTGAAGGGTACTGAGCCGCCCTTCACATTGGTGCTGAAGTGTAGAAAGATCTACCTGGTCAATCCTACAGTCACCTCGCAAGATTATGAAATCTTTGCCGAATTAACAGGCATCGAAGAGGACTATGAACTTTCAGGCTCCGGCATCGATGCCCCTTAACATAAGCACCCTGTTGGGTGCTTTTTTATTTTGTCGGATCTCAAAATAAAAACCCTCATAAGCCGCTCAGAACATTGATTTTGTAATTAATTTTAAAATCGACAATCTTTCCGAATACTTATAGAACGTAAGCTTCGCCTTCAAAGGCGAGAATTGTATTTGGAGGAACGATTATGTCAAATGGTAAAAAAGGAATTGCTGTTGTTTCAGGCAGCGGCGATGTAGCATTTAAATTTCTAGATGACGGAACAAGCATCTTGGGAAAAGGCGTCGATAGCACCCATGAGTTTTCTGGATCTGTCAACGTTTCAGGAACAATAGACGTACAGGGCAGCATGGAGCTTGCCAATCGCATTGGCGGTCATAAGTTTGGCCTTCCGGCCCTTGATGGCAACGACGCAGCCGACGCTCAGATTTTGTCAGACTTGTCGGGGGCAAACTCGGCCACATACAATGGGTTTATGTTTTACCTCACTAACCCAGTGGCAACGGCACCCTTTAACCAAGCAAACAAGATCTATTTCTGCGAAGACGGAACTTGGCACGCAAGTCCATTCTTCGAAGAAGAAGAATAATCGGAGGGCATTCTAGATGGTTAATTATAAGAAAGGCATAAAGGTCGCAAAATCCGGAGTAAACAAATTTACATTTAACGACAGGGGCCAATCTAAGTTTGGTGCA
>TARA_B100000674_G_scaffold74623_1_pt1 | contig 12058 bp, 13 predicted proteins | sample TARA_B100000674 | Tara Oceans TARA_B100000674 (sample SAMEA2622759) | marine metagenome | biome: marine biome (ENVO:00000447); feature: surface water layer (ENVO:00002042); material: "saline water (ENVO:00002010), including plankton (ENVO:xxxxxxxx)" | depth 5 m
TCGAAACTATTTCTACGGCGGCAGAAGTAGCTGCAGGAACCGTGACTGAACTCTATTTGGGTAGAAATAAAAAGTAGCATATGTCCGATTTTAATTATCTATTCCCAGACAAGAAAAAACCTGGTAATGTTGCATTGCAACAAATGTAAATACGAATTTCCAATTGACCCATGAAACGCTCGAAAAATGGAAAATAGAAAGAATCTAGAAGCGAATGACCCGGTGTCCCCAGAAGGAGACCTTGATTCCCGCAATGAAAGAATTGGATTTTTTTCCGGAACGTCTGATGAGGATGTGCTAGGGATAATAGACACATATTTCGATTTTTTTAGTCTATTAGCGGAGAAACCGTCGCATTTTTTTAACATCCAACATTCAATCTTGGAGAGCATTTGGTTGGGGAGAGAATCTGCCTCTTATGCAAGAGAAGCAGGCGATGCAACTTCGGAGACTCAAAAGAAGGATAAACGGTTTAGGTCCGGTCAATGGGATGAAAACCCTCTATTTAAGGAATTAAAAGATACTTATTTGCGGTTGGAAAAGAATCTATTGGGGTCTGTTAGCGAAATGGATGGCTTGGGGGAACCTCTGAAACAAAAAGTGGAATTCTATATGGCAAGATATTTGGAAATATTTTCGCCAGCTAACTTCCTAATTACCAACCCAGAAGTTTTAAAGATGACTTTAGAAACTGGTGGAGAAAACTTAATTCGTGGAGCTATTAATTTTTTATCTGACTGGGATCCCCTCAAAGGGAACTTGAAATTAAGAATGGTGAAGGAGAGTGCTTTTGCAGTAGGTGTCGACATTGCTGTTTCTAAGGGTAGTGTAATTTTCCAGAATCGATTAATGCAGCTCATTAGATACGCGCCATCCACGTCGGAAGTCAACGAGATACCTTTGCTCATCATTCCGCCCTGGATAAATAAATACTACATTCTTGATCTGAAGCCTGAAAATTCTTTTGTCAAATGGGCAGTGAGTAATGGCCTGACAGTTTATGTGATTTCGTGGGTCAATCCAAAGCAAGATTTGGCCGAGATAGACTTTGATGATTATGGGACAGAAGGTTTTTTAGAGGCTGTGAACATAGTTGCTTCTGAATCAGAGACCGGACGTTTGAATGCTTTAGGCTATTGCATTGGGGGTACTCTGCTCGGCGCTATGTTAGGGTATATGGCCTCTAAAAATGATAATCGCGTTTCCGGAGCGACTTTCTTGACCACTATGTTAGATTTTAACGAGCCTGGCGATTTAGGGGTCTTCGTTAATGAGAGAAACATAAACGTAATCGAAAAGAGGTTGGACGATAGAGGTTTCTTGTCCGGAGAGGATATGGCCTTTGTTTTTAATTTATTGAGAGCTAGAGACTTAGTGTGGCACTTTTATATCAACAACTACTTGCTTGGGAAGGATCCAGCTCCCTTCGATATCTTATTTTGGAATGCCGATACCACTAGGCTCCCAGCGAAAATGCACAAGTCTTATCTCAAAAATATGTATATAAACAATTTATTGGCCAGGCCCGGACGTTTAGTGATTCGTGATGAAAAGATCGATTTAGGGATAGTTACTACACCTGTTTGCTTCGTGTCCGCTGTCGAAGATCATATTGCTCCCTGGCGCTCAACGTTACAAGGTGCTAATTTGTTTAATGGCCCAAAACATTTTATTTTGACAGAAGGAGGACACGTTGCTGGAGTTGTGAATCCGCCTGGAGATAAAGCCTATTCTCATCGAGTTTTAGGGCAAGATGGGGATAACAAAGTGGTTGAAAAAAATAATACCGAAATCCATGATTACAGTTGGTGGTTGACCTGGTTGGAATGGATGCAGTCCAGAAGCGGAAAAAAAACAATGGCTACATTGCAGAATACTTCTGCCATTGAGCCTTCGCCAGGGAGCTATGTAATGGTAAAGTGAATTTTCAGTTCCCGGAAGCTAAATCGGTAAAATTAGCCAAAATATGGTTAGAAAGTGGGAAGTCTCAGCTGAATATTGCCATCAACACTAAAGAAAGGTTCGATAAAATGTTTTTTGTGTATAATGGTATGAAAGTATTGTCCGTAAAAGCACAATATCACAGCTAATCTGTCCCTATGAGGACACGAAAATGTTACTTAAGAGAGAATTAGACAGATGAAAGATGAGCAAAAAAACTATGAGTTTTTCGTTGGAGAGTCGACAGAGCTAGAAGGAGCTTCCCTGGCTATTCAAGGTACTGCGAGGATTGATGGACGACTAGTTGGGAAGGTCCAGGTAAAACATCTAATAGTAGGAAAAAGTGGAAATGTTTCCGGGGATATATCGGGCGAAACGGCTTGGATTGAGGGTGTTGTTGACGAAAGTTTGAATTTGTCCGGCAAACTCACGGTTGCCTCTACTGGTAAAATTCGAGGAAAGATCTCCTACGGGTCTATAGAGGCCCATGAGGGCGCAAAACTTGTGGGTGAAATATCCACGGATTGGGATGCCCCTTCAGCAGCCAGCTCCGAAGATAGATTAAATCGACTGGCTCAAAAGGTAGAACCCAAGCCAACTAGTAATCCAGCTTCAACCAACAAAAGCCCAGTCGGTGATGCCTAGACACAAATAGGTATTTCGACTGACTTGGTTTAACAGCTGTGTTAAATAGGTTCCTTAAACAGTTTGGTAAGCAAAATGGGGAGACAAGAGAGGAGAGAGTCTCGCAACCTGCCGAAAGTGCTCTTGTACCCCCCGATTTGGAAGAAGAGGGCATCAAGCCGTCCAAGAATCCTAGAGGAGATATCCCTACGAAACCGGCCAAATCTCCAGATGAAGCAACCACTATAGTTTTCGCCAATTCTAAAGGTGGGGTCGGGAAGAGCACTGTGGCATTTGTGTCTTGCCTAAAATTGGCCTTAAAAAAGCCCGATTTTCTCATAGAGTTTATCGATTTGGATCGACAAGGAACCACCAGTGAATCTTTGCACCGATTTGCGAACAAAAAGTTTAAGCTCGTCTCAGACCCTGAGTTTCTGTTGGCGTCGGGTGGTGTAAATAACGCCAGGATCTATCAACATCTGAAATCTGGTTTTCAACTCAAGTCAGAAAATGAAAAGAGATTCGTTTTCTTTGATACCCCAGCCGGCACAACACCAACAGAGTATTCTTTTATGCTGGATACCGATTATCTTTTTGTCCCTACTTCTGCTTCAGATGCTGACCTCGGAGCGACAAAGAAATTCTTGAGTCGCCTTTATGATGCGAACCCTCTGATAAATGGCGGAAAAATTAAATTTCTTCCTACGGTGGTGGTGATACCAAATCTCTTGGAAGACAGAACCGAAATTTTGACCATTTATAGAAACCTGAGGGAGTTCCCTTGTTTCTTGGGCCATCCAATATTTTATTCCAAAGTATTTAGAACTACTTTCAATTACGGAATTAGCGATCATAACGTCGTCGATTTGCTACGTATTACGGAAGATTTTGGCGACTGGCTAGTGAATATAGTCTGTGACCACAGTCTGACATCATATACTCCGTCGACTTTACACCAGATATAGAGAGGTCTCTCTTTTAATGTTGATTAATCCAAAAAAAAGTACTTTAAAGAAATTGTCAAACAAAACCTCTATAGTTGGTTTTGGGACGACTTTTATTGGAAACCTAAGGTGCGGAAAAGATCTCTATGTGGCGGGACGTGTAGAGGGAGATATAGAAGCGAGTGATGAGGCTATTATTGAAATAGGTGACACAGGAGAAGTGAAAGGAGAGATAAAAGGTGACTCAGTACTGATTTATGGAACCGTTGATGGTGATGTGTCGGCTATCAAAAAATTAGAAATTGGCAGTTCTGCTAGGGTTACAGGGAGACTTTCCTACTCCCTTCTAAAGTTGGAGCCTGGTGCCGTTTTTGAAGGGGAACTAGAGCATCAAGATGTCGACAGAGGTGAAATCTCCCAATGACTAGACCTCCCAGCAGAAAGAGCGACGAAAATCTAAAATTCGTAAATCGTATCCAAATATGAAAAAAAAGAGTCTTTTTTATAGGTTAGGATTGATCTGGCGGTCGAATTGAGATTAAATTGTTTTCGCCGATCAGCGTGAAAATACGACAGCTCTGGTTTAAGTTCTAGAGATGATCGAATTAAAGTTTAAAATGCTCAATATTTAACTTGAATTAGCACATGTTAAAGAGATAGCATTTTAAGTTAAGAACCGGGAATTGTGACGCAAATAGGCTACTCGGATTGCCCGCTAGATTGTAGGCATGTTTATTGAGAAGCGGTTCGTACAAGACTCTAGTTGTTTTTGAAAACACGGGTCAATTCCTAAGTATAAAGTGCCACCTGCCATGGGAGGAAATATGAGCAGCGCAATTACACAAAAACAAACTAAGTCTCAAATAATCGCTGCAGTTGCAGAAGAATCAAATTTGAGCAAAAAGGACGTCCAAGCAGTGCTTTTGGCTGTAAAAGGGCTAGCTGCATGCCATCTAATTAAAAACGGTTCTGGGGAATTCACAGTGCCTGAGTTAGGGGTAAAATTGAAACGAGTAGATAAGCCTGCAAGACCTGCGGGTAAGCAGATGAATCCTTTCACAAAGGAAATGGTGGACGTTGAGGCGAGGCCTGCCAGCTTATCTGTTCGGGCAACTGCTATGAAGGCTATTAAGGACGTAGTTCTATAATAATCCCGTGATGCTCGACTAAACAAAAAGCCGGTTAAAAACCGGCTTTTTTATTTTGAGAGCCTCTATCTCAATTTAGTCCTTTTGGAGATCGGTAAAAATGCATTGTCAAATTGTTGGTGGTGGCCTGCTAGGCCTAACATCTGCCTGGTTCTTGAGGAAATTGGGTTACGAGGTATCTCTATATGAGAAAGATGAAGAGGTCAGTCTAGGCACCAGTTTCGCTAATGGAGGTATGCTTCATGCTAGTGAGGCGAATCCGTGGAATCACCCGGGAATCTTTTGGCAAGCATTAAAAATGTTGGGTAAAGAGGATTCTGCTCTCCTAATAAGGCCTTATGCAGTTGCTGGTATGTTGCCTTGGATTTTTTCATTCTTCATAAACTCATCGGTCAGCAGATTTAAAAAAAATCTGGAGAAAAACGCCCGCTTGGCGCAGTTTTCCATTAAAGTGCTAAAGGATGAGTTCTTACCTCTTGGACTCGATTTTGATTGTAGGCAGGTTGGTACTTTAAAAATTTATTCAAATTCTTCTGCTCTTGCAATTGCCAGCAGCCTAGCGGATGAGGCCTCCTCCATGGGTATTCGTCATACTACTCTGAATCGCTCAGAATTACTCGCACTTGAACCTTCCCTGGAAGACGCTAAAGGCGAACTTGTAGGAGGCATTCATTACCCGGATGATATTTCAGGGGATGCGTATAGCTTCTGCAAGGCGCTATCGAGGGTATGCGTAGAGTCTGGAATAGATATTCGGTTAAATTCTCCCGTTGATGAAATCCTGGTTCGTGACGGCAAGTTTGGAGGATTAAGAGTAAATAAGGAGACGGTTTCTGGTGATGTATGTGTCCTAGCTGCTGGGTGCGGAAGTAAAGCCTTAGCGAAGGCGCTGGGGATCAAAGTCCCACTGGAGCCAGTGAAAGGCTATTCGATCACTGTGGATGCCAAGGAATGGCGACTGAAGCCTAGAATGCCAATTATCGATGAATCTCGTCACGCAGCAGTTTGCCCGCTTGGATCGCGACTAAGAATAGCGGGTACCGCTGAATTTGCCGGCTTTAACGCCGATATGGTGACAGCGCGGATAGACAATCTATCTGATGTTTGTGAGGCTCTTTTTCCTTTTACAAAAAACATTGCAAGAGATTCGGATGTCTCCCCATGGTTTGGTTATCGGCCAATGACCTCAGACGGGGTTGGCATTATTGGAGGAACCGATTTGCAGGGTCTGTTTCTTAATACTGGGCATGGTCATTTGGGATGGACAATGGCACCGGGTTCGGGAAGGCTGATAGCTGATATTATATCAGACAATCCATCCGTTATTTCTAAGACTGACTACCTATTATCACGATTTTGATGCCAAAGAATTTTGGCGTGTAGGAATTCCATCATCAGCATATGTCAGGAGATTTTGGGATGATGCTTGGTTCTCAGGTTGAAGTCTTTAATATAGTAAATCAGACTAACTCTTGACAGGAGTTGGTTTCGAATCTAGGTTAGTACTTACTCATAAACGGGGGTTTTGATGTGAAACAGATGGAAAGACTGCTTGATGGTTTCGTTTTTTTAGAGGGGCCTCGATGGCACGAAGACAGGCTTTATTTCTCGGACATGTGGGGCCACGCGGTGTATTCTGCCTCAGAAGGTGGTGATGTAAAAAAAAAATAGCCGACGTTCCTGGCAGGCCGTCTGGTTTAAATTTTTTGCCTGATGGCAGGCTTATAGTTGTGTCGATGGCCGATCGGAAGTTATTTGAAATATCGAAGGCTGGTTCCTTGTCGGAGTACGCTGATCTTTCGGACATAATTGACTCGGATATTAATGACTCAGTGGTAGATAAGGCCGGCAATATTTATGTGGGTAGTTTTGGTTACGATCTCTTTGCTAATGAGGAACCTAAATTAGCGTCTATGGCGATAGTCGAAAAAAATGGCTCTGTTGGAATAGCTGCTGATGGACTTAATTTTCCCAACGGAGCGGTGATTAGCCCGAGTGGGGACACGCTTATTTGTGCTGAAACCTTTGGACACTGTCTGACAGCTTTTAATATGAACTCTACCGGTCAGCTTACGAATAGACGAGTATGGGCCGACCTAGGAGAGCATACCCCTGACGGTATTTGCTTGGATGCTGAGGGTGCTATCTGGGTTGCTAGCTTTGTCACTGGTGTTTTTCTAAGAGTCCAAGAAGGCGGCAAAATAACCGAAGAAATTTCCGTAGGCGGTAAAAGGGCAGTTGCCTGTAACTTAGGTGGAGCGGATGGTTGTACTTTATTCGGCATAACCTTTGAAGGCGAGATTGAAGATATCGGTGGTGAGGCAAAGAAAGCTAGAGTAGAAATCTGTCGGGTTGAGGTGCCTACAGCTTCTTCTCCCTAGAAAGAGACATTTTGTTAACGATAAGGACAAACTAGTGGAAGATAGTAGAGAGAGAATATTATGCACCCATGTGGGCAGCTTGCCACGTAGTCGGGAACTATCCGATTTATTGATAGCTGAAGAGAGGGGTATTGAAATTGATCGGGCTCGTCTCAATCTGCTAAGCGAAAAAGGGGTTAAGCACTGCGTCGAGAAACAAGTGACATCGGGTATAGATGTCATAAATGACGGAGAGCAACCGAGAGTAGGCTTTCAGACTTATGTTGGGCAACGCTTAAACGGCTTCGGAGGGACCAGTGAGAGGCTTCCTTTTGCAGATTTCGCAAAGTATGAAGATTTTGGCGAGGTGTGGAGTAAAAGAGGGATGGTTTACTCTTCAGTTTTTGATGCTCCCGCTGCCGATGATCAAGTTGAGTATACAGACCTTAACCCTGCCTCGTCTGAATGTGATCTGTTCGATGCCGCGATATCTGATTTTAATGGGAAATATGTTGAAGCTTTTATGACCTCGGCCAGTCCAGGGATAGTCTGTACGACCTTGGGAAATAGATATTATGAATCACATTCTGATTACGTTTATGCAGTGGCAGCGGAAATGAAAAAAGAATACGACCTTATACATAGCAGAGGGTATCTTCTACAACTTGATTGTCCTGATCTTGCTATGGAGCGTCATGGGATGTTTCAACACTCTACAAGTGGAGAGTTTATCGATGCGATATCAGTTCATATAGACGCCATAAATGAAGCTTGTCGCGACATACCCAAGGAAATGATCCGTCTTCATGTTTGTTGGGGAAATTACGACGGGCCACACGATTGTGATGTGCCTCTGAAAGAAATATGGCCTGCAATATCGCAAGCAAACGTTGGAGCTTTTTCTATAGAATTTGCAAATCCACGTCATCAGCATGAATATGCAGAACTGAAAATAGTCAACAGACGAGATGACTTCATTTTGATACCAGGTGTAATCGACTCAACAGTAAACTACGTTGAACATCCTCAAGTTGTTTGCAATAGGATTTTGGAAGCAGTGGATGCTGTAGGAGATAAGACACGCGTAATAGCAGGAGCAGACTGTGGATTTGGTACTTTTGCTGGGTGGGAAATGGTAGCGCCAACTGTTGTGTGGGCGAAGATGGCAGCACTCTCAGAGGGAGCGCGGCTGGCAAGTGAGGTGCTGTGGTAAACTTGCCGAACTTAATAAAGGAGGGTTTTATATGTCCAAAAATGCTGAACATTTAGAAGATATAAGTCAATTAAAGGCGCGTTATTTTAGATTAATGGATACTCAGCAATGGGATAGTTGGCACAATTGTTTTACAGATGATGTATCTGCTACTTACGAGGGTGCCCCTCGGATAAGTGAGGAGGAACCCAAGGATATCCATATTACTGGTCGTGAAGAGCTCGTGGAGGGGGTAAAGAAATTAATGACCGGCGCATGTTCTATGCATCAGGGTTTTATGCCAGAGATAGAAATTTTGAGTGATGAAAAAGCTACGGGTATCTGGGCTATGTTTGATTATGTGAGATTACCGACCTGTAATTTTAAGGGTTGGGGTCATTATCATGAAGTCTACGTTAGAAGTTCTGAAGGCTGGAAAATTGAGAAAATCCATTTAACCCGTTTGCACACGGAGGAAGAATGGGTTTGAACCTATTTCATCTGAAGACAACAGCTAGTCCCGACGCTACTGAAAGAAAAAAGAAAAAAATAATCACGGTCTTATTTTTGTGAAGGTTGTCTATGTCAGCGACGGTCGCAACTAATCCAGCAACAGAAAATGCGAGAACCCAAAGTCCTATCCAAGAAATCAATAATATATACTCCTTTAGTGATTGGTAATTTGGCGTATTAGGCTTTAAGGTTGAAAAATAACCTTTTCTTTTATTAATTTTTGAATCTCTCGCTCACTCATAAATAACTCTTCCGTTAGGGTTGATACAGAGTGTTCCCCTATAGAAGATACTGAGGTATTGCCATTCGGTCTTGCGTTGGAATACTTTATGGGCGTGCCCGCAGCTTGGAATGACCCGATGTCATCGACGATTTCCATCATAAGTCCCCTATATCTCAATTGCGGATCGTTGACTGCTTGTTTGAGAGTTTTGTATTGAGCGCAAGGAATTTTTGCCTCTTCGAAGGTTTCCAAAACCTGTTTTGAGTCGAGATTTGCAGACCAATTTTCGGCGATAGTCATTAATTCGTTATAATTTTCAAAGCGAACGCTTTCCGTAGCGAAGCGGCTGTCGTTCAATAAATCAGTTCTCTCAAGACATTTTACTAAGTTTATGAACTGGCTTTGAGATAAAGGCATTATGACTACGTATCCATCTTTTGTTGCAATAGGACCATATTGTCTTCCCACGTCTTCGTTTAACAGTGAACTTTGAAGATCTCTGTGCATGCTAGCTATAAGACAATCAATCATAGCAATGTCTATGTGTTGGCCTGTTTCTGTGTTACTTCTATAAAAAAGAGCAGCACCAATTGCTCCGAAAGCTTGGAGAGAGGCTGTCGTATCTCCAACTGGTGGCCCCATGTTTAAGGGTTTAGCGGGGTCATTTTGAGCGTTAAGGTAGGTAAGGTCAAAACCACTAGCTGCTTGTACAATCGGTGCATAGGCTGGTTTATTGCTAGCTGGGCCTCTCTGGCCGTAGCCAGAAATAGAGCACATGATCAGTTTTGGGTTGGTTTTTCGTAACTCCTCGTAACCGAGCCCTAAACGTTTCATGACACCAGGACTAAAATTTTCGACCACTACATCGTATTTCTTTATGAGACGTTTACATATAGAGATCGCTTCAGGTTTTTTTAAATCTAAAGAAATATTTCTCTTTCCAAAATTCAACGCTGCGTATACCGCGCTATTTTGACCCCTCATGGGGGCGACTTTCCGCATAATTTCACCTTTTGGGTGTTCTACCTTTAGCACGTTAGCGCCGAGATCAGACAGCATTTTAGTGCAATAAGAACCAGCGATCACCCCAGAAAAATCTAACACGTTTACGCCAGTATAGACTTTGTCTTGTAAGGGTTGATTTATATTTGCCATTATTGAAGATTAATAGTTTTTACTAAATATTTTTTTTGAAAGCTTTTAGCATCGTTAAGATGGGGAAATTCTATATTAGGAATTGGCACATTTAAAGATTTGCATATTGGTTCCCAACCATCGGTAGGTAGCCATTCCAACAGGCGCTCGGGGTCGACATTCTCCAGAACACTTTGATAATGGTCCAGATAGAAGGCTATACATTCCTCTTTATCTGTAATGTTTACCGTGAACCTACTACGGAGTACTTCAAAGACCATCTCTTTCCAGGCACTGCTCTCAGCTTGCCTCAATACTTTGAAGATCGTATTGGAGGCGCTGGACCACCATTCTTCGGGATCTCTTTTGGAAAGAATTATAAGAGCATTAGGGAAGTTAGCTGAAATTTCCGGCCAAAAGGCTGCGGCCGGCCAATCGACAGCAGCATTCCATTGAGAAAAAAAAGAGCTCCAATTTGGTTTTTTTCCTTGCGCAACATTTTTCCAGAAAGTTATATCATCTGGTTTCTTCCTCACTTCAAACATATGATAGCATTTGCCTTTGAGTAGGTGCTCAAGCGCTTTTTGAAGTGAACGTGTTCCTGTTCGTCCTACTCCAGCACCAATAGCTCGTATCATTTTGCGGAGCTTCCTCCATCTATTGGATAAGTATTTCCCGTAATGTAGGAGGACTCATCACTACACAAAAACATAACTAACTTCGCTACCTCCTCAGGTGTTCCATATCTGCGTAGAGGTACGGATTTCTCCATGCGTTGCTTGATATCGCTATCTCTTCCTCCGGAAAAACCATTTTCTAAGGCTTCTATCATGCGAGTCGCTATTGGTGCGGGGTTTATGGTGTTCACTCTTATTCCAAACGACGCCACTTCCAATGCTGCCGATTTCATCAGTCCAACGACAGCATGCTTTGACGCTATATAGGCAGATATTTTGGGCATTCCTCTCAAACCGCCTAGCGAGGAGGTGATTACAATACTACCACCGCCATTTCGCTTCAAAGCCGCTATAGAGTGTTTAAGACCCAAAAAAACACCACGTACATTCACTGCCATTACTTTGTCGAAATCGTCATCTGGGTAGTCAGTTATCAACTGGACAGGACCTTCTATTCCAGCGTTTAAAAAAACAGCGTCTATTTTGCCAAATTCTTTTTCGCCCCTTAATACAACATTTTCAAATGCCTTATTATCTGTTACTGTACCGGCGATGCCCAAGGTTTGCTCCTTACCTAATGAAGAACTCAATTCATCAAGTGAGGCCTGAGTTAAATCGGTTAGAATGACCTTTGCACCTTCTTTCACGAAAAGTTGTGCTGAAGCTTTGCCAATACCTCCAGTCGCTCCAGTGATTAATACAACTTTACCGTTAAATTTACCCATGGGTGCCTCCAATATGATATATACCTTTGCTCTAAACTTAGTGAAAGATTGCAGCAAAAACTTAGTTTTTATTTTTAAACTCTGATTTTACACAAAAACTCTGATAAATTAATTATATAGATCTTGGGTCCTTTGAATTACTAAATCTGCGATATATTTATATTTTTGAGGTAACAGATGGCGGACGGCAAATTTGAGAAATACTCCAAACTCTACCCTGATATCCAATTGGAGAGACATAGTGGGTTACTGGAAGTGACCTTTGGAGTGGGTGGAACCTTGGTTTGGACCCCAAATACTCGCTCCCAGGTCGCCAGCCTTTTCAAAGACATTTCAACCGATTCCCACAATAAAGTGGTGATGATTACAGGGTTTGGCGATAAATTTTGGGAAGATGTCGAAAAAGAAGAGGGTTCAGTTAAACCAGCGTCAGATTGGAGAACTGAAGGACTTTTAGAGTTATTGCTCCGAATCCCAGTTCCGGTAATTGCAGCAATTAATGGTCCAGTGCGGCAGTACTGCGAGCTTCCTTTAGTGTCAGATATTGTCTTGGCTACTGAGGGAGTTTCTTTTCAAG
>TARA_B100000674_G_scaffold477839_1_pt1 | contig 12052 bp, 11 predicted proteins | sample TARA_B100000674 | Tara Oceans TARA_B100000674 (sample SAMEA2622759) | marine metagenome | biome: marine biome (ENVO:00000447); feature: surface water layer (ENVO:00002042); material: "saline water (ENVO:00002010), including plankton (ENVO:xxxxxxxx)" | depth 5 m
CGGATATCCCATGACACCCAGACCGATAAATGCACATTTTGCCATTGTTTGCCTCCCGAAGATTTATATGCATCCAGTAAAGGTTGCAGTGAGGGCAATGTCAATGAACGCAAATGTTACCGCGACAATGTTTTCACGATCTGGAAGACCAGAGGCCGGCAAGTCGATCAATCCTCATCAAGTTCCTCTGCGACGCTGTGAATGATCCGGCGGTCATAAACAAGGATCTCCGGCCGTTTCCCGGGATAATCAAACTGTGCCAGATAGAAACGAATGGCGTTGATGCGCGCGCGTTTCTTGTCATCGGACTTCACAATCACCCACGGGCTGTCGGTGGTCGATGTGTGGAAGAACATGTCGCGTTTGGCCTCGGTGTAGGAATCCCAAAGGTTTTGCGAGGCCAGATCAACGGGGCTCAGCTTCCATTGTTTCAATGGATCGGTCTGACGTTGTTTGAAGCGCCGTGCCTGTTCCTTTTTGCTGACCGAGAAATAGAACTTCGTCATGTGAATGCCGGACCGGATCAGCATCCGTTCAAGTTCCGGCACGGATTGCAAAAATTCGCTGACATCAAACATGCTGCAGAAGCCCATGACCCGCTCGACCATCGCACGGTTATACCAGGACCGGTCGAACAGCGTGATTTCCCCGCCACTTGGCAGATGTTCGATATAGCGCTGGAAATACCATTGCGTCAGTTCGCGGTCGTTCGGTTTGCCAAGGGCCACAATCCGCGCACCACGCGGGTTAAGGTGTTCGGTAAACCGCTTGATGGTGCCGCCTTTGCCTGCCGCGTCGCGCCCTTCGAAAATGATCAGGGATTTAAGGTTTTCCGACTTGATCCAGTTTTGCAGCTTCAGAAGCTCGATATGAAGGGGCGCAATCAGTTCCAGATACTGTTTGCCGTGCATCTTCTTTGCCCGTGCTTTCGGGTTCAGGTCGATGTCGGGCGGCAGTTGGTCATCGGGGATGTTGGCAAGGTTCTGGCTGGTGGTCTTATTCGCCTTTGACGGATGATCGTCAATCCGGTCCATGGTCATACTTTCGGAGTCCAGCAAGAAGCGGTCCTTTGCTTCGCTATCGAGTTTTGAAAGGGCATCTGTTCGGTTGGCCGCAGATCGGCTTTTGCCGGTGCGTCGCGTTGCAGCACCAAGCGTGTCTTCGCTGTCGTTTTTGTCAGCACTCTTGGCTGGTTGTTCGGATTTCTTTGACGCTTTTTTCTCTGCGGTCATGCGCGAGGTCCCGTCGGTTGTGGCCAGATACTGCCCCAACTTTGAGCGATTATTCACTGCGCCGCAATGCAATGGATCAAATAATGGTTTTATAAAATCAATCCCGGTCGACAAATGAAAATGCCCGCTCGATGTGGGGGCATCGAACGGGCAGCGGGCAGGTTGTGCGGTGGCACGAAGGGTGGATCAATCTCGTCAATTTTCCGTGGGGGCGGTGTGGCGACGGATTGATCCCGTTCGGGGTTAACGCAGTTTGAAAGACTGCCGGTATTCTTCTTCGGCCTGGGCACGGGTGATGCCGATGTCCGAAAGTTGATGGTCGGTCATTTTCAGCAACATCCGGCGTTCTTCGCGAACGGCAAGAAAGCGTGAAAACTGGTTGCTCAGGTCATTCAGGCGACCAACAAGATTGATGAAGGAAGTACTGATCGATGCTTTTGGTTGGCGCTCCACGGCAGACGGAGCAGGGCTAAGCGAATAAGCCATCATTCTCTCCATGAGTTAATATTGCTAATGCAATGTTTGCTGTTGAAGGCATAGTGCGGCTATATTGCGCGGGGAACAAACGAGTATTTCTGATCACATGGATTAGAAATGCTAATCCATGTGATTGGAGCAATATTCATGCGGCTTCCGCCTTTGCAGTCCGTGCGTGCCTTTGATGCCACCGCCCGCCATCTGAGCTTTACCAGGGCGGCCGAAGAATTGTTTGTGACCCAGGGCGCGATCAGTCAGCAGGTTCGCCAGCTTGAGGAATATCTTGGTTTCAAGCTGTTTCATCGGTTGCCCCGTCAGATCCACCTGACCGAAGAAGGTGCGCAATTGGCCCAGGCAACCACGGCCGGGTTTTCACGCATTGCTGATGAAATCGAACGTCTGATGCTGGTTGAGGAAACCGGTGTGGTAACAGTCAGCGTCCTGCAAAGCTTTGCTGTGAAGTGGCTGGTGCCGCGCCTTGGACATTTCCGTGATGCTTACCCAGATATCGATGTGCGCATTCATGCCGACGACCGGCTTGTCGATCTGCGGACCGAGGGCATCGATCTGGCGGTACGGTTTGGCAGTGGCAATTATCCCGGGCTCGTCTGCGAGATGCTGATGCGTGACGAGTCCTTCCCGGTTTGCAGCCCGGCCTATCTTGCCGCTCATCCGGTGTCAAAAGACCCGGCTGACGTCGCTGGGCATCAGTTGTTGCATGATGCGACCACCTTTATCGATCATCCGCATGCGGCTGATTGGGAATTCTGGCTTAAGGGCGTTGGTGCCGAAGGTGTCGATGTCAGTCGCGGTCTGCGGTTTAATTCGGGCGATATGGTCATTCAGGCAGCCCTGATGGGGCAGGGGATTGCCATGGCGCGCACAAGCCTGGCTGCGCTTGATCTGGCGGCCGGCAATTTGGTGCGGCCGTTCCCGCAAAGCGTTGCATCAAGCGGGGCCTATTATCTGGTGTATCCCGAAGAACACCTTAGGCGACCGCGCGTGAAGGCATTTGTCGGCTGGCTTAAGAATGAAGTCGCCGAGATGCTGCGCGAGATTGACCCGGACGAGGAAAATACACCGGCGTAAGGTGCCTTTTAGATCAGGCCAAGGTCGCGCAATTCATCGGCCATGTCATCGGGCAGGGCATCAGCACCGCCACCCTGTTTTTCATCGGGCGGGCATTTGTCATCTTGGAAATAGCGCCATCCCTGAAACGCGCGATGCGGATAGGGGCGGGTCGCAATCAGTTCTTCGTCCAGCACGATGCGGCAATATTTCGTGCCTTCTTCATTGACGTATTCCTCAAGGTCAATGACCTGCTGGCGGCAGCGCACCGCTCCCTTGATCACCCAGTAAATTGATCCGCCATCAAGAATCTCTTCCTTGCGCTTGGGCGTCATGCGTGTGGTGTGGAAAATCCGTCCGTGCATGGCCTGAAAATAGGTCTGCCATTCTTTCAGGCTTTCGGGGCTATCGGTGCCGACACTCAGTTTGATGATGTTCAAGGGCATAACAGGAAGGTTTCTTGTGCGGTGGTGTTCAATGAGTGATGAGGTAAAACCCGTACGCCAAGCGGTCAATAGTGGATTATTAAAACACAAAATTAAGTGTAGTTTATCATATTTCACAAAAAAACTTGACCAATAAGGGTTAATCAGCCAAATTCTGGTGCAGAAAAGGTCCATAACAGGACCAAACCCGAGAGATTTACAGGCTGAGAGAACCGAATGTCCCTGCAAGTTGTCACGGCAAACCGTCTGGATGACGGGTTGGTGGTGTTCCTGACCAGCGATGGTAGCTGGAGCGAAAACATCAACGATGCCCGCACCGCCGAAGGCAAGGAAGCCGCGGAAGCGCTTCTGGCCGAGGCCAGTGCACCCGAACTCGATATCGTCATCGTCGGTCCGTATCTGATTGATGTCGAACAGCAGGGCTCGGATCTTGTGCCGACAAAATACCGCGAAGTTCTGCGCACCAAAGGCCCAAGCGTCCGCGAAGACCTTGGCTATCAGGCGGTATAAGGAGAGCCCCGATGTATCGTTATGACGATTTTGACCGCCAGCTTGTTCATGAACGCACCGAACAGTTCCGCGAACAGGTAAAACGCCGCCTTGCCGGCGACATTACCGAGGAACAGTTCCGTCCGCTGCGCCTGATGAACGGTGTTTATCTGCAGCTTCATGCCTATATGCTGCGCGTTGCTGTTCCCTACGGCACGCTGCGCGCTGACCAGCTCCGTCAGCTTGGCATGATTGCGCGGGTTTATGACAAGGGCTATGGCCATTTCACCACGCGCCAGAACATCCAGTATAACTGGCCGAAGCTTGATGAGATCCCTGATGCGTTGCTTGACCTTGCCAAGGTTGAAATGCACGCCATTCAGACATCGGGCAACTGCATTCGTAACACCACGACCGACCAGTATGCCGGTGCCGCAGCCGATGAAATCGAAGATCCGCGTCCCTATTGCGAGCTGATCCGTCAGTGGTCGACCTTCCACCCGGAATTCACCTATCTTCCGCGTAAGTTCAAGATTGCTGTCACCGGATCGCCCAATGATCGTGCGGCCGTCAAGGTCCATGACATTGGCCTGCGTATGCATCAGAACGATGCGGGCGAGACCGGCTTTGAAGTCATTGTCGGTGGTGGCCTTGGCCGCACGCCGTTTGTTGGCAAAACCATTCGCGACTTCATCGGCAAGAATGATCTGTTCTCGTATCTCGAAGCGATCCTGCGCGTTTATAACCGCTTTGGCCGTCGCGATAACAAGTACAAGGCGCGTATCAAGATCCTCGTTCATGAGGAAGGCATTGATAAAATCCGCGAACTTGTTGAAGAGGAATGGTCCCAGATCAAGGACGGGTCGCTGCGCGTTGATGATGCGGAAATCGCTCATTACATCGAACAGTTCGCCCCGCCTGCATTTGAAACCCTTGCCGATGACGATGCCGATTTCGAACGTCACAAGGCCGAAAACCGTCGTTTTGCCAATTGGGTGCGTTCGAACGTTATCGAGCACAAACAGCCGGGCTATGCCATTGCCAACGTGTCGCTGAAACCAATTGGCGGCATTCCGGGTGACGCGACCGATACCCAGATGGAACTGGTTGCCGATCTTTCGGAAAAATACAGCTTTGGCGATGTGCGCGTGACCCACGAACAGAACCTTGTTCTGCCGCATGTGAAAAAGGCCGATCTGTTCGCGCTCTGGACCGCCCTTGATGCCGATAACCTCGGCACGGCCAACCTTGGCTATGTCACCGACATCATTTCCTGCCCGGGTCTTGATTACTGTGCGCTGGCAACGGCGCGTTCGATTCCGCTGTCACAGCGGATTTCCGAACGTTTCAGCGACCTTGATCATCAACATGATATTGGCGAACTCAAGATCAAGATTTCCGGCTGCATCAATGCTTGCGGGCATCACCATGTCGGTCATATCGGCATTCTTGGCCTCGATAAGCGTGGCAAGGAATTCTATCAGATCACCCTTGGTGGTGACGCCAGCCAGGATGCCTCAATCGGCAAGATCGCCGGTGCTGGTTTTTCCGAGGCCGAGGTGGTCGATGCCATCGAAAGCCTAGTGACGAAATACATTGATATCCGCGACGGCGGTGAACGCTTCATCGACACCTATCGTCGTGTCGGCATGGATCCGTTCAAGGAGGTTCTTTATGGCGATCGTTAAGAATGACAGCCTGATCGAACAGGAATGGATCACGGTTGACGCCGAAGGCGATCTGCCATCGAGCGATGAAAACCTGATTGTGCCGCTAGAACGTTTCAAGGAAGAACGTGACAGTCTTCTGGGCCGCAATGGTGGCCTGGGTGTTCAGTTGAACCCGGGCGACGCGCCGGAAGATCTGGCGGAAGATCTGGATCGCCTGTCGATCATCACGGTCAATTTCCCGGCCTATACCGATGGGCGTGGATATTCCTATGGCCGGGTGCTGCGCGAACGCATGGGCTTCACCGGCGAGCTTCGCGCGGTTGGCGACGTGCTTCGTGATCAGATCCTTTATATGCATCGCTGCGGATTTGATTCTTATGACCTTAAGGTCGAAGGCGAAGTGGCGCTGAACAAGGTGCGTGCCGCACTTAAGGAAGTGTCGGTTTATTATCAGCCGACTGGCGATGGCCGAGTCACCGCGCAATCCTTACGTGAACGCCGTCGGGCCGCATTGCAGTAAGAAAAAACACCAATAAATCGGTCTGTTCGACCATTGTCGAACACCGAGATCTGGTTGAAAAAGGGGTGCCCGCGCGGGTGCCCCTTTTTGCGTATCGCACAAACCCGCAATTTTTGTGCAATCGCGAAATATGACGTTCGGTCAATGTGTTGCGAGAAATCCACGGTTTGTGCTGCGTATAAGGAAACGCTTGTGCAAATGGTGATGCTATACGGTTTGTTTCACCCTAAGGCATAGTTAAATACGGACGGAAGCATAGTGCTGTAATCACGCGTATATCACGCAATGAGTGTAAAATTATAATATGACTAATGAGGTGACAGATTCATTTTGGAGTGCCTCATTCATGTCGGTGTTTAATCGTTTCAAGATTTCTACAAAAGTGTATGGCGGGTTCGGCGTCGTGCTGGTTTTGCTGGTGCTGGCGTCGCTCTGGTCGGAATTCTCGGTCAGCAGTGTCGGCGACCATTTTGTCCGTTACCGTCACATTGCATTGCAGTCCAATCAGGCCGGACGGGTACAGGCCAATCTGCTTGAGGCACGGGTTTCGGTGAAGCACTACCTGCTGACCGGCGACAAAGCAGCGGTCAGCACCGTCAATGAACGCCTTGCGACGGCGATCAATCTGAATGAAGAACTCGCACCCCTCCTTGATACACCGGAAATGATTGAAACCGTTCAGTCAGCGACAGCGGATCTCAATACCTATCTCGAGGCCTTTGACCGGGTTGTGTCACTGCCTGCCGGGGATGCCGCGCGCGATGAGCTGGTGACCAATACGCTTGATAAAATTGGTCCGGCGGTGGCGACCAAACTTGAAAATCTGAAACTGGCCGTCAAGGCGGAGCAAGATGAAATCGGCCCGCGTGCGACCAAGGCCGCGTCGCAGGCTGTGATTGTCACGGCAATTGTCGGCGGCGTCGCTCTTGTTCTTGGCGTTTTTGCTGCCTGGACCATTGGAACCGGCATTTCACGCCCGATCCGCCAGATTACCGAGGTCATGAAGGAACTGGCCGCCGGCAACAAGCAGGTCGATATTCCCGGACAGGATCGCACGGATGAAATTGGCGACATGTCCAATGCCGTTTTGGTGTTCAAGGAAAACATGATCAAGGCTGAAAAGCTTGCTGCCGAAGAAGCCGAGGCCGTCAAGCGCCGTGAACAACGTGCCGCGAAAATCAATGAGCTGACAGCAGGCTTTGATCAGGACATGGCAGTAATCCTTAAAACCCTGGCTTCTGCCGCGACCGAGATGCAATCAACCGCAACCGGCATGAGCAGCACGGCCGAGGAAACCAGTCGTCAGTCGGGCATCGTTGCGGCGGCTGCAGAACAGGCATCCACCAACGTGCAAACCGTTGCCAGTGCGACCGAGGAACTCAGTGCCTCGATCTCTGAAATCACCCAGCAGGTCAGCCAGTCCTCCAGCGTTGCCAATCGCGCGGTCGAGGACGCGGAAAAAACCAATACCCAGATCCGCGGCCTTGCCGAAGCCGCCCAGAAGATCGGCGATGTGGTCGGCCTGATTAGCGATATCGCAGAACAGACCAACCTTCTGGCCCTGAACGCCACAATCGAGGCCGCCCGTGCGGGTGATGCCGGCAAGGGCTTTGCCGTCGTCGCGGCCGAGGTCAAAAACCTCGCAACCGCAACCTCGCGGGCGACTGAAGACATCACCAATCAGATCACCAGCATCCAGAATGAAACCGAAGGTGCGGTGACAGCGATCGGTACGATTTCAGCCACCATCACCGAAATCAGCGAGATTTCAGCAACCATCGCAAGCGCGGTCGAGGAACAAGGTGCCGCCACCCTTGAGATCACGCGAAATGTTCAGGAAGCCTCTGTCGGCACGACAGAGGTGACCTCAAACATCGTTAGCGTGAATGAGGCAGCGGGGTCCACCGGGGCTGCGGCAGAACAGGTGCTGAGTGCCGCATCGGAGCTGTCGCGTGAATCCGAAAGCCTTCGTCACAAGGTGGAAGAATTCCTTGATGCGGTGCGGGCTGTCTAGGTCGAATGTAGCGAGATTTCTGTCGGGCGGGGCATTGTTGCCCCGCTCTTTTTTGTGGAATTTATCGAAAAATACTCAATTTTTACTCGAAATGCGTGATCTGGTTCACATCTGATCTTATATTATCAAAATCCGTAACAACATATCCCTAAGAGGCTCATTTCTTAGGGGTATGAAATGAATTCAGTATTCAGCAACCTGAAAATCTCGACGAAGGTTTTCGGCGGTTTTGGCGTTGTGCTTTTTCTGCTTGTCGCGGTTTCGGTGGTAGGTGTTCTGTTCACATCCATGGTGGCGGACGACTTCCAGCGTTATCGTCAGACCGCTCTACAATCCAACCAGGCAGGCAGGGTTCAGGCCAACCTTCTTGAAGCGCGTGTGGCGCTTAAGGATTTTGTGATTACCAGCAGCGACAGCTCTGCAGCCAAGGTGCGTGAACGCTTGGGCTCGACCATGGGGTTGCTCGAAGAGCTTGAAGGGATGCTTGATCGCGCAGAGCGATCTGACGTGGTTGCCGATGCAAAAGCGTTGCTTGTGACATATGGCGAGGCCTTTGAAGAAGTCGTCACACTGCCGGCAAGCGATCCCAAACGTACCGATTTGATCGCCAACACGCTTGATCGCATCGGGCCAATGGTCGCAACTGATCTTGAGAACCTGAAACTCGATATCAAGGCTGAGCAGGATGAACTTGGCCCACGCGCAAGCGAGGCTGCCCAACAATCCACCATCATTACCGAAGTCCTGGCAGTTATTGCCGTCGTCATCGGTGTGATTGCGGCCTGGGTGATCGGGATGGGAATCTCGCGCCCGATCCGCGCAATTACAGATTCGATGAATGAACTGGCCGGCGGGAATAAGGCGGTTGATATCCCCGGCCAAAGCCGTGCCGATGAAATCGGCCTGATGGCCAAGGCGGTTCTGGTATTCAAGGAAAACATGATCCGTGCCGACAAACTCGCGGAGCAGGAAGCAGAGGCCGCCAAGGCGCGCGAAAAACGTGCGCAGAGAATCAGTGAACTGACCACCGGCTTTGATCGGGATATCTCGGCTGTTTTGAAAACCGTTTCCTCTGCTGCGACCGAGATGCAGGCAACCGCAACCGGGATGAGCAGCACGGCCGAGGAAACCAGCCGACAGTCCGGTATCGTTGCGGCTGCTGCCGAGCAGGCCTCAACCAACGTGCAAACCGTCGCCAGCGCGACCGAGGAACTGAGTGCGTCTATTGCCGAGATCAATCAGCAGGTCACGCAATCTTCTGCTGTGGCAAGTCGCGCGGTCGAAGATGCCGAACACACCAACAATCAGGTGCGCGGTCTTGCCGAAGCCGCCCAGAAAATCGGCGATGTCGTTGGCCTGATCAGTGACATTGCCGAACAAACCAACCTTCTGGCCCTGAATGCAACCATCGAGGCCGCCCGTGCTGGCGATGCGGGCAAGGGCTTTGCTGTGGTCGCGGCCGAGGTGAAAAATCTTGCCACGGCGACGTCAAAGGCGACTGATGAAATCACCGCCCAGATCACCGGTATTCAGAACGAAACCGAAGGTGCCGTGTCGGCCATCGCCGCGATCTCGGCTACCATTGCCGAAATCAGCGAGATTTCCGCGACCATCGCAAGTGCTGTCGAGGAGCAGGGCGCTGCCACCCTTGAAATCACGCGCAATGTTCAGGAAGCATCAGCGGGCACATCCGAAGTCACAACCAACATTGTCAGTGTCAACGAGGCCGCCGGATCAACCGGTACTGCCGCCGAGCAGGTCCTGACGGCGGCGGGTGAGTTGTCGCGGGAATCCGAGAGCCTGCGTGACAAGGTCGAGGCTTTCCTGACGGCAGTGCGCGCGGCTTAAATCTGGTCGGGCGGGGAAAGTGTCATCAAAAGGCATGGACCCTTGGCGGTGTCATATTCCCGCCCGGCCACAAAACCGATTGCCTCATAGCAGCGAATGGCGCGTTCGTTTTCGGGATCGGGATCAATGCCGATCATGGGCGCGCCACGCTCAAACAGTTGCGCAGTCAGCATTTTCAAAAACATCTGCCCATGTCCACATCCCATCATGTCCGGCACGCCGATAAAGGCATCAAGACAGCGAGTGTTTTGGGGTAGGGGATCAAAATGCGCCTGTGGCCATTGATGGGCGTCGTAATGCTGGACATAGGCAAAGGGCCGATTGCGGTATGACACAATCAGTGTCGCCATCTCGGCCAGTTCGACATCTTCGGAAATCAGTTCAATCTGCTCGCCGGGTTCGCCCCACCAGCGGACAACTTCCGGCACATGCAGCCAGCGGCCAATCATCGGCAGATCATTTGGGGTGGCCCGTCGGAAGCTGTAGTTATTTCGCATTCCAATCAAGTGCTTCCCCCTGTTATGCTTGCTTAGGCTATTATTGATTTGGTGGATGCTGATGGCAAAGAAAAAGGAAGTCTGGGACGAGTTTAGTTCCCTCTATCACTATACCAATCAAGCTGGATTGTTGGGTATCTTATCCTCAAACAATCTTTGGGCGACTAGCTACAAATTCATGAACGATGCTACGGAAATCAGTCACTTCCGTGCTTTGGCGTGGAACTTTCTAGAGCCGGAATTTCGCAAGATAAGTTCAGAGCTGGAGAGTTCTAACAATGAGGCAAGGGAGAAAGTCTCTGCATTTGGCGGGCTGGACGACGTTGTGAAGCATGAGCTTCAAGCATTTCTAGATACTTTATATAACAGTACCTTTCACGGGCGTGAAAGTGGCGGAGAATTAGTCCATCCCTTCATTCTATCTTTATGTGGTCATGAAGATGAATATGAAAGGGACAATGGGTTACTTAGTCAGTGGCGAGGCTACGGGGCCGGCGGCGGGTTCGCGATAGAGTTCGACACGAGAGCTTTGTCGGACATTGTAGCTGCTCAGGCTAGTTATTACAGGTATTACGTAGCGCATTTTTCTGATGTTGTTTATGGGCAGGGAAGAGACGCAATTCGCGCTTTGTCTACCGAACTAAACATGCTCAAAAGCGCGGTTCAAAGATTCTACGATGGCGACGCATCTTGTTTCGACGAACTATATCATCCGTTCACTTCGCTAGCGACAAGGACCAAACATTTTGGGTTTAGAGAAGAGAATGAAGTTAGAATTGTGTTGGCACCTGCGCTGAAAAATGGACCTAAGGTTTTTGGCAGTTATCGCGATCAGGAATATAAGCCCGTGTTGACTAGACAGGGGCCGCTTGGGCCAGTTGCTTACATAGAACTCATCGAAGATGGGGCGGTAGAGTTACCTATTAAAAGGATTATTGTCGGACCAAGCCGATACCAAGAACGTAACTTTGAGGCCGCCAAATTTGCGCTGAGCGGGCGGAATGTGCAGTTGACACGATCTCATACACCTTATGTTGGCTAGTGTCTGGCTAGCAAAGCCAGATTGACCTTCGATGCGCTTGATTTTCCTATCTGATCACAAATCCAGCTTCCTGTCTCGGCAAGCTTTTCAAGATTGATACCGGTCTCAATCCCAAGCCCGTTCAGCATATAGACAACATCCTCGGTCGCGACATTGCCACTGGCCCCCTTGGCATAGGGGCAGCCGCCCAGACCGGCGACGGAACTGTCGATGGTGGCGACACCCATCTGCAAGACGGCCAGCAAATTGGCCAGCGCCTGACCATAGGTGTCATGAAAATGTGCGGCGAGCTTTTCGGTGGGTACGTGTTTGGCGACAGCTTCAATCATCGTCTGTGCCTTGACGGGTGTTCCGGTGCCGATGGTGTCGCCCAGACTGATTTCATAGCAGCCCATGTCATAAAGCGCCTTTGCGACCTCGGCGACTTTTTCAGGTGCGATGTCACCTTCATAGGGGCATCCCAAAACGCAGGAGACATATCCCCGCACGGCAAGGCCGGCTTTGCTTGCGGCATCTGCGACCGGGCGGAAGCGATCAAGGCTTTCGGCAATCGAACAATTGATGTTCTTTTGCGAGAAGCTTTCGGACGCCGCACCAAAAACAGCAACCTCGGTCGCGCCTGCGGCAATCGCGGCCTCAAGGCCCTTCATGTTCGGGGCCAGCACGGGATAGGTCACACCTGCTTTGCGGGTGATTTGCGCCATGACATCAGGCGCATCGGCCATTTGCGGCACCCATTTCGGGCTGAC
>TARA_B100000674_G_scaffold336470_1_pt1 | contig 12031 bp, 9 predicted proteins | sample TARA_B100000674 | Tara Oceans TARA_B100000674 (sample SAMEA2622759) | marine metagenome | biome: marine biome (ENVO:00000447); feature: surface water layer (ENVO:00002042); material: "saline water (ENVO:00002010), including plankton (ENVO:xxxxxxxx)" | depth 5 m
GGATGGGAGTGAACTGGTTGCAGGTTCAATGGGCGACCTTGGTTGCTTCTCATTTTTCCCATCAAAAAACATGGCTGTCGGTGGTGAAGGCGGTATGCTGACTACAACAGTTGATGAGTTAACAGATGCAGTATCTTTGGTCGTAAATCATGGCCGTTCGCCAAGTTTGGAATCTATGCAATTGGGCAGCAATCTAAGGATGTCTGAAGTCTCTGCCGCTATCGGTACTGTTCAGTTATCACATCTTGACTCATGGGTAAGGCGCCGAAGAGAGATAGCCGAGATTTACCATCAAGCATTTGCTGATCATCCTCTGCTTGAAACGCCAAAAGTTCGACCAGGAGCTAAACATGCATGGCATCAGTACTGCTTAGCAACCGAACATCCCGATGAATTAGTTGCCCATCTAGATCAGCACGACATCGATGCGAGACGATACTACGTTACACCATGCCATCAACAAAATGTCTTTGCGAAACACCCTCAACATGGACAAGTTCTACCAGTAACTGCAAATTTGTCAAGTACATTGGTGGCAATTCCGGTTATGCATGAACTGAGAGATGATGAGATTGAACGTATCATTGCTGCCGTAACGTCTTTTTCAGTTCTTCAGCGTTGAGAAGTGTAGTGGCTAAACTGGCATTGGACCAATTTTTCAGACCGGTCAATTCGATACCAATCCATTCTGGGCGGCTAAATTCTTGATTGATATCTTCTAGTTCAATTTCAGCGAGTATGAGTCCAGCAAGGACGCCTTCAAACTCATCAACTTCCCAAATTAACCCATTACCAGCATCAACGCAATATCTGATTTTTTCAACGCAAGGGTGTTGTTCGAGTCCAGAAATATCTGGCAGGCTAGGCAATACCCACTCCAATTCTGTCGTCTCGATTCCTTCCTTCTTTCCTTTCAATGTAAACACTACACAATCATTTTGTATTCTCATTCTACTAACCCAGTTATCGGCTTTGGTTAGTATTTGGAACTCTTCTGGCGAGATAGAAACCAATGAGACTTCTCGATAGTTGATCACGGATTCGTGAAATTCAATATCATTAGAATCAAGATAATACTGAGTAATCCGCCGTGTATCGACAGTATTTCTCCAAGGCTTATCGCCTCTTCCATCTACGAGGAAACGTCGCTCAATTTCCATATTGATTGCCAATGCATTCCCCAGTAGCGGCTCATGTGACACAGGTATCAATATTGCTACCTTGCTTGAAAGAATTACCCTGTTATAATACTGTAACAGAACAACTCACCAATTGATTGATAACTAAACGGGCCGTGCTATAGTTATGCAACGTAAGAAAATCATGGCAATGATGATGGTTTCACTATTCTTTACTGCAGGCTGTTTAGGCGCTTTGGAAGATGAAGTGGAGGTGCCGGATATCGACCTTCCGTTGGACTGGAAAAACATCATGCCCAGAGCGGTTTCAACACCCGAGTTGATTGAGTTTGATGATTGTGATGATTTGGAAGCAAGACTCAAAGATTCGATTCTCGAGGATTACCGGATTCAATTATTACAAGCAGTAGAGGAACAATACTACTACTTCTGGGACGATGTTATGCTTGACGGGGATATGATGGCAGAGTCTGCCGATAGTGCAACAGGCGGAGCTAACACACCAACGCCAAGGAGAGTCGAAGGCACCGATTATTCTGGCACAAATAACCAAGAGGGTGGTGTTGATGAGGCAGATGTAGTGAAAACTGACGGATATTACATCTATTTCTTGAATGGTAAAAAACTGGAAATAATGGGTGTACCGGAATTTGGCGAATTAGTTTATCAATCAAACACAACCATTGAAGGAAATCCTAACTCAATGTTACTTGATGGCGACAGATTAGTAGTCATATCTTCGGTCAATTCGTGGAACATACCGCATACAAACCCCCTTTACGCTGCAATGGAATGGGACGAAGAATACTCTTCTTGGAGAACCTATTCCTTGACTAAATTCAGCGTTTTCGACATAAGTGACAGGGCAGATATTGAATTAGAAAAGGAACTATTCATCGAAGGCTCATACATCACTGCTAGAGAAGTAGATGGCACAATCCGGACAGTATCACACGCTTGGATGGAAACTATGGGATTAAGAAGTTGGCTAGACCTTCCTGCTGGTTACTGGGATCTTACTTATGAAGACCCACTTCGCTTGGACATAAGAGAAAAAGTCGCCTACCAAACAATGTTAGATAATGAAGAAATTATTGCAGACTTGGAATTATCTGACCTTGTTCCAAGAATCTATGAAAGGCAAAATGACGAGGTAATAACTCATTCAATCACCAATGATGATTGTGCGAGTTTCGTTGCTCCACAGGACGGCTTCTCGAGAGGCGTTAACAGTATCTTTTCGTTTGACCTCACGAGTTCTGCCTTCACGTTTGAAGCAGACCACATTATTGGTAACTACCCATTGGTTTACTCTTCAGCAGATGCACTGATACTGGCCGAGAAATCCTGGGATTCTTGGTGGTTTTGGAATTCCGACGATTCGAACGAAGCTACAAATATCCACATGTTTGACATCAGCGATTCTGGCTCGACAGAATATATCGCATCTGGTAGGGTAGACGGCACCATACAAAACCAGTTTTCATTATCGGAATATCAAGGAGTACTCCGCGTAGCTTCAACAGAAGGCCAGTGGGGCAGATGGTGGCTGGATAACCCCGAGCCAATGACTTCCAATGTAGTAACTCTACAACCAATTACCGATGCTACTGGCCATACAACTCTTGAGCAAATTGGCATAATCGAGGGTATTGCACCAAATGAAACGATTTGGAGCGCTAGGTTTGTTGAAGACAGAGCGTACATTGTGACGTTCGAAAATATGGATCCACTCTGGACTATAGATTTGTCCGACCCAACCAATCCAACAATAATGGGCGAGTTGAAAATCCCCGGAGTTTCAACATACATCCATCCCATTTCCGACAATACATTGTTGACTATAGGAATGGGTCCTGCAGATCTAGAAACGGGTGAAGGATTGGATTGGAGCAATGTTCGCTTGTCGCTATTTGATGTTTCAGATTTTACCAACCCGTTAGAGACAACAACGCTGACAATATCTCCTGTAGAAGATGAAAATAATCCATGCTGGTCTTGGTCGAGTTCCGAGGCTACTTATGAACACAAAGCATTCCAATACTGGGCACCTAAGTCAATGCTTGCTGTACCGATGAACACCTACACCAGCGGGTATTATGATTATGATACAAGGACATATGTTGATTGCGATAGGGAATGGGTTAGTAAATTGATGATAACAAATGTAACTGAAACAAGCCTAACTGCGTATGGTGAAGTGGACCACTCAGAATTTTATGATTCTGAGCGAAACTGGTGGAATTCATACAATATACGCCGGTCGATATTTATGGGCGACTACATCTATGCAATATCAGCAAATGGAATAACAGCTACAAATTTGACTACGATGGAAAATTCTGCAAGCATCCACTTAGAGTACCAGAATCCATACGACAATTATTACTGGATTATGGAAGAAACCATAGAAGAAGCAGCAGAAGGAGAGCCTTCGGAAAACGATTCTGAGCGGGAAGATCGGCCTGCAGAAGACGAAGGCGAAGCGCCTGAACGAAATTGATTGGGAGGCTTTTGTTTGAAATCAGCAATCCTATTGTTAGGGTTCAATAGAATCGATTATTTCACTAAAGTACTTTCTAGTCTTGAGCAAAATAAAGCAGCATATGAGCATGATATATTCGTTTACATTGACGGCGGACCCAATGCTAAGCAGGAGGAAATTAAGGAATTGATTGCTAATTCAAAATTCCCCGATGCTGAAATAGTTTGTCGAGTCAACAACTGGGGGATTGGGCGGCATCTTATCGATGCGCGCAGAAGACTCTTTGACGAACTTGAGTATGATAGAATCCTGTTGTTGGAAGACGATTTAGTGCTAGGAAAGCACTATGTCGAGACGGTTTTCAAAATTTCAGACTGGGCTAGCGAATATGGTGATATTGGAACAATAACTGCATACAACATTAACTCCGCCGCGATTGCTGAACAATCACAACAAGAACATCAACTCATTGCTACGAATCGCCACTTTTGGGCATATGTGATAACCAAAACAGTATGGGATGAAATAAAACACATAATCTACGCTTATGAAGCAAGATTTTTGACCAAGTCAACGTATACAAACCGAGCTCATCGAAGAATACGCTGGCTGTTTATGAGGAAGTGGATTAACCTTCCACGAATAATGAAAACAAAGCGGCTGGTCCCCGATAAGTGCGTAACTCCACCTTTCCCAAAAATTCCTTTTAGAATCGCCACAAGCCAAGACGCAATTACTGCCCTTGCGCTATGGCACCATGGTTATCACCGAATAACTACGCGGGTTTCGCGTGCCGAATACATCGGCATTGAAGGGTATTCATTCTCACCAGAAGTCTATGAAAGCCAAGGTTTCCACCAACAAAATTTAGGCGATTATGCACACATTCAAACCCCAGAAGAATTTGTTTTTGCTGATGTCGACGACCAGGGCAATCCTCTCAAACCGACAGAGTACCGATGAGCATATCATGGGGCCAGCAGTTGGTTTGATTGGGTGCGGCAGATGGGGAATGAACCATCTAAAGACTCTCCACGAATTAAAAAAATCAGGTATTATAGCCTCTATACATGCTTGTGATTTAAAGCCAGATAAACAGCATGAGGTTACGGAATACGCTGACACTTTCCATACTGATTGGCAAACATTGGTTCAACAACATCAGTTAGATCTAGTAGCGATTGTAACTCCAGCAGACACTCATTGTAACCTTGCATTATCGCTTTTGGACCATTGCCATTCGCTATTTATTGAGAAACCAATTGGACTTTCACAACATGAAGCATCGGCGATAATTTCCAAGGTTCAAAACGTGGGTGGCCGCTTATTAGTTGGCCATATCTTAAGATTTCACGAAGCCATTAAACAAACAATGACGCTAATTTCAGATGGCTCAATTGGGGAACTTCATCGAGTAGAGTTTAATCGAATAACAACACGCGAACCCCCCGATTATCCTAATATTTTCGAAGCGATGGCAATTCACGGCATTGATACTGCTTGCTATGCATTTGGTGAACTAGAACCCTCCCGCCTATCGGTAGGAAATTTGCTTTTGGACGGTCAAAAATATCCAACGAATGCTGAATTATTTATCGAATTCCCAGGCATGAAAGAAGCCCATATCAGCGTCGGATGGAATGGAGATTTCGAGAATCGTAGTATCGAATTCATTGGTTCAAAAGGTAGTATCAGTGTCGAAACAGATAATACTACCCGAGTTGTTAAAAAAATCGAAAATATTTCGCATGAAGTTATGCTCAAAGAAACCTCTTCACCCTTGTTAAAAGAATGGGTTTATCTCATTGAAATGGTCAACAAACCAGTTAACGACTCGATATATCCACTGCCTGGAGCAGTTATTAGAAGTATCAAATGGCTTGAGATGGCAAATCAAGAAATCAGCAATGGTTCAGTTAGATTGAATGAGAGCATTGAATAATCGGCAGCATTTGGCCGATATTATGGGATTATCCTACGCCAATGTGCAAAGGATGCTTATTGTTGTAGCAGTGATTACTACCATTACAGCTGCTGTTACAAGAGAGGCATTCACAACAGCTTGGACAGCAATCGCATTGTCGTCAATTGTCGGATTTGTGTGGACCGTTTCTAATCGGGAGGCTACGTTCAAACACCTTGGGATAAACTCATACGGCTTCCTCAACTCCTTGTCTTTTATCATCGTTACAATTATTTTTGCCGAGTGGTGTATGACAATGTGGGGTAACGATTCTCGCATTGAAACCTACGGACTTTCATTAGTTACGATCGCCATATTTTGGTGGAGTATCGAAATGATGGAACCAAAACCAATTACCGATTATGACTGATTCACAGATAATCTATGCGAAGGGTCAAAGGCTTCGGCCGTCGACAATGTGCTATGGCTAAGCATGGCGACCACCCGGATTTACCTGAACTAATCGAGGGATTACTCGAAGATGATGTTCACACAGTATTTCTCAAAGCAGATTGCCCACCAAGAGTCAAGCGAGGTACAATTGGCGAATTAAAACTGGTTGAAGTTGCCAACCATGATGGCAATTGGGATACAATCAGAATGGAATCTTTGCAAGAGGAACTGGTTAATTTAGCCGAGGAGAATAAACATAGAAGTGATTGCTTTCTTGAAATTGACCGCAAAGGCTGCCAAGTTGTCCAACTAGGCGATTTGCGTATCGCCTGCGCTTGGCCACCATTCGCTGACGCCCGAGAAATTACCATTGTTCGGCCGGTGGCTAAACTTGCAATCAGTGATTATGAATTAGATGAACGTTTGATTGAGCGCTTATCTAATCATCATCGAGGAGTGTTTATTTGTGGCCGACCTGGTTCCGGAAAAACTACCCTAGCACAAGCGATTGCTGAGTATTTAGATAACGATTTAGGGACCATGGTTAAGACAATGGAAGCGCCAAGAGATTTACAACTGGCCGATCGAATAACGCAATACGCTCCGTTGGAAGGCGACCTTGAGAAGACCGCAGAGATAATTTTCCTTGTGCGCCCTGATTTTGTCATTTTTGATGAGGTTAGAAGGGCGAGAGATTTTGAAATCTTTGCAGATGTTAGGCTTGCTGGTGTTGGATTATTAGGGGTGACTCACGCTAACTCAGCTTTAGAGGCGATTCAACGGTTGATTGGCAAGGTTGAATTGGGATTAGTAAGCCAAGTTTTGGATACCATCCTCCACGTAGAAGCGGGTAAAATTCAGCAGGTGCTCGAACTTCGAATGACGGTAAAACCTCCATCTGGAATGCAGGAAGAACTTGCCAGACCGGTGATTGAAGTTGTTGAATTTCCGAGTGGTAAAATAACCCATGAAATGTTTGCTTTCGGTTCAGAAATAGCAGTCGTACCTGTTGACGGCCAATCCGGCAACACCTCTCCAATTCGCTCACTGGCCAAAGATGCGTTAGTTAGAGTTATTCGAGATTGGATTGGCGTCGAGTCCCAAGTACAATTTGTATCAAATTCAAATGCTAACGTGTATGTTCCAGCAAATATGGTGGCAACTCTTGTTGGCAAGGGCGGAGCCAATATTCGTCAACTACAGGACGAAATAGGGGGAATTTCAATTTCTGTCAAAACGTTTGATGAGATGCCAAGCGATTTATCAAAACCAAATCCATACTGGGAAGATGTCCAAGATAGGCGCAGCAGGTCGAGTAGAGCATGGGAAAACACCGGTAAGAGCCAACGTAGAAAAGCACGTAAAGGCCGTCGATAAATGGTCAAAAACCAACAAAAAAAGCCTCATTACAGGCAATCCACTTTAATAATAAGCCAAAACACCGGACACCATGAGCGATGCGGATGGGCAAAGCGGTAGCGATACAAAAGACGGAGATGCACTAGTAGCGTTCCTTCTCGAGAATAGAACATTAGTTAATTATGCATCAATTATCATGATAGTTTTTGCAGTGTGGGCAACAGTGGAATCAATCACTAACGCATTTGGTATGACTTGGTGGCCTCCAGAAACGGGTATACCAGCAGACGAACTCTACAAGAATCCAGATAATGTACAGAATATCAACAACGGTTGGATAATTGGGCTTGGAGCCGTATGCGGCACGGTTGGATTTATGATTCAATATTTCTATCGAGCAGCCCCATATGTCGATGCTTCAATGACTGCCACAGCAGCATTAATCCTACAACAAGCCACTGGCGGAGTCGGTGGCGGAGCTTCTGAGGAGGAAGTAATTGCCAAGGCCGAGGTAGCAGCAACAATTGCTGCTGACACCGTAGTGAGACAATCCAACGAGGATACAATCGAACAAGCCAAAGAGACTGCAGAAGCAGCAGCAGCAGCGGTTGTTGAAGAGATGATGGCATCGGTCAAAGATCAAGTCGATGCGGTGGCTGAAAAGCAGGAAAGCGCCGAAGTAGTCGCCGCAGCTTCCATGGAAGAAGTTTCAGAAGATGAAGCACCTGCAGTGGAAGAGAATGCAGAAGTTGAAGAAGCAAAGGACAATGCGCAGGATGAACCAAGCAGTGATGAAACAGCAGGGGCACGAAAGTTCTGAGGTGAAATAGATGTGGGAACATAGAACAGTATCAAACAAAGAATATCAAACAACAGGAAGAATAAACCCAAGCGAGACTTATGTTCGGTTGATGGACGAAGTCGAGGAAACGGTAAAGAAGGCAGAAACAAATGAATTTGCTCATGCAGCATTCTTGGATTACATCCCTCGCAGAGGTCCATGGGAACAACTACCTGAAACAGACATGTCGAGAGCCGACCCAAGAGGCAGGTATATTGGCCCAGCCAAAGCAAAACTACTCAACACTAACTTGTTTTTAGGTTCTACTTGGATTGAAGCGGAGCGATTCAAATTCGAAAGAAGGATTCTCAACGTTTCTGATTTCCTCAAGCAGAAAACCATAATCAACGCAAACATGTGGACACCTAAACAATTGTTCACCACTCAAACCTTTTTCTTCTGTTCAACTGGTGATGAAGAACGTATGGGCGGTTCTTTCCTTACCGGAGACGGTCCGGGCGATAATCACGTATTTTTGGGTAAGAAAGACCAGGAATTCCCCGAATGGGAACCTATTCTTTGGGGACTTGGACACAGAGGCGTTGTGCCTGACTCCGATCCTCTTGACAAGTGTTTTTATCCATCATTGATGCATAGAAATGTTTCCTTCAACAATCGACTTGGTTGGATTAGATACTCTCCTGCAGGATTTGGCAAGGATGCAAACGGCTTCTTGACTACCCGTCCACATACTTGGATTTGGCCTGCTGTTGATGGTAATAGAGACACTCCAACAGCATTCAACTTGCTCGTTAACCTACCAGACCGCAGACTGTCCTTCGGTGAAGAAGGAATTACTGATGTATTTATGACCACAGGAAAAACCTCAATGTATTCGCTAATGGGTATGATGAGTTCATCCACGGTAAGGCAAATGTTTGGCGCTGGTTCAGAAATGGTGCCACTGGAGTTCCACTGTATTGAGCCTGGTCTAGATGAATGGATTGCTAGAGCCAGTGATGAGGACAAATACTCTAGATTATTCGAGGTATGTGCTTGCTTAGGATATATTTTGACAGACCCACTTGTAGGACAACTTGGCGGCTCATCTAAGCGACGTAGATTGATTATGTATCCTTCTGACCAAGGTAATCTGCTGACTTGCGTCAATGCCAGTCAAGTAGCAGACCATGCCTTGAAGTCAAACTATGAAGCTACAGTCTTCACCAAACTAGACCAAGCGGACTTCATGAATAGAGTCACACGTCGTTTCAAGGCTTATGCAGACCTTGTTGCTGCAAGCGAAGTTGCTCAGGGTGCCCGATGGATTAGCCAAGCGGACTTCCACGACGGTGAGAAGAAAGTAGTCGGTCCAAGCGTTCACTCGATTATGTCTGTTAGAGGATATGATATCATTGATATGGAAGAGTATATGAATTCGTTCGACGACATTTCAAGTGCTCCAGACAGATTGATGAGAAGAATTGTGCAATCAATTGCTACCAATGCTTTGAAGACCATTTATCCTATTGATTTGCTCGGGGAATCCGCCGGCGCCGCACCATACTCTCACATATTTGGAGCAAAGGATGACAATCCACTGGTATATTACACAGACATTCGTTTCTTAGTTCCTACATCAATCGACAAACTGCGCTCTATAACAGGTTCAAGAGGTGCAGACCGTGGTAGAATGCGAGAAGCATACACCTCTCTAACCAATGCAGATCCGATGACAAGCCTCTCAATTCAAGACCTAACTCTACCATTCCTTGCAGATTTGGGTAATGATTCCTGGCAAACAGGAACCGGGATTAAAGAGACTGAAGTAATCATTGAGGTAACAATGGCCGTTAACCCAGCAAGAGTTTGGCGCTCGTTACTAGAGCCGACAACTAAGGAAGTCTTCGACTTACCAAAGGGCAACAAAGGTACAGCTGCAAACCTGTGGGGTGACATATTCATCAATAATGAAGCACTTCACGATAAGATGAAGCGAGATAACCTCGGGCATTATTTGAAATTACTCAAGTTGGCATACCACTGGAGCAATGACGAATCTAAGAAAATTCACGGCTTAGACAAGTGATTTCCCTCTTAGAAGACTTATTGAATAGGTGATTTTTGCCTTGTAGCATGTCTCCACAACCTAATGATGGTTCTGGCCGTGCGCCAGTAGCCATAGTTAGGCCGACTACATCCGTAACCAGTGGAGTAGCAGTTACACAAAAACTAGTATCGGCTGCTGTAGCATTTGGTAATCTGCTCAAGGGAACCTTTGGGCCTAATGGCTTAGACAAAATGCTGTACAAAACCAATGGCGAAACAGCAGTAACCAATGACGGAGCCAAGATTGTTGCTGAACTATTGGTCAAACACCCAGCAGCCAAGGCATTTGTGCAACTTGCAGAATCTCAGGAGAACGCTTGTGGTGATGGAGTAACTGGCTGCATAATCTTCGCTAGCGAATTAATGAGAGAATCCGGGGTTCTGTTAGAAAAAAATCTTCATCCATTGGTTTTAGTCAATGGTTATCAAGCAGCTATGCAGCAGACCTCTATGCTGTTAGAAAATAATTGTACAACAGTTTCCATCGAAGATAGTGCGATGCTTGAATCGGTTGCCGTTACGGCAATGACCGGTACTTCAGTCGAATCGGTTGCTGATATTTTGGCTAAATTGGTTGTAAGAGCTGCACAGCATGTTGCGCAATTTGACGACGAAGGACACTTAGTAAACACAGAACTAGTGAGAATGGCTAAGCGCGGTACGGGCAGTTTATCAGATACCAAACTGGTTAAGGGAATAATAATCGACAAAAACCTAGACTTAGAGAAATTACCGCGCAAACTCGATGGAGGCAAGGTTGTGGTTTTTTCATGCCCGTTGGAAATCGAGAAGACGAGTTATGATGCTGAAATTGAGATTTCCACAACTGAGCAATGGACTTCGTTTATGTCTGCCGAGGAGGAGATACTCAATCACAAAGCCCGACAGATAATTGATAGTGGGGCCAAAATGGTGTTTTCTGCTGAGACAATAGATGCACGAATAATGCACCAGCTCGCCGACAATGGCATTTGTGCACTTGCATCTATGGATAAGTCGGGTGCTGAAGATGTTGCACTCGCTACCGGTGCTTTGCTAATTGACCATGTTGATAGCATCGATGAACAAACCCTAGGAGAGTTCGAGTTAATGATGGTTGAAACACTTGATAGCGCTGAAGGTCTTCGTGATCGATTATACCTCGAGGTTGGTGAAAATTCTGGATTGACAACAATCGATGTCTATGGCGGCGGTGGAGCCTCGAGCGAGGAATTCGTTAGGGGTTTGTATGATGCATTAAATTCGGTCGCTAAGTCGATAGAATCTGGTTTTGTATTATGCGGTGGCGGTAATGCGCACATTACAGCAGCACTGGGAATTCGAGAGTACGCTGAGTCGATTGCTGGTCGAGAAAGATTGGCGATTGAAGGCTTTGCAAGAGCACTGGAATCGATTCCTACATCATTAATTGCCAATTCAGGCAACAATATGCTTGATGGTTTGCTTGAATTACGTTCAGCAATACGTCTGAACAAGGAAAATTATGGAATTAATACCGATGGTAAGGCCGCTGAATTAGAAAATGTGTGGGAATGTGCGGATACAGTATTTCACGCCCTTGAAGCAGCTTGTGAAACGGCTTGTGGACTGTTAAGAGTCGACCAAGTAATCTCTGCTCGTGGTGATTAATTCGATAGGTTCAGACAATATCTACAATAAATCGATGGATTCGTACAATGACATTTTCAACGCCTCTATTGTTAGAGTCATAATCAAAAATTAAATAAAATTCCCAACAGCAAGTAGATTCAGAAATCAGGACGTGTTCAGCAATGACTGTTTACGGAGATTTAGTTACCGCC
>TARA_B100000674_G_scaffold497089_1_pt1 | contig 12028 bp, 11 predicted proteins | sample TARA_B100000674 | Tara Oceans TARA_B100000674 (sample SAMEA2622759) | marine metagenome | biome: marine biome (ENVO:00000447); feature: surface water layer (ENVO:00002042); material: "saline water (ENVO:00002010), including plankton (ENVO:xxxxxxxx)" | depth 5 m
GCCGAGCACCATTGCCAGCAGAATCTGCGCCCACAGTCGCCCCCGCAGCAAGTAGTCGAGCCGCGAAGCCAGGCGGCGCGGGCTGCTGGGTGTTAGTGCCGCAGGGAACAGACTCATGACAACGCTCCGTTGTTACCAGAGGGCGCGCTGACTGGCGGCTCAAGCAAGTAATATGACGCAGGCACAAATACCAAACTGAGCACCGACGACAAGGACAGCCCACCGATAATCACTGCCGCCAGCGGCGTCCACAGCGGCCCGCCAAAAAAGAACAATGGCAACAAGCCCACAACAGTGGTGACCGAGGTTAACAAAATCGGCCGAAAACGCTGCTGCGCCGCCTCGATAATCGCCATTTTCAGGTCGCTGTTCGCCCGCTCGATATCAATCTGATCGATCAGCACGATCGCATTGTTAATGATGATACCGGCCAAACTTATTAAGCCTAGTGTGCCCATAAAAGACAGCGGCTGCCCGCTGGCCATAAGGCCCAGAGGGGCACCGATAATCACCAGTGGCACCGTGGTAAATACGATTGCCGCACGGCGGAAAGAGTTAAACTGAAATACCACCAACAGCACCATTAAGGCAAAAGCCGCGGGCAAACCGGCAGCCAACTTTCCATAGATTTCATGGCTATCGGCAATTTCCCCGGCGATTGACAGGCTGTAGCCCTCGGGCAGGACGATGCTGTCCAAGTCATTTTGCACACGCTCCAGCAGCGCTTCGGCGGTGAAGGCCTCGCTCTTCGCTGTGATCGTAATCATGCGCTGTTGATCTTTTCGGCGCAGCTGTGAAAACTCGAGTTCGGGCCGGATAACCGCGAGCTGCCCCAACGGCACCACGGCTCCGCTGTCAGAGAGTACAGAGATATCGCGCAGATCGTCGATGCTATCGCGGTCCTTCTCGCTGGCACGCAGGACGATGGGCAGAGAACGGTCGTGGTCGTGAAACACAGAGATCGCACTGCCATCAAAGTAGGCGCTGAGTACCCGGCTCAACGACGCCGAGCTAACGCCTAAGCGCCGCGCTTTATTTTGGTCGACATCGATCATCACCTTGACGATTTTTTCGCCCCAGTCGTTTCGGTTGTCCACCATTGCGGGCACCGGGTAAAACACCGCTTCAACATCACGCGCCAATTCCAAAAGCCGGTCGGCGTCTGGGCCGGTCAACTCAAGCTGCAAAACCCCCGATTCCTTGGCCCCCATCGCCAGGCGTTTTACCGTAAAACGCGCTTCCGGAAAGTATTGATGAGCATGGCGGCGAACACGCTCCTGCACCGTCAGCGAACTCTGCATATCATCGGTATTCAGCAAAAAGAAGGCGCTGGTTGGCGAGCGCTCGGCGGGGTTGAGCGTAAGATAAAAACGCGGGCCGCCGTCGGCGATGTAAGCGGTATAGTTGCGCAACTCGGGGTTGGGCTCATCGTCAGCAAGCCAGTCGCCAAACGCCTTGGACAGCCGCAGTGTCTCGTTGATATTGCTACCCATTGGCAGCTCCATATATACCAGCACCTCACCGCGATCAGAGGGCGGAAACAACTGGCTCGGCAAACGAGAGAACAGTAGGGCTCCAGCAACGACAAGAAGTGCAGTAGCCGCCAATACCCAGGGCGCACGCGGCAGGCAGAATGCTAAAAGGCGCCGATAGTAATTCGCCCCCGCCGCGGGTTTATCCACGCGCGAGGTTTTAGGCTGCACGAAGCGCGCCGCAATCAACGGTAGAAAATACATCGCGCTCAGCCACGAGCCAAGCAAACTCAGCGCAACCACGCTGGCCAGTGAATAGGCGTACTCGCCCTCCGGCCCCTCCAGCAAAAAGAACGGCAGAAACGCCGCCGCGGTTGTACCCGAGGCGATCGCCAGTGGAATGGCAAACTGCTTGGCTGCGGCGCGCGCCGCCAGCGTCCGCGCCTGCCCTTGCTCGACCCGGCGCAACACGTCCTCGACGACGACCACGCCATTGTCGACAAGTAAGCCCAGCGAGATAATCACCGCCGCTATCGACACCTGCTCTAGCGCAATCCCCAGTACGCGCATCCCCATCAGCGCAAACAACACCGCAAAGGGGACAATCGCGGCAATAACCACCCCGGTTCTTAGCCCGAGAAAGACCATCACCACCAGCAAGACCACCACAAAGGTCTCGGCGACATTGAGCAAGGCACCGCGCACGGAACGGCGCACCTCATCGGGCTGAAAGCTGACAAAGTCAAAGGCGTAGCCTATCGGCTGCTGTTGCTCAAAGGCGGCAACCTCGTCGCGAATACGCTTACCCACCTCGAGGATATCTTCGCCGCTTTGCATTTCGACAGAGATAGCGATCGCCGGCTTGCCATTGGCGTATACCGGTCGCGTCAATGGGTCGGCAAAGCCTCGCCTCACGTGAACAATGTCGGCCAAACGCACAAAGTTGTCACCAATGCGCGTTTTGCTCAGTAACGTGGCAATATCCTGCTCACTGCGAAAATCGCCGCTGGTTTCCAGCAAAAGGCGTTTACCGCCGGCATTGAGCTGCCCTGAGGGCAGGATGATGTTTTGCTCTCGCAACTCATCTATAACAACAGCCAACTGCATGCCGACGGCAGCGAGACGGTTGGCATCGAACTCCAGCCATATCTTTTCTGCCTGCCGCCCGTAAAAGTTCACTTTGGAAATGCCGGCAATGGTGTACAAACGGCGCTGCAAATCCTCTGCCGTATCGAGCATTTCAGCGTAGTCAAAGCCCTCGGCAGTCATCGCGATCGTCGCAATGCTGACATCGCCGTAGTCGGTGTTCACGAACGGGCCAAGGGTATCCGGCGGCAGCTCGCGGGTGACTTCGCTCATTTTATCGCGCAGCGCCTGCCAAATATCTTCGAGGTCATCGTAGCGGTCGTAGAGCGTCACGCGAAAACTCACCTGGCCGGTAACCAGCAGCGTCTCTATTTCTTCCACCTCGGGGATAAGACGGATTTTGCGTTCGACTGGCTCAGCAATAAGCGTTTCCATTCTTGCTGGCGGCATACCGGGAAACAAAACGGTGACCATGGCGGTGCGAATGGTAATTTCAGGTTCTTCCCGTTTGGCCAGATCGGTGTAGGTCAGGCCACCGCTTAATAACAGTGCGAGCATCACAAATACGGTTAGGCGATTTCGCTCAAGCCCAAGGCGAATCAGCGACATCATAACTGCGGCTCCAGCAGTTTCACTTTCATACCATCGCGCAGATACGACACGCCCGCCGCGGCCACTCGATCACCCGCCGACAAACCTTTGCTGACTATCACTTCGTTACCGCGTACCTCGGATACCGTTACCGGGCGAGCGACAACGGACTGGCTGGCGGCGTCGTAAACATACACCAGCGCTTCGAAGTGCTTGGCGGTCAGTCGACTGGCATTGTCAAATACCAAACAATTCAATGGCAGCAGGAAACCGCGGTAATCGGCGGGCAAGGCGATATCGGCAATCACCTCAGCCGACATACCTACTCGGAGTGTTTGCGGGACAGCGTCCAGCACAGCAACGACCGGAAAGGCTGAGACACTCGCTGCACGGCTGCCCACTTCACTAATTTGCCCCTCGAACTGTACGTCGCCAAGCTCTGCCATTTGCACGGCAACCGCCTGCCCCACCGACATACTGTTAATCACTGACGATGGCACACTGAAGGCCACCTCAAAGGCATTTTCGGAGTACAAGGTCAGCAGTGTCTGTCCAGCCGCTACCGTTGCAAACGCCTTGGCACGCACGTTGGCAACAATGCCGTCAAACGGGGCGCGCAGTGCCGACTTGCGCAAGTTTTCCTCAGCCAAGGCCAGGCCCTGTTCGGCGCGCTCAAGCTGCGCCGCGGCGGTCGCCAGCGCCGCCTCTGCATCGTCGTAACGCGCACGCGGTATCACGCGTTGTTGCCACATGGCCTCGTGGCGAGTGAAATTACTGCGGGCATTCTGATAGCCTGCCTGCGCCTGGGCGAGCGCGGCTTTTGCATCCTGACGGTGCAATGCAATACGCGCTGTATCAAGCTGCAATAGCAACTCTCCACGCGCGACTCGCTGCCCTTCCTGAAGCTCGACCTGCCCCAGCTGACCGCCGATATCAAACGACAACTGCGTTTCATCGTGGGCCGCAAGAACACTGGGAAAGCGCCGCTGAACCATCTTCGCTGAATCCATAACCTGATATACCTTCAATCCCCGCGGCGGCATTTCGCGATTATCGGCAGGTTTCGCACAGCCAATCAGCAGCGCACTTATCACAACAGCAAAGAATAATTTAGGCATGAGTTAATATCTTAATCAGCGCGCTACAGAAGCGCAGGAGAGAATAAACAGCACGGCAAAAAGGCCGCTACAGCACCGTGCCAACGGCGCTGCCAACCGCAGCGGTTAGCAGCATGGCCAGCGCCCCCCAGAAGGTAACGCGCAAGGCCGCAGCACGAATTGGCGCGCCGCCCACATAGGCCGCACTGCCACCGAGCAGGGCCAGGAATAATAAAATTGCCACAGGCATCACGGTGAGCAACAGGGGCGGAGACAGCGCAATCGCCAAACCCAGCGGCAACGCGCCCCCCAAGGCAAAACTGGCTGCAGACGATACCGCCGCGAGCAGTGGTTTCGCCCGATGGTAAGGTGACAAGCCGAGCTCGTCGCGACTGTGCGCAGCCAGGGCATCGTGATCCATCATCTGCGAGGCAACTTGCTCTGCCAGTGCATCATCAAGGCCGCGCTGGATATATATCTGCGCCAACTCTTCATGCTCCTGCACTGGATTTTCCGCCAACTCGCGCCGCTCAATCTCGATGTCGGCGCGTTCTATATCGGCCTGAGAACTCACCGACACATACTCGCCAGCGGCCATCGACATCGCGCCGGAAACCACGCCAGCCAAGCCGGTAAGCAACAGGGTATGACTGCTCGCTCCAGCGGCAGCGACACCCAACAGTAAACTGGCGGTGGAGACTATGCCGTCGTTTGCACCAAGCACCGCCGCGCGCAGCCATGCGATACGGCCCATTCGATGCTGCTCGTAGTGGTGTCGATGCTCCATATCTACCCTTAGCAAAGCGTGCACAAGACTATCGTTAACCAGTCAGAGCGGCGTTGATCTAACGCAAAAGCTCTGTCTCAAATTCTACCGCATTACTCAGCTCGGTTGTTCATAACCACAGCGGCCACAGCGCAATATTTTTCGCGTGGGGAACAGGGGGAAATCAATGCCCAGGAACACGAGAAAGGCCCAGCGACGACCTCGCCGCTCAGATTGCATTTCAGCACAACACACTGGGCACAGCGGCACATCACTGCCCTGTGACGTTTCCAGATCTGCACTTCGATCTTCGCTTAGTAACTCTCGGGCACGTTCTTCGCAGGCGGACGGCACCTGCAAGCGCACGCCCCCCAAGGCATCGGAGTAGAGCCACTGCATATTGATGGTCTGTTCATCGGCGACAAAAGCGGGAATGCCCTCAGCTTCCAGCCGAGCGCGATTTATCTGGGCTTCCCAGGGAAAGGAATAGCGGGCAACTGTGACCAACACAGGCAACACTCCTCAATTTACTGGTTGCATCGCTTCAGAGTGAAACTCAACCGCCGGTATAGGGGAACGACGTTATCGCTAACAGTCTAGCGCGCCTGTGCTGAATGCCAAAATCGGGGGCTTGGCCTGCCCGAGGCAGGCCAGAAAGGTGGGGGGTAATTAATCGTCGAAATTCATGCCCAAACGGCGGCCTACCAGCTCGTAAGACTCTACGACATTACCAAGGTCTTGACGGAAGCGGTCCTTGTCGAGTTTTTCGCGGGTGTCTTTGTCCCAGATACGGCAGCCATCGGGTGAAAACTCATCACCCAGGTAAATCTCACCGTCGCTAAACACGCCGAACTCAAGCTTGTAATCGACCAGTAGCATACCGGCATCCAGGAACAATGCCTTGAGAATATCGTTTACCTGATAGGTCAACTCACGCATCCGCGCCATCTGCTCGTCGGTCGCCCAGCCAAAACTGCGGATATGTGACTCATTGATCATCGGGTCGTGCAGGGCGTCGTCTTTCAAAAACGTTTCAAAGGTCGGTGGCGTCAGTTCCAAGCCTTCCTTAACGCCCAGACGTTTAACGATTGAACCCGCAGCGATATTGCGCACCACGCACTCAATGGGGAACATATCAAGGCGCTTTACTAACGCCTCACTGTCATTGAGAAGACCTTCAAAATGCGTCGGCACGCCCGCCTGCTGCAGCTTTTCCATGATGAACGCATTGAACTTGTTATTGACCATGCCCTTGCGGTCAAGCTGCTCAACCTTCACGCCATCGAACGCCGAGGTGTCATTTCTGAAGGTGAGAATGAAGCGATCCGGATCGTCGGTTTTATATACCGACTTTGCTTTACCCGAATACAATTCCTCGCGTTTTTCCATGGTTTGCCTCTTTCGCTATTATGCGATTTCTAACCAGTCGAAACCGGCTTGTTGATCTGCAGACAGCAATGCTTCGCTGTTCACTAAAATAGGTTCCACCGCTGACCTCGCCAGGTCAGGAGTGTTGTTCTGTTCACTCAGGTGCGCCATCACTACGTGCTGCAAGCGCGCAACATCAACACGGCTTAACAGCTGCGCCGCCTGTATGTTGTTGAGATGCCCCCAATCGCCGCCCACTCGCCGCTTTAGTGATGGCGGATACGGCCCCTGCTGTAGCATCGGCATGTCGTGGTTGCACTCTAACAACAGGGCATCGCACAGCGCGTACTGCTCCTGCACGACGGGCGTAATACTACCCAAGTCCGTGAGTAAGCCGAAGGTCTTTTTTTGGTAACGAAACACAAATTGACAGGGCTCACGGGCGTCGTGCGGCACCGCGACCGGGGAAACATCAATGCCGGCAATGTCCGCTGGCTTGCCAAGGGACAATTGCTGCCAGCGTTTATAGGCTCTCATTTGCTTGTATTCTGCGGTGCCAAAACTGCTGTACACCGGCAGGTCGTACTTTCGCGCCAGGGGCAGCACGCCCTTGATATGATCACTGTGCTCGTGAGTGACTAAGATTGCGCTCAATTCGCTGGGCGAACGCCCGAGACGGGCCATGCGTTTTTCAGTCTCAGCAATGGTGAAGCCGCAATCCACCAGCAGGCAGGCCCCGTCAGACTCGATCAGTGTGGCGTTGCCCTTACTGCCACTACCGAGCGAGGCAAAGCGCATTAGTGCAGGTATCCCATAATCCGATTGAGCAGGATCTCCCGTTCTTCACTGCGCAAACGACGTCCCTTTTGATAATTCAAAATGATGACAGACTGTCCTTCAGCGACTGGCTTCAACTCCACCACGTAACGACTGCGCTTGGCACGATTGGCACCGAAGAAGCCGCTCAGCCAACCGTCGTCTTTGTCTTCGGGGTCGATATAACTGAGCCAGTATTTGTTGACCGCCGGCGCTTCGTCTTCAATTTCAAAACCCGCTTTGTTCAGCGCCAGTCCCAACGCTGCCCACGCCCGATCATAGGGCAGGAAAAGCCGCAGGTAGCGATTGTTACCCTCGCCTTCGATAAAGATCTTTCCTTTGCTCTTGCTGCCGCGTTTGGCAAGGATAGAAACAGCCCCCTGATTTTCACTATCCGCCAAAAACTGCGCGAGTACCCGCGCCAATTGCCGCTCACGCTGAGGGTCGGTGGACTGTGCGGGCCAGGGCTGGCTGGCAATCCCCTGTTGCACCAATAAATGAATTTCGCTGGTCCCTACTTGAACGCCGTGCTCCAAACGCAGGCGAAAACGCTCCTGGGGCGCACCCTGTTCAATGTCGCGCCACTGCGTTTCGAGTATGCCCTGCTCGTTATCGATTGTGGCCAATTGCACGCCCGCGCGATCCAGGAAAACGCGCACTCGCGGCCACACTTGGCCGGGCTCTCCGTCTAACAGAATCCAGTGGTCATCATCCAGGCGCTGAATTTTGACCTCAGCTGTACCGACGTTCTTGGTGAGCTGTTCCGGGCGCGGCGCTTCGAACTCGCCCGGCAGGGGTTGGTGGTCGCGGATACCGGGAACCACATAGAGGTCGTCGAGCGCTTCATCGCTCACCCCGGTGGGCAGAACCAGCGCTTCACTAAGTTGAGCGCGACGATAATCGTGGGAGCGGTCGCGGAACGCACTGCAGGCGCTGACCGCGACAAGGCTCAAAATAATAACGGCATAACGGACGGAGCTAAAACGCATTCGTTTCTTCACTTATTAGTTAGCGCCCTTGTGGGGCGGATTACAGTAGCCCGGCGTGTTCCAAGGCCTCGCGGACCTGAGGCTGAGCCCCCTCGCTTAACGGGGTCAACGGCAGGCGAATGCCCTCTTCCATTTTGCCCATGGCATACAAGGCCCATTTAACAGGAATAGGATTGGATTCAACAAACAGTCGCTCGTGCAATGCCAGCAGTGGCGCATTCGCGGCTTCAGCCGCTGCGCGATCTCCGGCCATCGCGGCGTCACACACCGCCTTCATGGCCGCTGGCGCAACATTCGCGGTAACTGAAATATTGCCTTTACCCCCTTGCAGCATCAGCTCCATAGCGGTGGCATCATCTCCGGACAACACGTCTATTTTGTCGCCCACAGCGTCAATCAGTTCCCGGCCGCGTGCAATATCGCCGGTCGCATCTTTAATGGCAATAATATTCGGGTGATCGGCCAGTCGAACCGTGGTCGCATTTTGCATATCGCAGGCGGTGCGGCCCGGCACGTTGTATAAAATTTGCGGGATATCAACAGCATCGGCGATCGCCATATAGTGACGATACAGCCCTTCCTGAGTGGGCTTATTGTAGTAAGGCGTTACCAACAGGCAGGCATCGGCCCCGACTTCACGCGCCACTTCCGTAAGCTCAATCGCCTCGCTGGTGGAGTTCGCGCCCGTGCCAGCAACCACTTTGACACGTCCGGCAACTTGATCGACACAGGCTTTGATGAACATTTTGTGCTCATCCATACCCAGGGTCGCTGACTCACCGCTGGTCCCCACAGCCACAATGCCATCGGTACCCTGATCAATGTGCCATTCAATCAAGCGAGACAGCGCCTGCCAGTCGATGCTGCCGTCGCTGTGCATTGGGGTAACTAGGGCGACAATGCTGCCGGTAATCATGCCTGAATCTCCAGAATTTTCTGCAAGCCGCCAATGGTACTGGCCAGAGAGGCCCAGCTCAAGGGAGATTTCGCGGCCTCGGCACATTCTCTACCCGCGACAGAAACATTGCCGCAATCGGTCGGTCCAAAGCCGTATAATGCCGACAAGCCATCACTGATTAACAAAGTCAGGAGAACCGACAATGAAAATGCTCATGCCCATTCTGCTGGCGCTTGTCACCACCGTTGCCAGCGCCGCGCAGTGGCGCACCGACCCACTGACACCACTGGACCAGCGCTATATGGAAGAGCGCCGCCAAGAGCTCAACAGTCTGGTGCAAATTTCCATGGGACGTAGCTTTGGCCACGGCCGCGACAGCGACCTCCGTCTGATTCAAGACATTCTCAACCGCAAGCTGGTGAAACCCGATGAAACTGCACAACTGCAGGCAATGGGTATTATTATGGGCGAGCACCTGCGCCGGGAAAATGGCCTGAGGTGGGTAATCTACAGCGATGCCAAAGGTCGCAGCCGCGCGTTAGAGGTGCCCGCGAAAGATGAGTTTTTGTTTCCTGTCACGCAAATTTCCAGTCGCGTACGGGTGGGTGCCGAGGTTGATGTTCAAGCGATCTACCAGCGCTTAGAACAGGAAATTAAGCGCATTAAGAAGAAAATTATCGTCCGCTAAGGGCTGAGCCGGTGCCCGACCACCGGCCTCCTCCACACGGGTAACCAAGCGCTATCTTGGCCCTTTGCCGGCAGTACACTTAGCTCAACGGAACAACATAAATAATAAGGATCAGCCCATGAGCGATACAGTATTACTCGAGCGCCATGACAGCGGCGTTGCCGTTGTCACACTCAACCGCCCCGATGCGATGAATGCGCTCAGCGCCGAGCTGCGCAGCGCCCTATGTAAGCAGATGCAGTGCATCCGAGACGACGATACAGTGCGCGCGGTGGTGCTTACTGGCGCGGGCAACAAGGCCTTCACTGCTGGTCTAGACCTGAAAGAACTCGGCGCCGGAGACGACCTCAGTGCGGCAAACGACCAAGACCCGATTTCCAACCCGGTAACCGCCATTGCCGAATGCGGCAAGCCCGTTATCGGCGCGATTAATGGCGTTGCCATTACTGGCGGTTTCGAGCTCGCCCTGGCCTGCGATATTTTGCTCGCCTCCGAGCAGGCACGCTTTGCCGACACCCACGCGCTGGTGGGCATCATGCCAGGCTGGGGACTGTCGCAGAAATTACCGAGGATTATCGGCCTGTCCCGCGCAAAAGAGATGTCGCTGAGCGGTCGCTTTATCAGCGCTGACACCGCCGCCGAATGGGGCCTTGTGAACCGAGTGTATCCCGAGGACGCGCTGCTTAGCGAAGCGATCGCCCTGGCCGAAGATATTGCCTTTATAGAGCCCGGCATGCTTAGCCGCTATCGCAACTTGATCGACGACGGTGCGAAGCAAACATTGGCATCGGCATTAACGCAGGAGCATCGCGTATCCAGTGAGTGGAACCAGCAGGTGAGTAGCGAGGATGTCGAAGCCCGACGCTTGCAGGTTATGGCCCGCGGCCGCGCCCAACAGCGCTAGCGTGCTTTCCCGCTGCCCTAGCAGATCACTGACCTCAAACGTTTAAGTAAAGCAGCAGCACCGGAATACTGATAAAACTTATCAGCGTTGAGCTAACCACCATGCCCGCCACCGTGGCTGGCTCACGCTGATATTGCACCGCCAGCAGGTAGTTAAACACCGCCGCAGGCATTGCCGACTGTAACAACACAACCTCGCGTACCAGCCCATCGAGTTCCAGCGACCACACTGTAAGAAAACCCGCACTTAAGCCCAGCGCCAAGCGAGCAACGCCGAGAATCACCGCGCGCCCGGCCACAGCAACCCGCAATGAGCCTAAGGAAACACCCAGTGTTATCAGCATTAAGGGAATCGACATGCCACCGAGAATGCTCAGGGTATTGCTTGCCGTCGCTGGCAGCGTCCAATCACAAAACACCAGTAACGCCGCCAGGGCACCTGCGTAAATGATTGGGGAGCGCAGCACCGCGCACAGTGCATTTGAGCCATTTAGCACCGCAACGCCAAGTGAAAAATGGCAAACCATCGTGGCTAAAAATACCCCCAAGGCCAACGCCAGTCCCTGCTGACCAAAGGCGAACAGGCATATCGGCAAGCCCATATTCCCGAAATTACCAAAGGTCAGCGGCACCAGGAAGTTGCGTATGGAAAGCCCCGCAAGGGCGCAAAATGCCGCACCGAGCAGCGCCGTCCAGGCCAGCATTAAAAGACTTGCGGCCAGCACTTCAGACAGCACAGCCGGCGCAATCTCCACGCTGCCGAGCGTTGACACAATCAACGCGGGCGCACCGACCCACATCACCATGCGACGCACAAATTCCTGGTCGAAGGGCTGTTTGCAGCGCCCCCAAACAACGCCCAAGGCGGCGCACAGCAGCACCGGCAACATTATCGGCAGTAAGGGAGATACAACAGAAAGCATGGCGGCCCTAGCAGCAGGTATGGCGGTTCAGTAAAAGTGCTCGGGCCGCATTATGCGCGCTGCCAAGGGTAAATGGCAAAAAGCTAGAAGCCGTCGGGGCGCAGCATGGCATCGTGTCCGCCATCGACAAAAATAATAGCGCCAGTCATGTAGTCGGCACCCGGCCCAAGTAAAAAACTCACCACATCGGCAATTTGCTGAGGCTGACCAATACACCCCAGCGGCACACTGTCACCGAAATCTCGCATTGCCTGACCAAGCTCGGCATCGGCCAGTACCTTTTCGCTAAGAGGCGTTTGCACGATACCCGGCGCAACCGCATTGATGCGAATACCGCGTCGCGCCAACTCGCCACTGCGGCGACGCAGCCAACAGCAGATGGCGTGCTTGGAACCGGCATAGGCGGAATGGGTATCGCGACTATCGGCCAG
>TARA_B100000674_G_scaffold87744_2_pt1 | contig 11947 bp, 10 predicted proteins | sample TARA_B100000674 | Tara Oceans TARA_B100000674 (sample SAMEA2622759) | marine metagenome | biome: marine biome (ENVO:00000447); feature: surface water layer (ENVO:00002042); material: "saline water (ENVO:00002010), including plankton (ENVO:xxxxxxxx)" | depth 5 m
GCCTTGCCCGCAGGGCCCCAAGGCCCCGTTGGTCCTCCCGAGGCTAACGCAAGTGACCCTGCCGGCATAACTCCCCTTTCCATCCCGTCATTGGATCTCAATGGTTCGGTTGCTGAGGAAGTCCGCTTTGAGGACGTGCGAGAGGAGGTTCGCCAGAGAATCATTGAAGGACGGAGGATTGATGCCGAGAGGCTTGCCAATGACCTTGCCCGTGATTCGGCCTTTGAATTCCTAGTCGATATAAACGAACTGGGTGACAAACTTGGGCGCAAGTACAATTCGAACTATGAGAAAATAAGAAAATCCCCGGAGTTGCTTGAGTTACTTGCCAAGAGTGGAGCCCATTCCCAGAAGATCGATTTCTCCGAGAAGGACATGGGAGCCAGGGCCTTGAGGCTGGGGCTGGAAAGAAGGGAAAGCGAGAAGAGGAGTAACCGGGAGCCTCTTCTGGAGGTTGCCTCCCTCAATGAAAAACTTTTCTTTACCCGTTCGGTTCGTAAGTCCAGAGCCGGATACACGGTGTTTATTTTCGACCGCAAAACCCCGGCGGGACCGGGCATCTATGGAAACGCTTCCTTTGCAGACCTGTACGGAGGCTATGCTTCCGAGCTTAAATCAGATGCTTTTGCGGAGCTTGTCGACCAGACGCTGGACACTTTGCAGGGCGATGAGAATGCCTCTTTTCCATCCATCGGGAATTTGGTGGAGATCAAGAGAAGAGGTTCCCGTATGCTCGAGGGATACTACGAAGGGCTGAATGCCAGAATCGGAGCCAAGCTCCGGCAACTTGAGGAGGAGAGGGGAGTGATTTCAGCCGCAGAGAGGGAATCCAATGCGACTCCCTTGCAACTTGCCCGAAAAGGAGCTATTGACGAGGAAATAGAGAATATTCGTTCCAGACAGGCCCAGGCCGATGAGGAAAGGGCCCAGGCCGAGCGCTTGTCGGATGCCTGCCCCGTCTTGATTCCCGATGGTAAATGGACGGAACTTGAGCGAACCGCCGAGTCGGCAACCTTCGTTCGTCTCAAGGGAGTCTATACCTCAAGGGGGCCTGGGAAGGATTCATCTGAACGGGACGACAGGGGTAGTGAACTCCAGTTTGCCCGAGCCGAGCTGGTGCGTGATCTTCTTTTGCGGGACCTGATGGACCGGGAACTCTCCGAGGAAGAGGAAGACTAGCCCTTGCTCTTTCGCCAACCGAGGAAAAACTCGAGGTTTCCATCTGCTCCCCGGGGATTGGACTCCGATTCCGCAAATAGTTCCGCTCCATCAAGTTCGCGACCTGCGAACTGCTTGATTTCATGCAGAGTCCTCCATTGAACTTTTCGGTCCCGGATTACCCCGCGCCCTTGGTCGGCTTCCTTTTTGGCGCATTCGAACTGCGGTTTCACCAAGGCGACCAGCATGCCGCCTGAGGAAACGAAGGACCATGCCTTGGCCAGTACCTTGCGCAGGGAGATGAAGGAGAGATCCATGACTACCAATCCGAAGAGAGGCTGAGGCAAATCTTCGGGCTTTAATTGCCTGAGGTTGGTTTTCTCGAGGTTCGTGATGCGAGCATCGCTCCTGAGTTTGTAGTGAAGTTGTCCATGTCCCACGTCTACGCAAGTTGCGGAGACGGCCCCTTTCTGTAGTAGGCAGTCCGTGAATCCCCCCGTGGAAGCTCCAAGATCGAGAACTTCCAAGCCTTGAGGGTCGATGGCTTGTCCTTCAATGAAGCCTGCCATCTTGAGACCGCCTCTTCCGACGTAGGGCATGGGTTGTTCTACTGTGAGGATTGAACCGGAGGGGAGCATCCTTCCCGATTTGTCTATGCGCTCAGTACCCAACCTGACCTTCCCAGCTAGGATGTAGGCTTGGGCCTTGGATCTGCTTTCACACAGTCCCAAGGCCACCAACAGTTCATCCGCTCTAGTCTTGCCTTCCTTTTTCACAAGGGAAGATCAACCGAAATTCATTCTTGGTGCAATTCCGGATTCCCGGAAATGTCGATAACGATGTCGCGGAAAGAAAAAAATTAAAAAAACTATTGACCGTTGTGGGTTAAAATGTCAGAAGGTGGGTTAAAGTGGAAATAAGTGGTTAAAACGTTGATAAGTTATGGAGGATATCGCCATACCCTTTTTTGCGGGGAAGTATACTCACACCTTGGATGCCAAGGGGAGGGTTACGATTCCTTCCAAGTGGCGCATACCAGGGGGAGAGAATACCTACTTGGCTCTCCCAAATCCAAACGGCTACATAGACGTCTATCCTCCCAAGATGGTTGCCAGGCTCGAGGAAATCGTGGCTTCCATCAAGTTGAGCGACCACGAGAAGCAGATCAAGGCAATGGAACTTTTTTCGCAGGCCGATTCCTTCGGTTGCGACAAGCAGGGGAGGATCAACTTGGGCGAAAGCCTGCGGGCGCACGCGGGTATAGGTGGAAAGGCTGTCTTTACTGGCAGTTTGCGGCATTTCTCCATCTGGTCCGAGGAGCGATACGACGAAAGGGAGTCGAGCAAACCGCTGAATGTTTTTGATGCGATGAGTGAGTTGGGGTTATGATTCTTCGACACAAGCATAGGGCGACTTTTAGGGTGGTCGTCCAGCGAAGGGGAATATGTGCGGAGATTGCCCCACTCGCTCTCGTTTCATCTTTAGGGGTTTCGGGATCATGGGGGTGTGTTGATGTATTGCGGTTCGATTGAGTTCGTCTGCTCGCCTGCGATGATAAGGCACGTACCGGTCCTGCTCGACGAATGCATGGAGCATCTGAAACCTGAGACTGGTGGGTCATTCGCCGACTTAACCTTCGGTGGAGGTGGCCACAGCAGGGAAATTCTTAAGGCAAACCGTGAAAATACTCTGTTGGCGCTGGATTGTGATCCGGATGCCAGGGGAAGAGCCCGAGAGTTGGAGAATGATTTTGAGGATCGTTTCAAGTTTTGTGACTTGGGCTTTCAGGATATGGACCAAGTTTCCTCGGCGGCCGAATTCGATGGGGTCTTGATGGATTTAGGTATCTCCTCCTTCCAGTTGATGGAGCCCGAGAAGGGCTTTTCCTTTCGCTTGGATGCTCCCATCGACATGCGACTGAACCCAAGGGTGGGCCAAAGCGCTGCGGAATTCCTCGAAACGGCGTCCAGGGAGAGCTTGGTTCGGGCGGTTAGGGAATATGGCGAGGAGCGGAGATGGAACCGAGTAGTTAATGCAATTCTTGAAGCAAGGGGAACGGGTGCTCTTGAGAGGACTATTAGTGCCGCAAGCATAGTGTCCCGAGCTGTCGGGGGAATCAAGTCTAGGCAACGCATTCATCCCGCCACCAAGACCTTCCAGGGGATCAGGATTGCCATAAATGGTGAACTTGAGGCTCTTGCTACCGCTTTGCCCAAGGCGTTCAGCGCCCTCAGGGCAGGTGGTGTTCTGGTTGTAATCTCTTTTCATTCCCTTGAGGATAGGATCGTGAAGCGCTTCATGCGCAAGATGGCGGGAAGGCCCGAGCATAGGGCTGACTCAAGGTTTCAGCAGGACCGCACGGTCTACGCCGAACTTTTTCAATCCAAGGCGATCTTCCCAACCAAGGAGGAGGTTGAGCGTAACTCCAAGAGCCGTTCCGCCAGGCTTCGCGTCCTCAAGAAGATCGTTCAACCCGGACTGTAGTCTTATGGCTCTAACAAAGAATGGAAACCGTTTGCCTCTGGTTGTGGGCGTACTTGCAATGAGTTTTTTCGGGATTGGTGCTTTGAGCATAGTATGGCTCAGGATGGAAATCTCAACCGTTGCCAAGCAATGTGGAAAACTGGAGGACGAAAGGGAAATCGTTTCGAGGGAAGTGCAGGAACTGAGGGGGCAGAAGTCAAGATCTCTTCGCCCATCTACACTGGCCAGTATGGTTTCCGGGCGCCTGTCGATGTTGCCTGATTCACGGACAATTTACGTTTCGGCTCCGGATATGTCGGCAAGGCTCGGAGACGGGAGAGGGGCCAGGCGAGGCAAATCGTATGGATCACAAGGAGAGTTTGCCGGGACACGGTAGGATGAAAAGTCTCTTCATCTCTCCTTTTCGTTTCTACCTCATTTTTTTCGCTGTCTCGTTTGCCTTTTGCTCCTTGGGCGGAAGACTCGTATATCTTCAGGTTTTCAAGTCCGACGGCTACTCCAAGCTGGCAAACGGCGCCCGCAAGAATTTTATTGAGGTAAAGGCGAGGAGAGGCGACGTCGTCGACTCCAAGGGAAACCTTTTGGCCACCACAAGATCGGTCGTCGAGGTGGGGATAGATCCTCACTCGGTGAATCCGAGTTCCCGCATGAAGTTCGGCCAGTTGGCCAACCTGCTAGACATCCCCGTCAAAGACGTAACGGCTGCTTCGGAAAAGTTAACCAGAAGGGTAGGGCTGGAAGGCAAGGAGATCCGTGAAGTGAGATGGGTCAAGCTTAAGGAGGAGGTGAGCGAAGACGTCTACAGGGAAATCCAAAAGCTCGAGATCAAGGGAGTTTACGGTAACTACAAGCATTCCAGGCTTTATCCGAATAGGAGGATGGCGTCACATTTGTTGGGCTTCGTTAACAAGGAAGGCACTCCTGCGATGGGAGTCGAGAGGTATGCGGATTACTACTTGAAGGGGCAAGACGGATGGAGGGAGAGCGAAAGAGACGGAAGGCGTAGGGAAATGCCTCAGCACAGATCCTTTGAGGTCTCGCAACGTGACGGATTGAACGTCGAGTTGAGCATTGACCGAATGATTCAAGACATGGTCGAGAGTGAACTGAAAGCAATCGTAGAGGAATACGAACCAGTCAGCGCCAGCATTATCGTGAGCGATCCGAGGACCGGGTATGTGCTGGCCTTGGGCAATGCACCGGATTTCGACCCAAATCTTTTTTACGAGTCCGAGCTTGGAGATCAGCGCAACAGGGCCTTGTCCGACGTATACGAACCGGGTTCAACCTTCAAGATAGTGGCCGTCAGCGGGGCGATGAACGAAGGACTGGTAGCCCCGTCGGATATAGTGGATTGTTCAGTGGCTAGCGTTCAGCGTGGTTCAAGGATAATGAGACTCCCGAGCGACGATCATGCCTTGGGCCGGATAACGGTTAGCGAAGTGGTTCAGAAATCCAGCAATCGCGGTGCCGCTCAACTGGGACTGCTGCTTGGATCTCAGAGGCTGTACGAATATTGCAAGGCTTTTGGTTTCGGTGCGTCGACCAACTTTGGGATTGGAGGCGAGAGAAACGGAGTCCTTCATCATCCCAAGCGATGGGATGGTCTGACTATTACTCGCTTGCCCATGGGGCATGCCGTAAGCGCCACGCCGATGCAGGTTCATGCATCCATCTCATCCGTAGCGAATCAAGGGATCCTGATGAGACCGCAATTCATAAAGAGGGTGTTTGATGCGGAGGGTAAGACGGTCGTTCCCTTTAAGCCCAAGCCAGTCCGCAGGGTGGTGAGTTCGGCCGTTTCCGAAGACTTGACGAAGATGCTGGTAAGCGTGGTCTCAGTAGAGGGGACGGCAAGAAGAGCGCGCTTGAGCGGTTTCGACGTTGCTGGCAAGACCGGAACAACCAAGAAGTTGGTGGAGGGCAGGTATTCGAATCGGCATCACATAGCTTCCTTCGTGGGATTCTTTCCCGCGGAGGATCCGCGGATCGTAATGACCGTCGTGGTCGACGAGCCCAAGATGAAAAATGGCTTAACCGGATATGGTGGAGTCGTGGCGGCCCCGGCATTCTCTAGTATCGGAAGGAAAATCATCGGCTATATGGGCCTTAAGCCAAAACCTTCCCGGCAACAGAGCCTTGCCAATCGGCCCCCAGGCGGCCGTTCGGCTTTGTAAGTTTCATCTATCGCAATGAATACACAAAAAAATACTAAGGAAACGATTGACGGAGTGCACGAAAGATTCAATGGGGCAGTGACCTTGCGTGATCTTGCCGGGAGTCAGGCTCGGTATGTGCAGGGATCGGGTAAAACGCGCGTAACGAGCTTAGTTACCGATAGCCGAAGGGTTGTACCCGGATCCGCATTCTTTGCTTTGCCCGGTTTGCGTACTGATGGAAACGAACATTTGCAGGAAGCGCTGGACCGGGGCGCCAAGGTAATTATTAGCGGAAGGGACGAGATCGATTTGCCGTTGGGAGTTACTGGGTTGAAGGTGGACGATCCGAGACTTGCCCTAGCTGAATTCGCGAGGCGTTATCATGGGACTCCGGATTCCGTCCTCCGCGTAGTAGGTATTACCGGAACCAACGGGAAGACGACCGTAAGTACCCTGACGAGACACTTGATGGAACGGCCCGGGAGACCGGTCGGATTGATAGGTACCGTACGATATCACTTGGGGGACAGGGAAATCCCTTCATTTAAGACGACACCAGAGTCATCGGACCTGTTTGCTCTTTTGAGAGGCATGCTGGCGGCAGGATGCTCGGAAGCGGTGATGGAAGTGAGTTCCCATGGAATTCATCAAGCTAGAGTCGCCGGCTTGGGCTTGGAGGTAGCGGCATTTCTAAACCTTACCCGGGACCACTTGGATTATCATGGGAACATGGAAAGCTATTTTCGGGAGAAAAGAAAAATCTTCAATGGGGCGAACGGAAGCCTTCCGAAGATTGCCGTAATCAATGGAGATTGCCCTTATGGCAGAAGACTGATCGAGGAGCTCCCCCCTCAGGTTCAGGTTCTCTCTTTCGGACTGGAGAATGATAATCACTTTCGAGCCAAGAACCTTAGCCTGCAGTCGGGCGGATCTGAATTTATCTTGGAAGCTCCCGCCGGCACGATGGTCGTGACCAGCCCGCTTATCGGCAGCTATAATGTCATGAACGTCTTGGCCTCCTTTGCAATCCTGCATGCCCTGGGGCATTCGGTTCCCGATGCGGTTCGGAAGGTCGGGGCCTTCGAGGGTGTGGACGGAAGAATGGAAACGGTGGAGGGTGGACAATCCTATCAGGTGGTGGTGGACTATGCCCATACGCCCGACGCCTTGCGGAATGCTCTCGGTATGCTGAGGGAATGCACGGAAGGAAAATTGCATCTCGTATTCGGTTGCGGTGGAGACAGAGACAAAGGCAAGCGGTTGGAAATGACGAAGGTTGCCTGTGCGGGTGCGGACAAGGTCTGGGCAACGGCCGACAACCCTCGCACGGAATCGCAGAACGATATTTTCCGCGATATGCGCAAGGGTTTGTCCAAGGGCGCGAAGATTTCCTTCGTCGAGGATCGCAGACGGGCTATAAGCTTGGCTTTGGATGCGGCCCAGGCAAAGGATATCGTCTTAATTGCCGGCAAGGGCCATGAGACTTTCCAAGAGGTTCAGTATACCGCCATTCCTTTTGACGACCGCTTGGTTGCGGGAGAGTTGCTCGCCGCAAAATTGTTGTCAGCCTAATGCCTATTTTCGATCCAGAGTTACTTTCGAAATGGGCCCGGGGCGACTGGAAGGAGAGACCCGGCGAAGAGATAACGGGTTTTTCCATCGATAGCCGGACGATTTCAAAAGGCGACATGTTCGTTGCCGTTTCGGCCGAGCGCGATGGTCATGATTTTTTGAGGAGCGCGCAGGAGAGCGGAGCGGTTGCCGGATTGGTGGAGAGGCTTGACCTTACGGTGCCTTTGCCCCAGTTGGTTGTGGATGATACCCTAGCCTCGTTTCAGGGAATAGCTTGTGAACACAGGGGCAACTTCACCGGCAAGGTAGTAGGCGTTACAGGGAGTTGCGGCAAGACTTCGACTAAGGACGCTCTAGGCTTGTTGATGGGAGCCGATACCTTGTGCACGGAAGGAAACTTGAATAATCATCTCGGGGTGCCGTTGACCCTTCTGAGGATGAACAACGATTTCCACAGGTATGCCATCGTTGAGGCCGGCATTAACCAAGTTGGGGAGATGAGCACACTTGCTCGGACAATCTCACCCGATCTGGTTATCGTAACGGTTGTCGGACATTCCCATCTGGAGGGACTTGGAAGCATTGAGAACGTAGCTAAGGAAAAGGCTCTCCTTTTCGAGGATTCTCCCTCCGCTCCGCTCGTTCTGTTTCCCGAGGACTGTCTTTCCTATGAAAATTTTCTCAAAAGGCGCGAATCGGGGGTCAATCACATCGTCCTCCGAGAAGGAAAGCCTTCGCACCCCCCGCTTGCCACCGAAGCCTTTTACTCCATTTGGACTGAAACAAACAAGAACGGAGGCTCGTTGTCGCTTGGGCTTTGGCGACACGGGTCTCCGTTTCTTTCCTTCTCCTTGCCCGCCGTTACTGCGGGGATGGCGAGGAACGCGGCGCTGGCAGTAATGGCGGCCTGTGAATTGGGTGTTTCGGTCCAAGAAATTTCTGAACGCCTACCCCAATATCGCCCCTCGGCCTTGCGAGGCAGACGCTTCCAAGGCCGGGGGCGAACCTATTTGCTTGATTGCTACAATGCCAACCCCGCCTCAATGAAGGATTCTTTGTCCTTCTTCAAGAACCAGTGGCCGCATGAAGCCAAATTATACGTTCTGGGCGGCATGGAGGAACTCGGGGAGGAAGGGCCCGCGCTTCATCGGGCCGTAGGGGCGGAAATCGAGGTCATGGAAAAGGATGCCTTCATTCTGATGGGGGAAAAAGCCTCCTGGATGGCAGAGGGTATTCTTGAGGCAGGGGCCAGTGACGAGCAGGTCATTGTCTTGAACGAAATCGACGACGCGAGGCCGATCATTGAAGATTTTGACGGCTCAGTTCTCTTCAAGGGTAGTCGGCTGAACAGGCTGGAAGAGCTTTTGCCTGCGTGGGCAGTCGATGCGGAAGCAGTGGAGGATGCAGTTGAATGCTAAGTTATCTGCAGTCCGGAGAAGAATGGTTCGGGCCGTTAAGGCTTTTTCAATTTATTTCGGTTCGGGCGATTTTGGCCGGAATCACTGCCATGTTCATAGGCTTTGCATTAGGCCCGAGGCTTATTCGGGGGTTGCAATCCTTTGGAGCGAGGCAAGCGTTTCGGGACAAGGAGGAAGTAGGGGAGTTGGCCGAACTGCACGAGGCAAAGGCCAAGACACCGACCATGGGCGGTTTGCTAATCTTCGCATGCGTTCTTTTTTCGACCTTATTGTGGGCCGAGCCCAATATCTATGTCGTTACGGCTATGGTGGTATATGCGATGCTAACGGTCCTTGGATTTGCCGACGACTACCTCAAAATAGCGAGAAAAAACAGCAAGGGCCTGGCGGGCAGGTACAAGTTGATCGGCCAAGCCGCCACCGTTGGCATAGCCCTGTTCCTTTTGTTCGGACCACTCGGCGAAACCTTGACCGGAGTTCAGGGAAAGGCAGTAGGAAGCTCGTCCGAGATGCTGGAGCTATGGGCCCCTTTCTACAAGGACGTTCTTCTGGACGAGATGAACCTCTTTCTTGTTTTCATCCTTTTCCTGCTGACCCTCTGCGGATCCAGCAATGCCATAAACCTGACCGATGGACTGGACGGCTTGGCCATTGGCTGTACCGTGACGGTCGCCTTGACCTATGGAATCATGGCGTATGCATCGGGAAATTTCTTGATCGCGGAATATCTGCGGGTCAGTTGGGTGCCGGGGACGGGTGAGCTTACGGTCGTGTGCGCGGCTTTGCTTGGCGGAAGCCTCGCTTTTCTTTGGTTCAATTGTCACCCGGCGGAAGTATTCATGGGGGATACAGGGTCACTCGCAATCGGCGGACTGGTGGGAATCATTGCCTTGATGGTTCACCAACCGCTCACTCTTATTATTGTCGGTGGCATTTTCGTAATGGAGGCGGGTTCAGTCATTCTGCAGGTTTTTTTCTTCAAGACACGTGGAAGGAGAATCTTCCGCATGTCTCCCATTCACCATCATTTCGAGCTCAAGGGATGGAAGGAGACGAAAGTGGTGATCAGGTTTTGGATCATGTCTTTGGTTTTTGCCATTTTGGGGTTGGCGACCCTCAAGTTGAGATAGCATGAAGTTTAATTCGCAAGATTGGGAAAAATTGCGGCGGAAGCCCGTCGCAATCCTAGGCGCGGGTGTCAGCGGCCGCGGGGTGGGTGCCCTGTTGGATCGCATTGAGTGGGAATACGAAACGTACGACGAGCAGGGCCGCGCCTTCGGGACAACCGAGGCGCGCTCATGCTCGCTCGTCGTTTTTAGTCCGGGTTTCACCCTCGATCACGAGTGGCTGGAGCTCGCGAGATCGAATAATCTGCCCCTTGTTGGAGAGGTGGATTTCGGATCCTATTTTCTTTCCAACAAGATCACCGCGGTTACCGGGACGAACGGAAAGACCTCGCTCGTCAAGATGCTCGAGCAAGTCTGGAATTTCTGCGGGAGGAAGGCGGTAGCCGCCGGCAACGTGGGCCTGTCTTTGTGCGAATTAGTGGCGAGGGGAGTCGAGCCGGAAACCGAGGTCTTTCTTGAGGTCAGTTCCTTTCAGTCACAGAGCCTATCGAACCTGCGCCCAGAGAGCGTATTATGGACGAATTTCGAAGATGATCACCTCGATCATCACAAGAATCGAGAGGAATACTTCTCCGCAAAGGCTCGTCTGCTGGAAAGGGTTCCGCCAAAGGGTACGTGGGTGGGAAGGAGCGTGCTCGAAAAAGCCGCTAAAGTCGGATACGTCCTTCCGGCCGACACGGTCACGGTGGACCGCACTGCCCAAGCGAGTCCCGGGTTGCCCGCGGACCATTTTTTGCAGTCCTATCCTCAACGGGAGAACATAGCGATTGCGAAGGCGTTTTGCAAAAGCCGGGGAATTAACGAAGGCTCGTTTGATCGGGCGGTTCTTTCCTGCGCGCCGTCGGCCCATCGTCTGCAAAAGGTGGCGACCGTAGGAAAAGCCACCTTCTGGAACGACTCAAAGGCAACAAATGCGTCGGCTGCAGTTGCGGCCTGCTTGAATTTTTCAGGTAGCCTCTTCTGGATCGGGGGAGGGCGTTCCAAGGGTGAGGATTCGAGCATGCTTCCACGCTTGCTCAAGCCCATGGTGAACAGAGCGTTCCTTATTGGTGAAATGGGAGGCTGTCTGCTGGAGCTTTTTCGCCAGCAAGGAATCTTGTCTGATTTCTGTGCTTCCCTGGGCGAGGCTGTAAAGGGTGCATTCGAAGAAGTGACCGAGGCGACGAACATTCTTTTCAGCCCGGGATTTGCGAGCTTCGATGGCTATTCGAATTTTGAGGAACGAGGGAAATCTTTCGTAGATTCCGTTTTCGATTTGAAGAAACTCGCTTCCGCAACTACTCAAGAAAGCATTAACTGATCGTACTCAAGCAAGGAAGGCAAACATGAAACTAACCAAGATATTCGGCATCGTATTATCACTTCACGTCGTGGTGATTCTTCTCGTCATGTTCCAACCGGGTTGCCAAACGGTGGAAAAAAACCAACAGGAGGAAGGCAACAACTCTTCTCCCGCGGACAGTCAGTCGGCAGACCAGTCGTCCTTCAACCAGGGAGTCGTGGACCCTGCTCCCTCGCCCGAGGAAGGATCGGGAGGCAATGGCTCCGCGCTATCGGAGCCTACTCGACCCGAGCCGGGAGGCTTGATCGTTCCCGGTTTGACTCCGGTTCCGGAGGATCCCGAGCCGGCGACTGGTTTGGGCCTGACCCCAGCCGACGTCACTGTGTACAAGGTTATGAGAGGAGACACTCTTTGGGGAATTGCGGAGAAACAGGGTATCAGTTTCAGTAACCTCCTCTCCGCCAACCCCAGCCTGAACAAGAACTCGAAACTATCCATCGATCAGCAGATTCTTCTTCCCTCAGGATCCGCACCCGCGGTTTCCGACCCAGTTCCGGCGGCACCCACGACAACACCTGCGCCAGGAGGCGCGACATATGTAGTCAAGCAGGGTGATAGCCTTTACAAAATCGCCCTTTCCCAAGGCGTGAATCTACCATCCCTTCTCTCTGCAAATGGTCTTGCCGAGGATTCGGTCATTCAACCCGGGCAATCATTGGTCATTCCTGCCGGAGGAGGTTCTCCTTC
>TARA_B100000674_G_scaffold421542_1_pt1 | contig 11907 bp, 11 predicted proteins | sample TARA_B100000674 | Tara Oceans TARA_B100000674 (sample SAMEA2622759) | marine metagenome | biome: marine biome (ENVO:00000447); feature: surface water layer (ENVO:00002042); material: "saline water (ENVO:00002010), including plankton (ENVO:xxxxxxxx)" | depth 5 m
TTTGATTGTACACATATGAATATTAGGAGTATTGTACCAATTGTGAGGCAATGATTTAGTGACTGGCATTGATCCCTTGAATAATAAATTTAATCTAACTTTCCAATGACCAAAATTAGGAATAGTTACAATCGCTTTTTTTCCAACCCTTAGCAATTCCTTAATCACTACCTCTGGATTTATAAAAGCCTGTAAAGTTTGACCTAATACTACGTAATCAAATGATCTATTCGGGAATTGTGTCAAATCTAATTCTGCGTTTCCTTCAATCACTGTTAATCCTTTTTCTACACAAATTTGAACTTTTTTTTTAGAAATTTCAATTCCCCTAATATCAACATCTTTATTAATCTTTAATAATTCCATTAATGTTCCATCATCACATCCTACATCAAGAACTCTAGAATTTTTTTCAATAATTTCAGTAATTATTTTATATTCAGTTTTCATATTAATTATTCAATGTAAGATTTGTCCAAAAAATTTTTTAGTGCTTTTAAAAAATCGGGTACATCTAATAAAAATGAGTCATGCCCTTTATCAGATTGAATTTCTACAAATCCAACATTTGCGCCGATTGCATTAAGAGCAATAACTATATCTTTATTTTCTTGAGTAGGGTATAGCCAGTCTGAGGTGAACGATATTACAAAAAATTTTGCTTTTGTTACTTTAAAAGCGTTAGATAAATTACCTTGATGTTGTTTAGTTAAGTCAAAATAATCCATTGCTCTAGTAATGTATAAATAACTATTTGCATCAAAACGATCTACAAATACAGAACCTTGATATCTTAAATAGCTCTCTATTTGAAAATCAGCATCAAAACCAAATTTTAAATCATCTCTTTCTTGAAGTTTTCGACCAAACTTTTCTTGAAGTCCTTTTTTTGATAGATAAGTGATATGTGCTGCCATTCTAGCTACTGCTAAACCTTTGTCTGGAACGGTATTTTTTGATGAATATTGTCCATTTACCCAATTATGATCTGCTGCAATAGCCTGTCTACCAAGTTCATTGAATGCAATATTTTGAGCCGAGTGACTTGATGTACAAGCAATTGGAACGACAGTTTTTGCTTTTTCAGGAAAATTGCTAATGAATTGTAAAACTTGCATACCACCCATTGAGCCGCCTACTGCAGAGAAGAGTTTTTTAATACCAAAATGACTTAGTAAATTAACTTGAGCATTTACCATATCATTTATTGTGATTACCGGAAAGTCTGTTCCATATATTTTATTCGTCTGTGGATTTATATGACTTGGACCAAAAGAACCCATGCAACCCCCAATAACATTAGCACAAATGACAAAATATTTATTCGTATCAATTGATTTATTAGGGCCTACGGCATAAGACCACCATCCATCTTTATTAGTAACAGGGTTTTTTCCAGTAACGTATTGGTCTCCAGTCAAGGCATGAAAAACTAAAATAGCATTATCTTTTTTCTCATTAAGAGAACCATAGGTTTCATATGCCAAAGGAAAATCCTTAATTGTTTGTCCACAATCAAGTTTAAGTGGTTCTTTTACCAATAAAGTTTTTATATCTTTTTTAATATTCATAATATTGCTGAAAATTGAATTGTGAGAAAAAAAAACTTTTTTAGCGGTTTTTTTAAAGCGCTCGCAATTCAGTTAAATCAGCGCATAAATTTTGTACTAGATGTTATTTAGTATGTCAATTTTTAAAATTTTTTACTAATACTATATAAAAAATTGTTATTTTATTTATAAAGAGCGTAAAATAAAAAGATGACATTTGTAAGATTTAAGAAATTCAATATAGAGGCCTATAAACCTGGTAAATCTAGTATTAAGAGATTTAGTAAAATTATCAAACTTTCCGCTAATGAGTCTGCTTTAGGCATGAGCCCAAGGGTCAAAAAAATTATATCAAATAAAAATTTAAATTTTTTTAGATATCCAGATGGTAAGTCAAAAATATTAAGAAAACAAATAGCAAAAAAGTTTAAATGTAATAAAGACAGAATTATTTGTGGAGCTGGTTCAGATGAGGTTATTCAAATGATTTGTCAACTATTTTTAAGACCAAGAGATGAGGTAATTGTCCCTCAGTTTAGTTTTTTGATGTATAGAATATATGCAAAAATAGTTGGGGCAAATGTTCTTTTTGCTAAAGAAAATAAATTTAAAGTTTCCGTTTCTGAAATAATTAAAAAAGTTTCCAAAAAAACAAAAATTGTTTTTTTAGCTAATCCCAATAACCCTACAGGCACTTATTTAACTAAGCTTGAATTAGTAAATTTAAGAAAAAAATTAAGAAAAAATATTTTACTTGTTGTTGATGATGCGTACGCAGAATATATGAAAAATAAAGATTATACGTCAGGTTTACAACTATTTAAAAATAAAGATAATGTTTTCATATTAAGAACATTTTCAAAAATATATGGTTTGTCTTCTTTACGAATTGGTTGGGGATATGGATCAAAAAAAATTATTGATGCCCTAAATATCATTAAACCTCCATTTAATGTTAATGAGGTAGCGCAAAAAGCAGCTGTTGAGTCTCTTAAGGATGATAAATTTATATCCCAATCAATCAAGCATAATATATTTTATGCAAAAAAAATAAAAGAATTCTTAAATAATTATGATATTAGTTCAAATAAAGTTTCGGCTAACTTTTTATTATTAAATTTTGCGAAATGTAAATTTAAAGCTAAATATTTTTATGAAAAATTAAAAAATAGAGGGATTATTTTAAGATCTACAGAAGATGGTTATAAAATTAATAACATGTTACGCTTATCAATAGGATCCAAAAAGGAAAATTTAGAATTTATGAAAGCTACAGAAAGTATATTCAAAAAATGAAAAAAGTATTTATTATTGGTTGTGGGTTATTAGGCTCTTCTTTAGTAAGGAGAATATCAAAAAAAAAAATATTTAGAAATATATTTGTCTATGAAAAATCAAAGTCAAATATCATAAAAATAAAGAAACTAAAATTACCTGTAAAAATTATAAAAACGTTAAAGGACGGTATTGTTAATTCAGACCTAATTATTTTTTGTACTCCAATGAGTGAATATAAAGATCTTATTTTAAAGATGAATAAATTTCTTTCTCCGAAGATGTTAATTACTGATATAGGCTCTTCAAAAATTGAGTCATCCAAAGTTATTAAAAGATATTTAAAAAAAGATATTCACTGGACGCGAAGTCACCCAATAGCAGGATCTGAGGTAAGTGGGCCTGAGCACGGTAAAGAGAATATGTTTGAGGGTAAGTGGTGTGTTTTAATCAAAGGCAAAAAAACTAATTTAAAACACTTAAAATTTCTCGTTTCTTTTTGGCGAAAAATTGGCTCTAAGACCGTTATTATGAATCCAGAACAACATGATAAAATTTTCTCAATTACTAGTCATTTGCCTCACTTAATTGCCTATAATTTAGTTAAATCAGCACAAGATTTTGAAAAAAATTTTAGATTTGATCTTATTAAATATAGCGCAGGTGGATTGAGAGATTTTTCAAGAATAGCAGCTTCAAACGAAATTATGTGGAGAGATATTTTTTTTGATAACAAAGTTAATATTATAAAAGCTATAGATTTATTTATTAAAAATTTAAACTCTTTTAAAAAAGATATAAATTTGAAAAATAATAAATCGATTTTAAAAAAATTAATCCAAACAAAAAAAGTAAGATCAAAAATAATAAAATTAAAACAAGATATTAATAAGCCAGATTTTGGAAGAGATTAGTAATTTTTAATATTACTAATTTTTTTCACTTTTAAATTTGCTGTTTTACTTATGATATTTATTGTAGAACTTGTGGACATTATTAGCACTTTTCCCCTAGGCCCGTAAGCATGAATAAAATTGGATTTATCAATACAAACACCGACATGACCCTTCCAAAATATTATATCACCCATTTTTAGTTTTTTATTTTTTTTTCCTCTACAATATTTAATTTGATCTATGGTATCTCGTGGAAAAAAAATTCTATTATAATAAAAATAAATTTGAATTAATGCAGAACAATCTATGCCTTCATTAGTTTTGCCACCCCATAAATATTTTGTATTTATAAATAATTTCAAAATTTTTGAAAATTCTCTTTCGTAGTGGTTTAATTTTTTTGTATCTTTTAATTTTATCCATCTATTCTTTTCAAATTCTACAAAAATCTTATTTTTTTTTCTTATTTCAATTCCTGAACCAAAATACAGAAAATTTTTAGTTGGTAAAAATTTTCTTCCTATCATTTTAAAAATTTTTGATTTAAGAGTGTAAATTTTATTTGTTGGTTTAAATTTTTTAATGAAACTGTCTTTTTTTATGTAACCAAAATAATGGTCATATTTAGTTTTAATTTTTAACCAATTCTTTTTATTATTAATAATTTCAAATTTTTCTCCATATAATATTTGTGAGACTATTTCAGAATTTTTTGAAGGTTTTGAATAGATATTTGCTACAGGTTTATTAAAAAAATTATTTTTCACTTAATTGAAGTTTATTTTTAATAATCCAAAGTATAATTAAAGATGGTATAACCATTAATGCTGTAATGATGAAAAATATTCCCCAGTCACCATTTAACCAATCTACTAACGCACCTGAAGATGATGCTAGTGTTGTTCTCCCTGCGGTACCTATAGAAGCTAAAAGAGCATATTGGGTAGCGGTATAAGCTCTATCAACAAGAAGCGAGATAAAAGCAACAAAAGCAACAGTCGCGAATGCAGCTGCCATATCATCAAAAATTACTGCAACCGCAAACAAAATCTCAGATTTATCACTCCATGCAAGCACACTAAATAAAAGATTTGTGCTAGCCATTATAATTCCTGCTAAAAACATTGCTTTTAAAACTCCTGATCTTATTACAAATAATCCACCTAAAAGAGTAAATATCACAGTAGTTATCCAACCAAGTGTTTTTGAATATATGGCTATGTCTGATTTAGTAAAACCTATTTCTTTATAGAATATGATGGACATTCTTCCTAGAAAGGCTTCCCCAACTTTAAACAGAAAGACAAAACCTAATATACCTATAGCAATTGAAAAACCATTTTTCTTAAAAAAACTTATAATAGGTCCACTTATGGTTCCGCCAACCCAAGTTAATAATCTTGTGAATAGATTTTCATTTTTGAATTTATTTGAAATTAGCTTGTCATTTTCTTTTTGCTTATCGTCTCTATTTTGAGTATCTGTTTCACTTACAAACAATAAGCCTATATTCATTAAAATTACTAAAATTCCTAAAATTAAGAAAGTTAATTGCCAATAATTTTGCAAACCTGCTTCTTGTAAAATTTCTGCAGAAAATAGTGATAGAACACCCCCTAATTTATATCCAGTCCACCAACCAACAACTGCCATAGCAGCCCCTGCAGCCATAGATTTACCTTCGTTTTCACCAATTTGTTCAATTCTTAATGCATCAACAGTTATATCTTGAGTAGCAGAAGCTATCGCAATTATTAAACCAACTAAAATGACAAGACCTAAATTTTCACTTGGATTTATTATACTCCAAAAAATAAGTGACAATAAAATTATCAATTGCATAATAACTATCCAGCCTCTTCTATGACCAATTTTTTTTGTCAAAAATGGAATCTTTATTCTATCAATTAATGGGGCCCACAAATAATTGAAAGCATATACTCCAAATATTAATCCTGCCCAGCCGATAGTTGATCTACTTAGACCATCCTCTTTTAACCATAGGCTCAGGCTACTACCAATCAAAACCCAAGGAAAACCAGAAATTGCTCCGAGCAATAAAATTTTTAACATTCTTTTATCAAGGTAAATAGAAAACATTTCAGAAAAAGATTGTTTTTTAAGTTCGATCATTTTTAATTTTTCCAAAAAGATGGCAAAAATAATACTAGTATTGCAAACAATTCAAGTCTACCCAAAATCATTCCAAATGTTAAAATTAATTTAGAAATATCAGGTAAAGAGGAAAAATTACCATTTGGACCAATTATACTTCCCAAACCTGGTCCTACATTAGAAATAGAGGTCGCTGCACCAGATATTGATGTAAGAAAGTCTAGACCAGTTAGTGTCAACAATGTCGTAATTAAAAAGAAAATTACTAAATATAAATAAATAAATGAAATTACAGAAGCGATAAATTTATTATCAACTGGATTTTGATCATATTTTAAAATGAAGATACCCTTTGGGTAAATAATTTTTTTTATTTGATTTGTAATGAAAGAATATAATATTTGTATTCTAAAAATTTTTATACCGCACGTTGTTGAACCAGCGCAGCCGCCTATAAACATTAAACTCAAGAATAAAAAAAGAGGAAAACTTCCCCAATTATCAAATTGAGCATTTACGTATCCTGTCCCAGTTAAAATAGATATTATGTTAAAAGAGATTGATCTTAGATTTAATTGATTTTTATCAAAAAAAACGAAGTAAGTTAATAACAATAAAGTACTAATTAGTATTATTTTAAAAAAAGTTTTAATTTGAATATCTGAAATGAATATTTTTCTATCTCCGTTTAGAAATTTAATGTACGCTATAAAGGGTACGCTACCCAATATAATAAAAATCATAGCTGAAACTTCAATTGGAAAACTATTAAAAAAACCAATTGACTCGTTGTAATTGGAAAAACCTCCTGTTGCAATTGTTGTCATAGAATGAGTTAAACTATCAAAAATATTCATCCCAAGAAATTTATAGCTAATTGCGCAAAGTGCAGTTAAGCCTGAATAAATAAATATTAATCTTAAAGCTATCTCTTTTGATTTAGGTAAAATTTTTTCTGATGAGTCGTTATTTGAAATCTTAAATAATTGCATACCACCAACATTCATTATCGGCATAAGAGTAATAGCCATTACAATTATTCCAATTCCTCCTAACCATTGTAAAATAGCTCTCCATAGTAAAATACCTTTAGGCATATTTTCTAAATCTGAGATAATTGTTGATCCAGTAGTTGTTATTCCAGACATACTCTCAAAAAAGGCATTAATAAAAGAAAATTCAAAGCTAGAAAAAACAAAAGGTAGGGCACCAAAAATAGCTATACTTATCCAAGACAAAGCCGTTAACAAAAAAGCTTGTTGCAAATTCAATTTTTTTTCATGATCTAAATTTGATAAGTAAAATAGCGTTCCAAATATAATAGTTACTATGGATGCTCCAAAAAATGATGAGTCAATTTCATTATAAAAAAATTGGACAATTATTGGTATCAACATGAATACCCCAAGAATTATTTGAAGAATTCCTAGAGTAAAAAAGACTGTTTTATAATTAGACATTTTGAGTGAACATTATTTTATGGAAAATAAATTTCAACTCTATTAAGAATTAGTTAATTCATAAATTAAAGATTTTATTGAAATATTCATGATTAAAAAAGAGAATTTAGATAAAACAAATGCCTGGCCTTTTGTTGAAGCAAAAAAAATGTTGAAAGAAAGAAAATCAATAATTGATAAAAAAGGCAAAATAATTCTACAGACTGGTTATGGGCCAAGTGGCTTGCCACACATAGGAACTTTCGGAGAGGTTGCTAGAACATCTATGGTGGCAAATGCTTTAAGTCATCTGACTAATATTCCTACAGAAATTATAACATTCTCAGATGATATGGATGGCTTAAGAAAGGTTCCAGACAATGTACCAAACAAAGATTTACTAGAAAAAAATTTACACAAGCCTTTGACTCAAGTTCCAGATCCTTTTCAAAAATTTAAAAGTTTTGGAGAGCACAATAATGAAATGTTAAAAAAATTTTTAAATAATTTTAAATTTAGCTACTCATTTAGAAGTTCAACTGAACTTTATAAATCAGGTTTTTTTAACTCTACATTAAAGATTATTTTAGAAAATTATAATGGAATTATGAACATAGTATTACCAACTCTTGGCAAAGAAAGACAAAAAACTTACAGTCCATTTTTACCAATTTGCCCAGAAACAGGGCAAGTTTTAGAAATTCCAGTAAAAGATATTGATAAAGAGAAATCAAAAATATTATTTGATAATAATGGAAAAGATTTAGAAGTTAGTATTTTAGATGGAAATTGTAAGTTACAATGGAAAGTTGACTGGGCTATGAGATGGTATGCATTAGATATTGATTTTGAAATGTATGGTAAAGATCTTATTGAGAGTGCAATTTTATCTACAAAGATAATTAAGTTATTAGGAAAAAAAAATCCTTCAGGTTTTCCGTATGAATTATTTTTAGATGAAAAAGGTGAGAAAATTTCAAAATCAAAAGGCAATGGTATTACTATAGACCAATGGCTTGAATACGCCTCTCCCGAAAGCTTATCATTATATATGTATCAAAATCCTAAAAGAGCAAAAAAACTTTACAATGAAATTGTACCAAAAGCTGTAGATGAATATTTAGAAAATATTGAAAAAGCAAAAACTCAAAATGAATTACAAATATTAATGAATCCTGTATGGCATGTTCATAATAGCAATGTACCGAAGGAAAGTATTATTATGACATTTTCGATGTTATTAAATCTTGTAGAGACAAGTAATGCTTCTACTAAAGATTTATTATGGAAATTTGTCAAAAAATATAAAGTGGGTATTTATGAAAAAGATCATCCCATTTTTGATAATTTGATAAATTATGCGATCAAATACTTTAATGATGTAATAAAATTAAATAAAAAATACAAAATACCTAATAACGATGAAAAAAAAGCACTAGAGGAACTAATTAAAACCTTAGATAAATGTAATGACAATATGAAACCAGAAGAAATACAAACACTTATTTACTCTGTTGGTAAAGATAATGGATATAAAGAAAATTTACGTGATTGGTTTAAACTAATTTATCAAGTGGTTTTTGGTGACGAAAATGGCCCTCGTATGGGTTTTTTCATAAGTTTTTTTGGTGTTAAAGAAACAAAAGATCTTATAATAAATAAAATAAAATAATGTTTTCAAATTTAAGATCTTTTATTTTTAAATTAGATCCCGAGACCGCACATAACTTAGCAATTAAGTCTTTAAAATTTAATTTTGTTCCAAATATTCTTCATGAAGATAAATCTAACCCTTTATTTGAGACTAGATTATTCAATAAAAATTTAGACAATCCAATAGGCATGGCTGCTGGATTTGACAAAAATGCAGAAGTATATAACAGTTTATTTAGACTTGGTTTTGGTTTTGTAGAAGTTGGCACCGTTACCCCTTTAAAGCAATATGGAAATCCTAAGCCAAGGGTATTTAGATTAGAGGATGATGAGGCCTTAATAAATAGACTTGGATTTAATAATTTAGGTTCAAGAAATGTTTTAAATAGAATAAAATCAAATAGACAAAATGGCTTATTAGGAATTAATATTGGACCTAATAAAGATTCTGATGACAAACTTAATGATTACGTTGAGTGCTTAAGAACTTTTTATGATGTAGCTGATTATATCACAATAAATATTTCTTCTCCAAATACTGAAAATTTAAGAAATTTTCATGATCAAACCAAATTGAATGAGTTATTAGGTCTAATTCGAGAAGAAAAAAGGAATCTTAAATCGAAAATTCCAATAGTAGTAAAAATATCACCAGACATAAAGGATGATGCAGTTGATAAAATTTCTGAAGTACTTTTAGGTAATGAAATTGAGGCAGTCATAATTTCTAACACTTCTGATAATACAAGAGATAATTTAAAAAATATTAATAAGCATCAAAAAGGAGGACTTTCAGGTAAACCAATTGAAAAAAAATCAACAATGATGATAAATAAATTTTTTAAAGTATTTAATGGTCAAATAAAAATTATAGGTGTTGGAGGAGTAGACTCTGGCAGAAGCGCTTATGAGAAATTTATAGCTGGTGCTAATTATATTCAATTATACACTGGAATGGTTTACAAGGGTCCAAATATTGTGAATATGATCAAAAAAGAGCTCAAAGAATTGTTATTAGCTGATGGTGTAAAAAATTACAGCGAAATAATAGGAAATAAACAATAATCTCAATCTAATAAACTTGACGTAAACAATATCTGACTTTATATAAACGGATTGTTATGACAAAAAAATGTGAACTTACTGGTAAAAATCCAATGAAAGGACATAATGTCAGTCATGCTAACAATAAAACTAAAAGAAGATTTTTACCAAATTTAAAAAAAGTTAAATTTAAAAGTGAACTTCTTAAGAGAAGTTTAAAATTAACAGTAAGTAATGCAGGTGTAAGATCAGTAGATAAAAAAGGAAGTTTTGATGAATTTTTAAAAAACGTAAAAAATAAAAATTTATCACCAAGATTAAAAAAATTAAAAAAAAGTATTTTAATTAAATCTCCATTTCAAAAAAAAATATCACAGTCTAAAACAGTTTAATGAATAAGCTATTCTTATTGCTGTCAATATTGATGGGAGCTGTAGTATTAGCCTCGAATTATCTGGTACAATTTCCAATTAAACATTATGGTCTTCAAGATATATTAACTTATGGTGCCTTTAGTTATCCGATTGCTTTTTTAATTACTGATTTGGCCAATAGGTCGTATGGAAAAGAAGTGGCAAGAAAAATTGTTTATATTGGTTTTGCAATAGGTATAAGTTTTACTCTAATATTTTCAACTAATTTCACTGATTTAATTTCTATAAGAATTGCAGTTGGCTCAGGCACTGCTTTTTTAGTAGCTCAACTTTTAGATGTTCAAATATTCGATAAACTTAGAAAAAAGCAGTGGTTTATTGCACCACTCACATCATCAATAATTGGTTCAACTATTGACACTTTTTTATTTTTTTCAATTTCATTTTATGGGACTGGAATTCCATGGATAACACTTTCTCTAGGTGATTTAATGGTTAAAATTTTAGTTGCGTTGATGATGTTAATTCCTTTTAGATTATTATTAAAAACCTTTAAGCCAGTTTAATTAAAAGAGATATCTATAAGAAAGGATTTTATAAGCTAGTTTAGCTACTAAAAAATTATAAGAATTAAAACCTTTAATAGGTGCTAGCTCATTTATATCTGCTCCTACAATATTAGAATTTTTTGCTGCTATTTTTATTATATCTAGAGTTTCATTCCAAAATAATCCTCCAGGTTCTGGTGTGCCAGTTGCTGGCATTAAACTTAAATCAAAACTGTCAACATCAAAAGATAAATATACATTCTTATTTTTAACCAAATTTTTAAATTTTTCTAAATTCCATTGAAATTTATCTTTTGCCCAGAAAATATTTATTCTAGATTTATTTTTTTTTAAAAAAAGTATTTCATCCTCAGAAATATTTCTAATACCAAATGAAATTACTGATACATTTTTATAGTCTAGACATCTTCTTATAGCCGATGCATGTGAAAACTTTTCATTATTATAACTGTTTCTCAAATCTGCGTGAGCATCAAAATGAAGAATACAAATTTTTTTATATTTTTTCGTAAATGGTTTGATACATCCAGGGGTTATTGAATGTTCACCCCCTAGTGTCATAGGAAAAAGATTTAGATCTAAAATTTCTTGATTGATATCTGAAATTTTTTTAAGAGCTTTATTTATATTTTTGTCAATTTTGAAAGGTTTTAGTGTTCTTATCCCAATTTTTTTATAAGGCTCACACTTTAGTTCTTCATCGTAAAGTTCAACTTGATGAGAAGCTTTTATAATTTCTTTTGGACCATATTTAGTACCACTGCCATAGCTGACAGTTTTTTCCAAACCAAATGGAATTATTACTACTTTTTCCTTAAAATTAAATTTGTTATCAATTCCAAGAAAACCATTTTTATTTGATAAATATTTCAAATTAAGACCCAAAAATTTTTGTGAAATTTTTTCGTTTTCTATTTTTCCATTCACCTCTATGGTAAGCGTCGCTAGCAATTAAAGGCAAAACACTTGTTGCTTCTGCAAAAACCATTTGT
>TARA_B100000674_G_scaffold153473_1_pt1 | contig 11905 bp, 9 predicted proteins | sample TARA_B100000674 | Tara Oceans TARA_B100000674 (sample SAMEA2622759) | marine metagenome | biome: marine biome (ENVO:00000447); feature: surface water layer (ENVO:00002042); material: "saline water (ENVO:00002010), including plankton (ENVO:xxxxxxxx)" | depth 5 m
ACCACTATTATTAAATAAAAGATTTTTACATGGCTGATAATCAAGAAACAGGAGATCAAAGTTTAGAAGATAATAATCGGATCATTCAAACTGATTTGAGAAATGAAATGTCTCGCTCGTATTTAGAATATGCAATGAGCGTTATTGTTGGGAGAGCATTGCCTGATGCGAGAGATGGATTAAAACCTGTTCATAGAAGAATTCTTTATGCCATGTATGAACTTGGCCTAACTAGTAGTAGACCTTACAGGAAATGTGCTCGAGTTGTTGGAGAGGTTCTTGGAAAATATCATCCCCATGGCGATACCGCAGTTTATGACGCCCTAGTAAGAATGGCGCAAGATTTCTCAATGAGAATGCCTTTGATTGACGGTCACGGGAATTTTGGATCTGTAGATAATGATCCTCCTGCAGCGATGAGATATACAGAATCTCGTTTACAGTCATTAACGGATGAAAGTTTGCTAGAAGATATCGAATCTGAAACGGTTGATTTTGCGGATAACTTTGACGGATCACAACAGGAACCTACCGTCCTTCCTGCTAGGATTCCTCAACTACTTCTTAATGGGTCCTCTGGGATAGCTGTTGGAATGGCTACAAATATTCCTCCCCATAATCTTGGTGAATTAATAAACGGATTAAAAGGTCTAATCGAGAATCCAAATATAGAGCATAAAGATCTTTTTGAATTAATAAAAGGACCTGACTTCCCTACGGGAGGACAAATATTAGGCAGGAATGGCATTAATGAGACTTATAAGACAGGGAGAGGTTCAATAACAATGCGAGGAGTAGCTGATATCCAGCAAATAAAGAATCCAGGGAGGCCTGAAAAAGATGCTGTAATTATCACAGAGCTTCCTTTTCAAACTAATAAAGCTGGCTTAATAGAACGCATAGCTGACATGGTGAATGAAAAGAAATTGGAGGGGATATCAGATATTAGAGACGAAAGTGATAGAGATGGAATGAGAATAGTAATTGAATTAAAAAGAGATGCATACCCTCAAGTAGTTTTAAATAATCTATTTAAATTAACTCCTTTGCAAAATAATTTCAGTGCGAATATTTTAGCGTTAGTCAAAGGAGAACCTACAACGCTTTCTTTAAAAGAAATGTTGGTTGTTTTTCTTGATTTCAGAGTAGAAACCATTAGAAGAAGAACTAATTTTTTATTAAGGAAAGCAGAAGAAAGAGACCATATTATTAAAGGATTATTATTAGCCCTTGAAAGTATGGATGAAATAATAAATTTAATTAGATCAGCTAAAGATACAACTTCTGCTAGAGAAAAATTACAAAATGATCATGAATTATCATCAATACAAGCAGATGCCATTTTACAAATGCAGCTAAGAAGATTAACTGCTTTAGAAGCAGATAAAATTAAAGATGAGCATACAGAATTAACCCAAAAGATTGAAGATTTTAAATTAATTTTGGGAGATAAAAATAAAATTCTCAATATTATTGTTGAGGAATTAAACAAAATTGATCAGAGATTTTCTTCACCCAGAAAAACTGAAATTCTTAATCTTGGAGCTGGGCTTGATGATATAGATTTAATCGCTAATGAGAGATCCGTTGTCCTTCTCACTGAGAATGGATATTTAAAAAGGATGCCTGTTAGCGAATTTGAATCAACCAGTAGAGGGACCAGAGGAAAAGCTGGTACAAAATCTCAAGGAGATGATGAAGTGAGATTATTCATCAGCTGTAATGATCATGATACTCTTCTTCTCTTTAGTGATAGAGGAGTAGCATATGCCCTCCCTGCTTATAGAGTTCCCTTAAGTAGCAGAACAGCAAAAGGGACCCCTTCAGTCCAGTTACTCCCAATACCCAGAGAAGAACAGATAACTTCTTTAATTCCTGTCGAATCATTCGAAAATGATAATTATTTACTAATGCTTACAAAAGGTGGCTTTATCAAAAGAACTCCACTTTCTGCATTCTCCAAGATAAGGTCCAATGGACTAATAGCTATTAGCCTTGAGGAAGGGGACGCCTTAACCTGGGTTAGATCTTCAAGTGAAGGAGATAGCGTTTTAATTGGTTCTAGTAAGGGCATGACAATTCACTTCAGGCTAGATCAGAATGAATTAAGACCATTAGGGAGAACAGCAAGGGGGGTTAGATCTATGAATCTTAGAGAGGGGGACAAACTCGTTGCGATGGATGTATTAACATCTGAACTTGTTGATCAACTTGCAAAATTAGATTTAGGGAAGGATGACTCCTTTCTAGAGGAAGAGAGTCAAATAACTAATGGCCCATGGGTTCTAGTAGTAAGTTCTTTTGGTTTAGGTAAAAGAGTACCTGTAGCTCAATTCAGATTACAAAAAAGAGCTGGTATGGGACTAAAAGCTATTAAGTTTAGAATTAAAGATGATGTATTAGTTGGTTTAAAAGTTCTTGGGGAAGGAGAAGAGATACTATTAGTTACTGAAAAAGGAGTAATTGTTAGAACAAATGCTGATAAAATATCTCAGCAGTCACGAGCTGCTACAGGCGTAAAATTACAAAGGCTAGATGATGGAGATCATTTGGCAGAAGTAGTTTTAGTACCACATGATCAAAATGAAAACAAAGATAATTTAACTGAGAAGGAAAATAAAAATGAAATGTAAAGCCAAACTAATTGGATATTTAAAATGACTAATGAAAAAATACTTGATATTTTAATTTTAGGTTCTGGACCTGCGGCATTATCTTTAGCATCAGAGTTATCTAGCCAAAATCTCTCTATTCAATGCATTTCAACAAAATCTCCTTATGACAAATGGGGGAATACCTATGGTATTTGGGCTTCAGAATTAGAAGATTTAGGTTTAGATTCTTTTTTATCTCATAGATGGTCTAATACTATTAGTTATTTTGGAGATGGAATTAATAATAATGGAAATAATGCTACAAAACATAATTATGATTATGGTCTTATTGATAGAGAAGCATTCCAAAATGAATTGCTCAAAAGATGTAAAGGAATAAAGTGGTTAAACGAAACTGCTATTAATATTTGCACTGTAAACAAGATTTCAGAAGTGTTATGTGAGTCTGGTTTAAAGTTAAAGTCTAGATTAGTGATTGATGCAAGCGGCCACAAAAGTAATTTTATTAAAAGACCTAATTTTAAAGGAGTCGCTCAACAAGCAGCCTATGGCATTGTAGGAAAGTTTTCATCTCCTCCTGTAAATAAAAATCAATTCGTGTTAATGGATTATCGTTCAGATCATTTAGTAGGAGATGAACTTTTAGAACCTCCATCATTTTTGTATGCAATGGATCTTGGTAATGATGTTTTCTTTGTAGAGGAGACTTCATTAGCCAACTATCCTCCCCTCACAAAAGAACTATTAAAGAAAAGACTTCAAAAAAGATTAAATAAAAGAGGCATCATTATTAAAGATATTCTTCATGAAGAAGATTGTTTATTTCCTATGAATCTCCCCTTACCTTTTAAGAATCAATCGATACTCGCTTTTGGAGGTGCTGCAAGTATGGTGCATCCTGCTTCAGGATATATGGTAGGTTCTCTTTTAAGACGCTCACCATTATTAGCAAAGAAATTAAAAATTTATTTAAAAAATCCTAATTTAACTTCTATTCAATTAGCAAGAAAAGGTTGGGATGTTTTGTGGCCTAATGAATTAATTCAAAGACATAAACTTTATCAATATGGCTTAAAAAGATTAATGAGTTTTAACGAAAAAATGTTAAGAAGCTTTTTTTTAAATTTCTTTCAGCTTTCAACAAAAGAGTGGTCTGGGTTTCTAACTAATACGCTACCTCTACCAAAATTAATTTTTGTAATGAGCAAAATGTTTATTAAGTCTCCATTAAGGGTTAAATTAGGGATGCTTAAAATAAATTGAGTCGATGTAACTCTTTTAGACAAAATAAAACCTTTGTAATAAGGCTTTTTAATTGATTTATAGTAATGAGGAAATGACTATAGAAATTTCTTTAACAAATACTAAATAATTTTTAAGTTAATTCATTTGCTTTTTATATATCCAAGTATATTTTTATTAATATGCAAACTATTAATTCCTTTCTTGGCTGTAATAGTTTTGCTTACAGCTGCCACTGCTGAATCCAAAGGGTCGGAAATTATTAAACCTAAAGCAATATAACTATGAAAAAATCTTTCAACAAATAAGTTTTGCCTCATTTTTATAAAAAATACATCTTTGAAAGTCAAAAATTATTGCGATTTAATAGATAGCAGCCTTTTCCCTATTTATTCAAAAGTTAATAAAAAATATTTTAAGTTAATAAATAATTATTAATTTTTTATTTTTGTCCAATCTGATATTTCAATTTCAGGAAATATCTTATCTTCTTCTTCAATGCTCTCAAGGAATTTGAGATCAGGTTTATCGTTATCTTTAATCAAATTTATTAGTTTCCAAAATCTTTCCAAATGACGATCGATTCTCTCTTTTGCTAATTCTGTCGTAGTACCTGCTCTTAAAATGAAACTCCAATCTGATGACTCTGATAAGAGTAATTCTCTACCAGCTTGTTTCAAAATTCTTTCTTTTGACTTATCTTCTTTATAGAGAGTTGAAAACTCTACAAAAATAGCACCTGCTTTAGTAATCTCTGGAACTATCCAAGAATTTTTATCATTAAGCCAATAGTTATGATAACCTCCTTGTCCCCAACTGGAGGGACAAGGATCGCAAATTTGTAGTGAAGGTTTTTCAGATAAAGTCTCTTTTAGATGAGTCAATTTAATCTTATATTTAGAGGCTTCTCTTATAATATTTGCAATAAAAAGAGGTCCTTCATACCACCAGTGGCCAAATAATTCAGCATCAAATGGTGCAATTAGAATTGGTTTAAATGTTAATGAATAAGTTAGATTTTTTAATTGATCAACTCTTTGCTTAAGATATTCTTCTGCGTGTTCTTGAGCTCTTTTCTCAGCTTTTTCCTTTACATAAAATTCCTTTTGTCCTAATGATTTATCATTCCCTGTAATCTTATGATATTTAATTCCTAAGGGCCTACTTGTACTAATTCCCTTATCTAATAATTTTGAGGAGTCTATCTCCCACCCTAAATCCTTATGGAATTCTCTGTAAAGTGGATCGCCTGGGAATCCTTCTCTTGATGACCAAACAGGTAGAGTTGATTGACTATCTCTTCCGAAAAAAGCAACACCTCTACTAGAACAAATTGGAGCATAAACTCCATACCTTGGTCTCGGCTTAGAATTTAAAATCCCATGCCCGTCAAGTACGGCATATCTAATTCCAGAATCCGATAATATCCCATCAAGTTCTTCATAATAAGCACATTCGGGCAGCCATATTCCTAATGGTTTAAAACCAAGGCAATTTTTGTGACTTCTTATAGCTGTTTTTATTTGTCCAATAACAGTCTCAGGATTCTCTCGAAGAATCGGTAAATATCCATGAGTTGCAGCACAAGTGATTATGTCTAAAGAACCATTTATACTTAAAAGTTTAAATTTTTCAATAAGATTTCCAGAGCATTCTTCCCAAAAGATTAATTGCTCTTCCATTGTTTTAAGAAGAAAATTAGAGGCAATTTTATGCTCTCCTGTTAATTCATTTAAGAAACCAATTCTTGTATTAATCCAAGTAGGAAATTTACTTTTTAGTTTCGGACTTTGGAGTAGAGATAATAGGGTAGGGGATAAGCTTAATGTTATTTTTGAATTTTCTGGATTTTCTTTTGATGAATTTTCAAGAGCTCGAAGAAGCGGAATATATGATTCAAGAATTGCTTGGAAAAGCCAGTCTTCTTCTAGGGAGTTTTCTTCATTTTTCCTTACATAAGGCAAATGTGCATGAAGAACAAATGCTAATTTACCTAAATATTCATTTTTAGCAGAACGAGGATTCATATTTAAGAAACTTCTAAATATAAAATTTTTTAGTTTGAGACTTTAAGATAATTAATATTTGATATTGAATCTTTAAAGAATACAGTAGGAAAAGGAATAATAAGATTTGATTATTAAAATTTAAATAATTTTTGTTAAAAGGAAGATTAATTTTTTTTGTATGATTTAAATATTTTCTAGTAATTTTTTTTAATTTAAAGTATCATGAGTCTAATAAGAATAAATTAATGTCAAGGGATCCTAGGCGAATTTTGATATTTGATACCACATTAAGAGATGGCGAGCAATCTCCTGGAGCAAGTTTAAATTTAGAAGAAAAACTTGCTATTGCGCACCAATTAGCAAGATTAGGAGTTGATGTCATTGAAGCAGGATTTCCTTTCGCAAGTCCAGGAGACTTTAAAGCAGTGAATAAAATTGCGGAGACTGTAAGCGGAGAAAATGGACCAATTATTTGTGGACTTGCTAGAGCCTCAAAAAATGACATAAAAGCCTGCTATGAAGCTCTTAGTCCTGCACCTAAAAAAAGAATACATACTTTTATAGCGACAAGTGATATTCATCTAAAACATAAACTAAAAAAATCAAGAAAGGACGTACTTGAAATTGTCCCAGAAATGGTTAATTACGCAAAATCATTTTTGGATGATGTTGAATTTTCCTGCGAAGATGCTTCAAGGAGTGATCCAGAATTTTTATATGAAGTTATAGAATTAGCAATATCTGCTGGAGCAACAACAATAAATATTCCAGATACAGTTGGATTCACAACACCTACAGAATTTGGAAATCTTGTATCAAACATAAATAAAAATGTAAAAAATATTAATGAAGCGGTTATTTCTGTTCATGGACATAATGATTTAGGTCTTGCTGTAGCCAATTTTCTTGAAGCGGTGAAAAATGGCGCAAGACAATTGGAATGCACTATTAATGGGATTGGAGAAAGGGCTGGAAATGCATCTTTAGAAGAATTAGTTATGGCATTGCATGTAAGAAAAAGTTTTTTTAATAAATTCTTTAACAGAAGTGAAGATTCTCCAACTCCGCTAACAGCTATAAGGACTGAAGAAATAACAAAAACTTCTAGATTGGTCTCTAATTTAACAGGGATGAATGTACAACCGAATAAAGCTATAGTTGGAGCGAATGCATTTGCTCATGAGTCAGGTATTCATCAAGATGGAGTTTTAAAGAATCGTTTAACTTACGAAATAATAGATGCTAAAACAGTAGGTTTAAGTGATAACAAAATCTCATTAGGGAAACTTAGTGGCAGAAGTGCTGTAAGAGCAAGATTAGAGGAAATGGGTTATGACCTTAATAGAGAGGATTTAAATGAAGCTTTTTTGCGTTTTAAAGAATTAGCTGATCGTAAGAGAGAAATTACAGATAGAGACTTGGAAGCTATAGTAAGTGAGCAAGTTCAATTACCAGAATCTAAATTACAACTAAAATTGGTTCAAGTAAGTTGTGGAAGTAATTCTAAGCCCACAGCAACCATTACTTTATTTGACACAGAGGAACTTACTGAAGAAACTGCAGTTGCATTAGGAACAGGACCAGTTGACGCAGTTTGTGAAGCTCTAAACAGACTCGCTAAAGTACCCAATGAATTAATCGAATTTTCTGTTAAATCAGTGACGGAGGGAATTGATGCTCTTGGTGAAGTTACCATCAGAATTAGAAGTAATGGGAAAATTTATTCTGGTCACTCTGCTGATACCGATGTTGTAGTTGCATCTGCGAATGCATATGTAAATGCACTTAATAGATTAATATTTTCTGAGAAAAAGAATTCATTGCATCCTCAATATGATGAATTAGAAAAAACAGATAAAAAAGATTTTTCAAGCGCAAAAAAATAGTTTTTAAATTTTATATTAAGTAGCCTTTAAAATTCACTTAAGTTATTGTAGATTTAAAAATATTAATTAAATTATATTTAATGAGAGAAAAGACTGTTGGCTACTGGATACTTTCTTGGTTAGGGCTAATAAGTAATATTCTTGCTCTTCCTATTATTGGTTTAGTTATAAGCTTAGGCCCACCACTTAAAGTTGCCAATATTACTCTTGCTATAAGTTTAGGATGGCCTGCTGCCATCGTAGGGATAGTAGCTTCATCAGCGCTTTTAGCAGAAAGAAAATGGGGTATAACGTTAACCCTTATTTCATTATCTATGATTATTTGCGGCTCATTACCTTACTCAATAGTGAGATTAATAAACATAAAAGATTATTTTGGATTTGGAGGGTTGACTTTAGCTATCTCTTTATTAAGTGTAGTTGCATTAATTTATTGGTGTCTTCCAAATCATAGAAGAAGAATAAGATTATAAAATTTTAAATTAATTAAGAGAATGTATTGTTCTTTAATGATGGATATTGAATTCTTCGATGCCTAACTCTTTTCCATACATTTAAAAAAGATCTTTTTATTAAAAATATTTCTGATTTAGAAAGTTGGCTATCAAGTAATTGCCCATCTCTTTCTCTCGATGAAATAATATTAGAAATAATTCCAATTGCTTCTTTATCTGAAGCATTTATATTCATAGCCCTAAGAGCAGCTTCACATCCGTCTGCAAGCATCAATATTGCAGTTTCTTTTGATTGAGGGATAGGGCCTTTATATCTAAAGTCATTTTCTACAATATCTATATTTTTTTCTTTAGCCTTATGAAGAAAATATCCCATTTTTAAAGTACCTTGATGCTCTGGAATAAAGTTAGCAATAGCTTTTGGCAATCTATTTTTTTTTGCAAATTTTAAACCTTGATCAACATGCTCTTGTAGGATCTCAGCACTCTTAAATGGATCATTAAGTTCTTCATGAGGATTATTCTCGCCATTTTGATTTTCTATAAACCAATTTGGGGCATGAAGTTTTCCTATATCATGATATAAAGCGCCAGTTTTTATGAGGTCAACATCACCCCCAATAGTTCTAGTGGCTTCCTCTGCTAAACCACAAATTAAGAGGGTATGTTCAAAAGTACCTGGCGCTTCGATGGATAATCTCCTTAAAAGTGGTTTCTCTTGATCAGCTAATTCTAATAACCTAGATTTTGTTAATAATCCGAAAGTTAATTCAAAAATAGGCATTAGTAAAATTATTACTAGTAAAAGTACTGCCAAAAGAGTTGAATCAGAGAAAATATCGCCTTTTGAAAGAAATAAAACTGAGGGGTCAAATAATTTATTGTTTTGAGTATCTCTCCCGATAAGAATTAATTGACTAAATAATGCAACTAATGGAACTAAAAAAGCTATTTGTAGAGATTGGGCTCTATTCCTTATCCTTCCACCAAGGAAAGAGACTACGCAAGCAGAAATAAAGGTAACTAATAGTAATGAGTTATTTATTTCTATTACTGAGGTGGGCCAATTAATGCAGGCTACTGAGACCCAAGATAAAGCAGTTAAAGTACCCATTCCTTGAGATATTATCAATGCGGGAGGAACAATTATTGCTAAAGGGCTAATATTCTGAAAATTAACCTTAGTCCATTGAGCCAACAAAAGAAGTCCAATTATTAAAATTGTTTGTCGAGAGTTAATCATTGGATTTTCCTTTTTAGAAATAAGTATTAACAAACCGCAAAATAAAAGCATTTCTAAAAATGCAACAAACCACCCGAATAGAGACCCTAAATCATTTGGATAGTTAGTTAATAATTTGTACGAAGAAATTATAGATATGACCACACAAATTAAAAATATTATTAATTTATCTATTCGTGAAAATGAAGAAGGCTTCCTAGTAGGAAATTGACTTTTAATCCAGAAATTTCTTAATAGCCTTGTAAGGTTTTGCACAGAATATAAATAAAAACTATTTCTTTAATCTAAAATTATAGGCATGCTCAGTAAAAAAGGGGAATTTTTTATTAATGTCATTAAAACTAGACGGCAAAAAATTAGCATTAGAAATCGAACAAAGATTAAAAAACGATTTGGATTCTGGATTAATTATCTCAAATAGGAGTCCTGGATTAGCTGTTATAAGAATAGGAGACGACCCCGCTAGTGGTGTATATGTTAGAAATAAAGAAAAAGCTTGTGAGAGAGTTGGCATTAAAAGTTTTTTATTTCATTTAAATAAAAATGTATCAAATGAAGATGTGAAGAATTTGATAAATGAATTAAACAATAATAGTGATATAGATGGCATCTTATTACAATTGCCTTTACCAGATAAACTAAATGCTCAAGATTTAATAAGTAATATCTCTCCTCTCAAAGATGTTGACGGCCTGCATGAAGTAAATATTGGCAAATTAATAAAGGGTGAATCAGCTCTAAGATCATGTACTCCAGCAGGAATTATCAATTTATTATTATCTCAAGGGATAAGTATTGAAGGGAAAAGGGTTGTTGTTATTGGGAGAAGCCTTTTAGTGGGCAAACCTGTATCCATGATGATTTTGAATCAAAATGGAACAGTCACAATAGCCCACTCAAAAACTAAGAATTTAGTTCAAATTTGTAATGAAGCTGATATCCTAATAGTTGCTGCAGGCAGACCAAAATTAATAGATTCAAGTTATATAAAAAAAGGTGCGATAATTATCGATGTTGGAATTCATAAATTAAAAAGTTCAAATAATAATACCTTTGAATTATGTGGCGATGTAAAATTAAAAGAAGTTATTCCCAAAGTAACTGCATACACTCCAGTTCCAGGAGGTGTTGGACCAATGACAGTAACAATGTTATTGGTGAACACAATCTTTAGTTGGCAAAGAAATTGTGGAATCGTTTCAACCGTTGATGATCTATTGCCATGAAGCAAAAAATTGTTTCAAATTTTATTAGAATTTTTTGTAATGACTCAAGTTATTGAATCAGACTTTGATTTTGAAGAATATTTAAAAGAGACAAAAAAAGTCGTAGAAGAGGCATTAGATTTTTCTTTAGGGCCAGAGAATCCTGAAATTCTTAGAGAATCTATGAGATATTCACTCTTGGCAGGAGGGAAGCGAATACGTCCTATTTTATGTTTAGCATCATGCTCTTTAGCAGGGGGGGATCCATCTTTAGCAGTTCCTACTGCAGTAGCAATTGAAATGATCCACACGATGTCACTCATACACGATGATTTACCCGCTATGGATAATGATGACTTAAGAAGAGGACGTCCAACCAACCATAAAGTCTATGGAGACGCAATTGCGATATTAGCGGGCGATGCATTGTTAACGAGAGCTTTTGAGATGGTCTCGTTGAGAAGTCCTGGAGTCGATTCTAGACGGCTGTTAAATGTAGTTGGTGAACTTTCATTGGTTGCAGGGGCTCCTGGGCTTGTAGGAGGGCAAGTAGTAGATCTTGAATGCGAAGGTAAGGAAGTTGATTTAGAGACTCTTGAATATATCCATCTACATAAAACTGGAGCTTTATTAAAAGCTTGTGTAAGAACAGGAGCAATGATTGCAGGAGCAAATGATAAGCTTCTTGAGGCATTAACCACTTATGCAGAAGGTATAGGTCTGGCTTTTCAAATTATTGATGATATTCTTGACCTAACCTCAAGCAGTGAAACTCTTGGTAAAACAGCAGGCAAGGATCTTATCGCTGACAAAACCACTTACCCTAAATTATTGGGAATGGAGGAATCAAAGAAAAAAGCTTTAAATCTAGTAAAGAAAGCTAAGGAAGCTATTTACCCTTATGGCCCAGAAGCAAAGTACTTGATTTCATTAGCAGACTTCATAACTAATAGAGATAGATAAGGAGTACTTTAAATTTTGACTAATTTAGTAGAAATATTTAATAATCAATTGCTCTTTTGGAGTTTGATAGCTTGCTTTACAGCTCAATTATTAAAAATAATATTTAATCTCATTTCAGAAAAGGAATTAAGATTTGGTGTCATATTTGAGACAGGAGGGATGCCCTCTAGCCATTCAGCATTAATAACTGGAGTTACTTCTGGAATAGGATTGGATTTAGGATTCAATAGTTCATTATTTGCTCTTTCAGTATGCATCTCTTTAATTGTTATGTATGATGCAAGCGG
>TARA_B100000674_G_scaffold261527_1_pt1 | contig 11902 bp, 10 predicted proteins | sample TARA_B100000674 | Tara Oceans TARA_B100000674 (sample SAMEA2622759) | marine metagenome | biome: marine biome (ENVO:00000447); feature: surface water layer (ENVO:00002042); material: "saline water (ENVO:00002010), including plankton (ENVO:xxxxxxxx)" | depth 5 m
ATACTGATGTGTTTCCGCGCGCCCGGTCGACGCTGCCACCCGATACCCAAGCGACGTAAGGATGGAAACGGCAACCGAGCCGACACCGCCTGCGGCCCCGGTCACAAGGACTTCTCCATCCTGATCTTTTGAAACGCCCTGCTCCTCAAGCGCCATGACAGCCAGCATTGCGGTAAACCCGGCCGTACCGATTGCCATAGCCTGTGATGCATCAAGCCCATCGGGCAATGGCACCAGCCAATCGGCTTTTACCCTAGCAAACTGGCCATAGCCGCCCCAATGGGCCTCACCAACCCGCCAGCCGGTCAGAACAACTTCGTCACCGGGCTTGTAGCGGTCATCGGTTGATGAAACGACCTCGCCAGAAAAATCGATCCCGGGCACATGAGGATAGGATCGTACTAGTCGCCCGAGCCCGTTCAGGACCATACCGTCCTTGTAATTCAGCGTCGACCATTTGACCCTTACCAAAACCTCGCCTTCAGGCAGGTCATCTGTAGTCAGGTTCTTGAATTCTGCGGTGACGCTTTTTTCTTTCTGGTTTAGCACCAGTGCACGAAATACTTCACCCATGGGTTCCTCCCGATCTGTTCGGTTGATTGATCAAGAGTATGGTGAGCCGCACATTGCGTCAAATCCGTGCGTCGGTGTTAGTCGGGGAAAAGGCTCAATCGCTCGCTGGGGTTGCCGCTGGTTCGAACGCACTATCTGTGCCACCGGTTATCGCAATGACAATGACGACAAGCACCAGAATGGCCAGATAGATGAACAATCGACGTGACGTTGTGCTCTTTTCAGCATCTTCGGGAACGACTTCGCGCTGCACGGTATCGGGCAAGCTGCGATAGGATAACCATCCCAGAAGTGGCACAATCACAAGATCATCCAGCCAACCCAAGCCGACCAGGATATCGGGCAACAAATCAACCGGACTGACCAAATAGATCAGTCCGGCCAGCAGTAACAGTTTGGATTTCAACGCCACGTCCTTGCGCAACAAGGTACGCAGAAGATTTGGGATGATCATCCAGACCGATGCATTTTTCACAGGATTTGATCCGTCTTAACGATGGAGCGGCGTGACAAAGGCAGAGTAGGCAACTTCGATGGCGCGTTCAAATCTGTCGCGCTCCTTGGCCTTGTAGCCCTGCTTTTCTTCAACCAGCCCCAGCGAATTGCACCCCGCAGCACATTCCATGCGTACAGTTGTTGGCAACTTGAATTCATAGGTAGCACCCAAGGTCGCACTGCCTTTGAGCGGCATCGCCTCAATCGATTTTGCCTGCAAATCGCTAGGCGGCACCGTCATCCAGGCCAGCACCAGACCAAAGCCAAGAACTGCAAGCATCGCCAATTTATCAAAATACAGCATGTCGTGTCCCAACCGCATTTCTGTTAATTGTTATTCGCAATTAAGAAATGCCGCAGCGACCGGTTTGTTCCCGTAAAAGTAAAAAAGCGTTAACTTCTTAAGCGCATTCCAATGTTTCAAACACATCCGCACCCGGCGCGTGACCAAGCACATTGGCCTGATGCCAAAGCGCATAAAACAGCAAATGCCAACAAGCGGCACCTTCGCACTTTCCGGGGGTATTAAACAGTTTTTCCACCCGATCTGCATCTGCGATTTCGGCAATGCCAGCCTGCCCCGCGACCAACGGGCCAAGTTGTTTGCCCCTGCCAGAAATCCACTCTGAAACCGGCACCGTAAAGCCGCGTTTTTTGGCAAAGGGTTGCGCCATCGGCAGACAGCGATCCAGCCAACTGCGCAACAGGAACTTGCCAACACCTTTGCGAACCTTGAGACGGTCGGGCAATTGATAGGCAAATTCGGCGACCACCGGATCCAGGAAGGGTGTTCGTCCCTCAAGACCATGAGCCATCAACATGCGATCAAGCTTTAAAAGCAAATCATTGGGCAGCCAATCAGAACAATCGACCGCCTGCGCAATCGAAAGACGTGAACGTTTCCCACGGGCTTCCCGGCTTTCGGACGCGGCAACACCGTCACGCCATCCTTCGAGCACGCCGGGACGCAAGACATCGATCTTGTCAAACGTCCCCTTTGAACGCATGACGCGCCCACCAAGCAAGAAGGGACGCATCACCGAACGATATCGTCCATAACCGCCAAACAACTCATCCCCACCTTCACCGGACAGCACGACCTTGAAATCTCGCGCGGCTTCCTTGGCAAGTTTGTAGGTCGGAAGAATGGCGTAATCTGCCGCCGGATCATCCATGCGTGCTGCGACCTCGGGCAGAAGTTGCCAGAAATCACTTTCCGAGAACATCACCTCGACATGATTGGCATTGCAGGCCCTCGCGACTTCACGGGCCAGTTCGCGTTCGTCATGTACGCTGGTCGCTTCAAAGGCGGCCGTATACGCGGTTACCGGCCGCTCATTCAGGCGATGCATCATGCCAAGCAAGGAGGCGCTATCCACGCCCCCAGACAGGAACATGGCGTAATCGACATCAGATCTTTGATGCAGACGGACCGTTTCTTCAAACACCCGATCCCACTCATAAAGTGCGCGATCAAGATGATTTCCTACGGCACCCGTGTCACTTAGAACCTGACGACGGCGCCGCTCCACGATACGTCCGTTTTTCAGCACAATGGTTTCACCGGGCTGCAGTCGCTTGATCCCGTCAAGGATCATGTCGGAACCCGTCGTGAACTGAACCTGCAGCAGTTCGGATCTGGCGTCCTCGCGCACTTCCCGTCCCACAAGACCCGCAGACACCAATGCCTGCGCCTCGGACGCAAAAGCAAAATACTCGGGGGTCTCGACGTAATAGACCTGCTTGATGCCAAACGGATCGCGACACAGCACCACCTGATTGTCGATCACATCGTGAATGGCAAAAGCATACATGCCGCGCAGCTGATCAAACCCGGCAATCCCGTCGCGCGCAAACACACGAAGGGCGGTTTCACTGTCCGAATGGGTTTTAAATCCCTCTTCGCCGAGTTCTTTTCTGAGTTCGAGATAGTTGTATATCTCGCCATTGGCGATCAGGGCACTACCATTTTCATGATACAGCGGCTGATCACCGGTATTCAGATCAATAATCGCAAGACGGGTCTGGATAACGCCGACAGGGCCTTTGACGTAACGCCCGTCACCATCAGGTCCACGGTGTGCCAAGGCATCACGCAACCGATCCAGCACATCAGGATCAAGGGTTTGCTTATCCTTGGCGATATAACCGGCTATTCCGCACATTAGGCATTCCACCACACCACCCTAAAGCGGCTTACATACATCAACCTAAACAACCTTAGAGATGCCTTATGGCATCAGTTGTTCAAATGCCTCGGCAGCCTGAGCCCAGCCCCACGCACGTTGACTTTCGAGAGCTGCTTTGTGCTGCTCTTCCCATAGGGGATCATCATTTAGAAGTTGGGCAGTGCGTTTGGCAAATAAATCGTCATCGTTAGCAACAAATCCGGTTTGGTCATCGACAATGCGCTCGGCCACGCAGCCAACATCCTGCACCACGCAAGGAACCCCCATAGCCTGGGCTTCCCCCAACGCTAGGCAGAAGGTTTCTCCAACATCTCCCCGATAGGGCATAACACGTGCGTGCTGCATCTCATCGAGAAGTTGGTTTTTGGGTACAGGCCCACGTAAAATAACTCCTTTGTCACGCAATGTATCGGCGTGATCTAGAATGACCTTCATTCGCTGGGCTTTTTCGTCTCCCGCAGAACCATAGGTTTGAGGCCCCGCAAAGACATGAAGTTCTGCGTCCGGCGACAGAGGATGGATTTTTTCACTCCAGATATCCACGAGCCAATCAAGTGAACGCAATGGATTTGAGGTAAATATCGCCCGCTTTTGTCGAATTTCGTTGCTGACCTTTGCGGTAATAAACCTGTTCTCGATACCATAAGGAATAACAACTCGATCGCCACAAGGCGCCCAGTTTGGGTAAGTCAGGAGATGGTGACGCCCCGAAAAAACAATGGCTGGCCTAATTTTCCATAAGCGCCAGAAATAACGCCATTTAAGCAAATACTTGGCCGGGTTGTGTATCCAAAAAATCGTCCGTTTTGCTCTTGGCATGCATCCCAACAGTTCATGCCCACGATTGGCAATATAGAGATCGGCAATCTCCGGGAAACCATCAGTTAGAGGACGCCACTTAACTCCATTGTTTTCATGAGGTTCATCACACTTATTGATGATCGTAACATCATGCCCGCGATCTGCCAGCCCCTCTGCCAACGAGATAAATGCCGTTTCAGCGCCGCCAAGAGGGCGTTGCTCCAACGTAAAACCGTCAAATTTGATACCAGCGTCAGCCAGAACGATTGTCGCCATAAGATCAATTTTCCTCGTGCTTGGCTTTTAGATACGAAATGACAGGAAACAAGCCCGCAAAAAGAGCTATCAGGAAACCGATACCCCCTTCCTTGTATCCTTTACGGCCGATGTAGCAGCGAATAAAGCGCGAGAAAAACCGCCTGATATTATTCGAAAAACTGCCTATTTTGCCACTATCACGCAAATCAGCTGCACGCGCAGTAGAATAACTATCCAATCGCTTAATCATGTCCGAGATATTGCGATCAACGTAGTGCCGCACCGGATGCGTCAACTTCGCCCCTCTCTCGCCTTGAAAGGCAAGAGATGGGTGAACTCTTTCTGGTCCCCAGCGTTTGCAACCTGCACGAAACAATCCCGGATAAGCGGGCTTCCCAAATGAAGCCCCCCAACCATTTAACACCAAACGATCTCCAACATAGTTGTGGACTATCAGGTGATGAAAACCAAATTTACTGGTTCTGATTACTTCACGGATTTCCTTTGCCAGTTCTTCAGAAACATGCTCGTCGGCATCAACCTCAAGAACCCAGTCGCCACTCACTTGAGAAAGCGCGTAATTTCGACGCTCACCTTCCATTTCCCAACTACCAACTAGAGTTTTTGCACCTGCCTGCTTGGCTATTTTCTCCGTACCATCGGTACATTTATCGCACAGAACAATGATTTCGTCGGCAAAGGCAACGTGCGACAAACAAGAAGGGAGACGTTCTTCCTCGTTATGGGCAGTAATCACAACTGATAGTTTTTGCGTCCCGTTTATCATTGAATGGCTCCATTCTTGCGCGCAAGCAACGCACGTGCGGCATCAAAAACCTTTTCAACAGGCAAGCTATCCATCTGACTCTCATGAGAGCGCCAAATTTCGCCAGCTTTCCATATCTCTTCAAAAGATTTGTCGGTTCGCACATGTGCCGTAATCGGGCCACAAGGCCCATAATTATCTTCCCTCGTTGGGCCGAACAGACCAAGGGTCGGAATGCCAGCTGCGGCTGCCATATGCATCAAACCGCTGTCATTTCCGACATAGAGGTCACTACGTTCCAGACAGGCTTGAACTGTGAGCAAATGCTCGTCTCCAAAAATCACGGTGCGATCTTCGGCTTTTAAGGAATCAATCACAGGCTTAGCTGCATCGCGCTCGCTCGGAGCCCCCACCACAAGTAGATGCGCATTAGGTAAAAGGCCGTCATTTGCACGAATACGAGCAATCAAATCAACGAAACGGTCAGCAGGCCAAGTTTTTCCGCCCCAATTCGCAGATGGCCCAACAGCCAGCAACGCCTTGCCATCATCGGGGATTAGTTGTTCCGCACGCGCCTCATCCTCTGGACAGGTCCAGATCATTGGCAAGGGAGCCGGTTCAACACCGATCAGCTTTCCAAGCTGTTCAACACGGTGCAGATCGTCATCATTCCCCGGCAACACAACCCGTTTCCGCCCCGGCAACACATAGGCTGTCGCACTGCCGCGCAAATCAACGATGATCTCCCACCAGTTCAGGACGACGGACTTCCAGAGCTTCCACCAATGGCCGCCGCGCTTTTGCTTTGGCATTTTGATGATGCGTTCAAGGTTCGGTACACCTTCGAAAATCGGGGCTGCAACCGGGCCGCAGGCGACCGTCACGCGGATGCCGGGATAGGTTTCGACATAGTGGCGCAGAACCGATGTCGAAAGCACCGCATCGCCCAGACGGTTTGACGTAATGAACAGCAGGCGCACGATTTACAGTTTCTCCAGCTCGCCAGCGACATGGATCCATTCGCGGCGATCATTGCGTGCGGCTTCGGACTGGCTGGCAAAGAAAGCCCGGTCGGTCAGCAGCTGGGATGTGATGTTGCCAAATGCCGCCTCGTCCGGGACGATATAGCCAGTTTTTCCGTCCTCGACCCGGCTTTTGGCAATGCCGCCATAGGATACAACCGGTGTTGCAGCGCCCAGCGCATCGACAAGCCACTGCCCGACATAATCCGTGCCGTATTTGCCGTGATGGAGAAACGCACGCGCATTGGCAACGGTTTCAGCCATATCGGCTTCGGGTTTGGGGTGATGGACGCGCACCCCCCTGTCAATGGCGGAGCGCACCATATCGAGCAGGTCTTCCGACATGCTGTCATTTTCGCCGGCCATGGCGCTAAACAGGTCGTAGGCGTAGACTTCCAGGATCGCATTCGGCGCCTTGGGAGCGACATAGGTTTCCCAAATGCGAATGATCTGGGCAATCCCGGTCGAGCTGTTGGCAACGGTCACTGCCAACTCATCGCGCGATTCAAATGCCCAGTGCATGTTCGATGCCATGACAAAAGATGTGGTTGCACCGGGCCTGACCACAATCGGTTTTTTGGCCAGATCGGCATCAAAGGCCTTTGCCTGCGCATCATCGGTGAAGATGACCTGAACTTTCTTTTCCTGCAGAACCAGCCGCACATCATCGGCATTCAACCGCGCCGGATCACCATCAAACCAAAGTGCGACGGTTGCCCCATCGGGCACGCTTGCATGGCTGAGCAATGCCGGATCGCGCCAGACAATCACGGTATTGACCGCATCACCGCCGAACGGCGGCAGTTCGGCTTCAAGCTGTCGCCAGGCAACACCGTGCATGTCCTTGTCGATGCCGCCATTACGGCGCGCTTCGACCTTGTGGCCGCGGGCAACAAGGGACTCTGCCAGGGCAATGAAAGCGCGCTGGCATGTTCCGAGCGGACGGGCTTCACGATCCTTGGGATCAAAGCCGATAGACTGATCAAGCATCAAGATTTTCATAAGTTTGGTTCTATCCGTTCGACGGCGTTTTATGAAGGGTTTTCTTATAGCTTATCCGGCCTTTGTCCGCACAGACAGGTCTTGCGAAATTTGCGTGATTGCCCCACATTTCGCCCAAACAATTCCGATTTACCGGAGCCATAAATATCATGAGTGAGACTTTCTATGCCCTTTTGCCGGATCGTGCGGTGATCCGCGTAAGCGGCCCGGACCGGGTCAGCTTCCTGCAAGGGCTTGTATCAAACAACATCGAAACCATTTCGCCCGAGAAATCAGGCTATGGCGCGCTTCTGACGCCACAGGGCAAGTTCCTGTTTGATTTCTTTGTCTATCATCAGGATGAAGACAGCCTGCTGATCGAATGCGAGCGTGGCGAAAATGGTGAACGTGCGGCCGAACTGTTTAAAAAACTTCGCATGTACAAACTGCGCGCCAAGGCCGAGCTATCTGACATCAGCGACAGCTACAACGTCATGGCTGTGTTTGGCAAGGATGCGCTGAGTTCGCTGTCGCTTGCGGCAACACCGGGTTCGACGGCCCATATGGCCGATGGCATCAAGGCTGTAGACCCCCGCCTTGCCGAAATGGGTGCGCGTGTTCTTCTGCCGAAAAATGCGTTGGCCGAAATGGGTGCCATCGGCGCACAGGAAAGCGATGTTGAAACCTATCACCAGATGCGCGTTTCACTTGGCATTCCCAATGGCAGCGAAGAAATGGAAGTCGAGAAATCCATCCTGCTAGAAAGCGGCTTTGAAGAGCTGGGCGGTGTGGACTTCAAAAAGGGCTGCTATATGGGCCAGGAACTTACCGCACGCACCAAATATCGCGGCCTTGTGCGCAAGCGCCTGTTACCGGTCAAGATTGACGGCCCAGCACCAAGTGTGGGCACGCCGATCATGAATGGTGACAAGGAGGCCGGTATTATCCGGTCTGTCCATGGTGATTTCGGTCTGGCCTTGATCCGGCTTGAGCGGATTGAAGGTGATGCAGAGCTGCTTGCGGGCGATGCAAAGGTCACGGTTTCTGTACCTGATTGGGTTCAGTTGCCGGAAAATGCGGCCTGAGTTCGCCAAAAACCGATACTGATGTATCGAACGGGCTCCGCCTTGCGGGGCCCGTTTTTCGTTAAAACCTGTTGCAATGCACCAACAGCCCCTATGTTAAAAGAAAAGCAAAATCGGGATTTGCGATGAAACTGTGGAACAGGGTCCTTTATATCCGGGGCTTGATGGCCGTGCTTTGCGCGCTTGCCATTACACCTGCCATGGCGGCAATTCAGCAAGCTGCACCGGATTTAAGCGACGTGCCCGTATCCGATATGTCGATTGCTGAAGCCGAAAAGGAACTGGCGACAATCACCGAGGCCTATAACCGCAAGGGCCATCAGATCAAGCAGATGGCGCTTGGTACCTTGCTTCGATTTTACCCGCAGAAAATCGTTCCTTGCGGGGCGATTGTCACCAATGTTCGTGACTGTCTGGACAATTACTGGCCGGACCTTGAGACCTATCCGGGTCATTTTCTGGGGCCGGATGAAAAACCGGCACTCAAGCCGAGCATCGAACAGGCCCGCATGACAGAGGAAAACTACCTTGATGCGGTAGAACGCCTGAATATGTTGCTGCGTGCCGTGCACTATGAAAGCACCCTTCCGCCCGAGCAACGCTATCGCGCGCAGCTTGATGCCGTGATTACACACCTGACAGAACTGCGCGAGGCGGAATATCACAACCGCCTTCTTTACGAGAAGCTGTTCAAGATCGGCGGCATCATCCTGTTGCTTCTGGGCCTTGTGGTTGGCGGGATGCTGGTGATGAAACACCGCACCCAACGCAACGACCCGTCATCGCAATAAGACAAAAAATAACGGCAACGAGCTTCCCCGTTGCCGTTTTACCTTTTTCACACGTCGAATTTACGTGCGGTGATTACTTACCAAGTGCAGCCTGTGCTGCGGCAAGACGTGCAATCGGCACGCGGTACGGGGAGCATGAAACGTAATCAAGTCCCTGTGCCTCGCAGAAGGCGATAGATGCCGGATCGCCGCCATGCTCGCCACAGATGCCAAGCTTGATGTCGCCGCGCGTCGCACGACCACGTTCGGCCGCCAGACTGACCAACTCGCCAACACCTTCCTGATCAAGGGATACGAACGGATCACCGGCAAAGATGTCCTTGGCGATATAGGTATCAAGGAAGCGCGCCGCGTCATCACGTGACAGACCAAAGGTGGTCTGAGTGAGGTCGTTCGTGCCAAAGCTGAAGAACTCGGCTTCTTCGGCGATTTCACCGGCACGCAGTGCTGCACGCGGCAGTTCGATCATGGTGCCGACCAGATATTTCAGCTTAGCACCCTTTTCGTCTTCGACCTCGGCTGCGACCTTGATGATCGCGGCCTTGAGGAGTTCAAGTTCCTTCTTGCCGACGATCAGTGGAATCATGATTTCCGGGATGACCGGATCGCCACCATCCTTGGTCACCTCGATCGCGGCTTCAAAGATGGCACGTGCCTGCATCTCGTAGATTTCCGGATAGCTGATCCCCAGACGGCAGCCACGATGACCCAGCATCGGGTTGGCTTCGGCAAGATCAAGCAGACGGCGCTTGACGATGGCCTCGGACACACCGGCAGCCTTGGCCACCTCGGCAATTTCGGCATCGCCATGCGGCAGGAATTCATGCAGCGGCGGATCAAGCAAACGAATGGTGACCGGCAGCCCCTTCATGATGCGGAACAGGTCGATGAAGTCCTGACGCTGATAGGGCAGAAGTTTTGCCAGTGCCGAACGACGGCCCTGCTCGGTTTCGGCCAAAATCATCTCGCGCATGGAGATAATCCGTTCCGGATCAAAGAACATGTGTTCCGTGCGGCAAAGGCCAATGCCCTCTGCCCCGAAACCACGTGCGGTTTCGGCTTCTTCCGGGGTTTCGGCGTTGGTGCGGATTTTAAGACGACGCAAAACATCCGCCCATTCCATCAACTGCGAGAAATCACCGGACAGATCGGGTTTCAGAGTTGCAACTTCGCCCAGCATGACTTCGCCGGTTGCGCCATCAAGGGTGATGACGTCCCCTTCCTTAAGCGTCACACCGCCCGACATCATGGTTTTGTTGGCATAGTCGATCTTGACTGCACCGGCACCGCAAACGCAAGGTGTGCCCATGCCGCGCGCAACCACAGCCGCGTGACTGGTCATGCCACCGCGTGAGGTCAGAATACCTTGGGCTGCATGCATGCCGGCAATGTCTTCGGGGCTTGTTTCGATACGTACCAGAATAACCTTGCGACCCTTGCCTGCCCATTCTTCGGCAACCTCGGCCGAGAAAACGATCTGGCCGGACGCCGCACCGGGTGATGCCGGAAGGCCCATGCCAACGACCTTGCGGTCTGCTTCTGGATCAAGGGTCGGGTGCAGCAGTTGATCAAGCTGTGCCGGATTGACGCGCATGATCGCGTCTTCCTGCGAGATCACACCATCACGGCACATTTCAACCGCGATGCGCAATGCAGCCTTGGCGGTGCGTTTGCCCGCACGGGTCTGAAGCATGTAAAGCTTGCCGGACTCAACGGTGAATTCCATGTCCTGCATGTCGCGGTAATGGGATTCAAGCTTTTCGCGAATGTCACAGAGTTCCTTGAAGACACGGGGCATCGCGGCTTCCATCGAAATCAGGTCCGAACCGGATTCCTGTTTTTCGATTTCGGTCAGCGGGGCCGGCGTGCGGATACCGGCAACAACGTCCTCGCCCTGCGCATTGATCAGATATTCGCCATAGAAACGGTCTTCGCCGGTCGACGGGTTGCGCGAGAAGCACACACCGGTCGCACAGTCATCGCCCATATTGCCAAAGACCATCGCCTGAACGTTGACCGCAGTCCCCCAGCTGGCCGGGATGTTGTGCAAACGGCGGTATGTGTTGGCACGTGCATTCATCCAGCTGCCAAAGACAGCACCAATGGCACCCCACAGCTGTTCACGCGGATCTTGCGGGAAAGGCTGCCCCAGTTCGCTTTGGACTTTTTTCTTGAACGCTTCGACGACTTCGGCCCAGTCATCGGCACTCATGTCGGTATCAAGGGTAACGCCCTTGTCTTCCTTGACGGTCTCAAGGATATCTTCGAAGTGATAGTGATCAACGCCCAGAACGACGTCGCCATACATCTGAATGAAGCGGCGGTAACTGTCATAGGCAAAACGACGGTCACCTGACACGCTTGCCAGCGCTTCGACCGTTTCGTCATTGAGACCAAGGTTAAGGACCGTATCCATCATGCCGGGCATGGAGGCACGGGCACCGGATCGGACGGAAACAAGAAGCGGGTCCTTGGCGTCACCAAACGAACGACCGACGAGCTTTTCAACTGCCGCCAGCGCCGTTTCGACTTCGGCATTCAGACCATCCGGGTAGGCACGGTCATTGTCGTAAAATGCCGTGCAGACTTCGGTTGTAATGGTAAAGCCGGGCGGGACCGGAAGTCCGAGATTGCACATCTCGGCAAGGTTTGCGCCCTTGCCACCCAGAAGTTCACGCATATCCGAACGGCCCTCGGCGCTACCGCCACCGAAACCGTAAACCCATTTGGTCATCTTGCCTTTTCCTCATCTGGTCACGGCCCGCGGGCCGTTCCCCAGGATGGGGAAAAGCCCCTTAACCCTGACCTGTTTTATGATTCGATCTTCGAGAAGTCGGCAATATCGTGCAACGCCGTCCGGATTTGTGCCAACAGCTTCAAGCGGTTGGCACGTTCGTCAGCATTGTCGCTATTGACCGTAACCTTTTCGAAGAATGTATCG
>TARA_B100000674_G_scaffold169250_1_pt1 | contig 11900 bp, 15 predicted proteins | sample TARA_B100000674 | Tara Oceans TARA_B100000674 (sample SAMEA2622759) | marine metagenome | biome: marine biome (ENVO:00000447); feature: surface water layer (ENVO:00002042); material: "saline water (ENVO:00002010), including plankton (ENVO:xxxxxxxx)" | depth 5 m
TAAAAAGTGAGATTATTCCATATTTTCTAATAACTGCAAGGCTAATGACGATGCAGAATTTTCTGGAAATGTCTGAACAACATATTGATATTTAATTTTTGCTGCATTTAATTCACCCGACATCATTAGAATATCTCCTATTTTTTTATGAGCTAGGGGCGTCCTCCAATGATCTGGAAAATTTGCAGCTAATCTTTGAAAAAATTGCTCACCCTCTTCAAGATTAGATTCAAGCAATGAAATTTCACCAAGCCAAAAAAGGCTCAAAGGGATCTTTTCTTCATCATCAAAATTATCTGCTAAGTAATTAAAAGATTGTTTGGCATTTTGGTAATCTTTTTCATTTAAATGGGCTATGCCCTCATCATAAACCTCGTCAATACTTTTTGAATCATTTATGCCCTCAAATCTGAAAGATTCTGTCTCAGATACATTTAAATCATTATTGTTGCTTAGATTGCTTTCTTGATCTATTTCTTCACTTAATAATTTCTCTATGAGATATCCCTGTGACTCAATTTCACTTCTTAATGTTGCGATCTCACCCTCGAGTTCTTGTATTTTTAAAAATAAAATATCTGATGCATCAATCTCTTGTGCTTTTATAAAAATAGGAGTTACTAACAAAAAAGCAATAAAAACTTTCATCGAAGTAAAAATTATTTAAGTTCGACTCTTCTATTTTTTGACCAAGCTGAATCATTAGAACCCAGAGCTAATGGCCTTTCTTCTCCATAACTTTTTACATTTAATCTATTTCTATTAATGCCATTTGCAATTAGGTAATTTGCAACCGACTCGGCACGTCTTTGACCTAATGCTAAGTTGTATTCTCTTGTTCCTCTCTCATCTGCATGACCTTCTATTGAAAGAGTGATTTTCGAATTTCGTTGCAATAGATCGCTGACCCCTCTCAAAGCTTGAATGGATTTAGCAGTTAGATTAGATTTATCGTATTCAAAATAAACTACAGCATTGGCAAGCACTGCTTGAGTAGCAACTGACTTTGAAGAAATAGATACTCCAGCGACACTTTGATTTGCTACTGCCTCTTCTGTTATTTCTAAAGAGCTGCATCCTGCAAAAATCAATAAAGTTAATAATGCAAATAATGTGTTGGGTGATCTTTTCATAATAATTGTTCCATATAAGTATTAGTTACCTTAAAAAATTTGACCATGCAGGCTCTCTGACCTCTCCTGAAGATGCTGGTAACTTAAATCTTGCACCACTGAGGCTGAAGCCAGCAAGCATGCTTAAATCTCCTTCTTTAATGCCATAGATTACCATATTACCATTCGGAGCAACACTAGGTGATTCATCCATCTTAGCTTCAGTTAAAATTCTAATAAAATTCTCTTTTTTATACTTAAGGGCAATGTGAAATAGCCCGTCATCAGCTCGATGAACAAAAATAATACCTTCCTCTTTCGGGAGATAGGAAGCCTTTGCATTATAAGTACCCTCAAATGATAAACGTTTCGCTTTTGGATTTAATTTTCTTAAATCCAACTCATAAATTTGTGGTGAGCCAGATCTACCGCTGGTAAAAAGTATTTTATTTCCTTTTGGAGACCAAGATGATTCTGTATCTATTGAATATTGTTTGGTCATTCTAGTAAGTGTTCTATCTCGCAATCTTAAAATATAGATTTCTGCATTGCCGTCTTGATAAAGTGTTAGCGAAAGATATTTTCCATCTGGAGACCATGAAGGGGAACTTATTTGAGTATCTTTTGATAGCACTGCCTCTCTCTTCCCAGAGGAAATTTCTTGAATAAAAACCTTTGCTATACCCGTTTCAAATGAAACATAAGCTACTTTCTTGCCATCTGGAGACCATGATGGAGAAATAATAGGTTCTGAACTTGTTAACAAATTCTTTTCATTTTTACCATCGGAATCAGCAAGCATAAGTTTATAGGTAGAAATAAATTTAGAATCCTTGATTTCATTTACATACAATAGTCTTGTTGCCGCTATACCCTTTATGCCTGTGATAGATTCATAAATTCCATCGCTAGTATAGTGGGCAAGTTGTCTGATTTGATTTGGTATACCAAAAACTTTAGAGCTTCTGATCTTCCTTTTTTTATGAATATCATATATTTCATAATTAATATCTAATGAATTATCAGTTTTAATAATTTTTCCTGTTACCAAATAATCCATCCCTAACAATTTCCAATCGGTGTAAACAAGCTCCTCATCAATAATTTGAATGGGTAAAAGTAATTCTTCATCAAGAATGGAAAACTCTCCTGTGCGAACAAGATCATTTTGGATTACAGAATTGAGTTCATTTGAAGTTTTGGAATTGCCTTCAAAGGGGATTATCGCGATTTTGAAAGGATCCTCAGAACCCTTGGTAATTTCTAAAAATAGCTCGCCAAAAACAAATGTTGGAAAAAGTATCAAAAGAGATATTAAACAACTGTTCTTCACGATGGATTGAAACTAATTGAGATTGTTTGAAATTCATTTTCGTACAAAGATTTTGAAATCAAACTAAAAAAATTAAATGTTTCGACCCTTCTAACGGCTTGCAATGCTGAGTTATCAAACCTTATATTTCCACTACTCATTATTAAATCTGCCTTTGTAATTCTGCCTGAGGGACGAATTGTAAGTCTCAAATTTGCTATTAAACCCTTAGGTATATTCTTTGGTTTTATCCATGCATTTTCTATAGTCGAAATTATTTGTTGTGCATACATTGAGATTTCCTGCTGTTCTTTACTAATTTCAATCTCATTTTCTTCTGATAGAAGTTCGGAAATGTTTGATTCAATTAAAAAGTTATTCGAAGAAACTTGAGCTACATCTGATATTTTTGAATAAATTAATTCTTTCTTTGGCTCAATTACTTTCTCAGAATCAATTTTAGGTAAAGAGGAAATCTGATTTTTTTTCTCAATGGGTAAATCAAATTTTAATTCAATTTGAAGAGGTTTCGAAATTAAAATCTTTTGAGATACATTAGAATCGAACAAGCCATATAAATACAGAAAAATAGCAGCATGGATTAAGAAAGAAAATACTGAAGCTTCTAAATATCTATTATGAGCTATCATAGCCGGAGGTAATAATACCTATTTTTTCAATTCCCAAACTTTGAATGCTTGCCATGCCCTTTGCTACAAAATCAAAAGGTACGTTTGCATCACTTTTAAAAACTACTTCTATTTCTGGATTAGCTTGAAAAATTATTTTAGCTTTATTTTTTAATTCCTTTAAAGAAATTGGTAACTGCTCTTCTCCTAAATTGATAAAGTATTCTCCGCCCTTATCAATAGATATAACCAATGGTTCATTTGAAATAGACATCTTTGTTGTATCTGTTTTCGGGAGATTCACCTCAATGCCTTGGATTAGCAGCGGTGAAAGAACCATAAAAATTATTAAAAGTACAAGCATCACATCAATGTATGGAACAACATTGATCTCTGCATTTAACTTTTTCCTTTTACCTATTCTGTATATCAATGTTTAGCCTTCACTGTTTGTCTATATAGGATACTGGCTAATTCCTCACCAAAAATAGATGATTGTTGAAGCTGAGTATCTGATTCTGACGCAAATCTATTATAAGCAACCACAGCTGGAATTGCTGCGAATAATCCTAGGGCAGTAGCTACAAGTGCTTCAGAAATTCCTGGAGCGACTGCATTTATTGTTGCTTGAGTCGCATCTGAAAGTCCCTGAAAGGAATTAATAATTCCCCAAACTGTTCCAAATAACCCAACATATGGGCTGACCGATCCAACATTTGCTAGAAAAGGAAGGTGATGCATTAATAATTCCTCCTCTCTTGCTAAAGACACTCTAATAGATCTATTAACACTTTCTAAATCTTCTATTGTAATTTTTTGACCATCGCTAAGTCTCAAAAATTCACCAAATCCGCTTTTAAAGACTCGCAAAGAGCCTATTAAGTCATCATTTGGAAGTTCTTCAATGCTTGTATGAATTTCATGAAGGTCATTTCCAGACCAGAATTGCTCTTCGAAAACCCTATTGGCCTCTTTGATGCGTTTGAGATTGAAATATCTCTCAAAAATAACAATCCAAGAAATAATTGAAGCTATAAGCAATAAAACCATTACAGCCTGAACAACGAAACTGGCTTGTAGAAATAATTCTATTATTGAAAAATCATCCATTAGTTATCAAATAATTTTAATAAACGATTAGGGAATGCTACTGGTTTGCCTGAGATATTATTTACATAACAAACCTCAACAATCCCTTCGCAAATGAGTGTATCATTTTTTGAGTTTAAAACAGATTGAAAAAATCTAGTCCTCGCCTTACTTGTAAGCTCTATTTCGGTTTTGATAATTAACTCATCCTCTAATATTGCAGGTTGAAAATATGAAAGTTCAACAGACTTGACAACATACAATTCATTACCTAGATTCTTCGCACTAACTTGAGATAAATTATTTTCAAGCAAGAATTGTGATCTTGCCCTTTCTAAATATTTTAGATAGTTTGCATAGTAAACAACGCCTTGAAAATCTGTGTCTTCAACATAGACCCTGCAAAAAAAATCGTTACACTTGAACCGAAGATTCATGCTGCTCAATGTCTACTTGAAAAAGGGAACGAAGGATTTCTACAAAGTCATCCCACATTAGATCAATTGTAATTGGAGAAAAATCGAGCTCTGATATTAAAGTTCCAGCTAGAATTCTCACTTTAATTGGCCTTCGATTAAATTTATAAATTAAGGCAGGAAATTCTCCATCACCAGTGGCAGATAAAACTTGATCCCACCATTCTTGAGATGGCTCAGCTCCATCACCATATCTTTTACATTCTAAACACCATCTGCCTAACTTTAAATCAGGCAATTCTTTTGTACGCGTCTGCTCTAAAATTCTTTTTACAGGCTGTTTAAGGTTCAATTGCTCAACAAGAAGGTTACCAATTTCTCTTTCAAAATTAGCTCCTTTAGTTCTTGAATTAATAGCCATAATTATTCGTTAATATTATAGTCATCTGGAAACTCTGCATTTGTATGGACCTCTTGAACATCATCAAGGTCATCCATAAAATTCATAATTTTCAAAACTTTTTCTGAAGCTTCATGATCTAGACTTACTGAAGAATCTGCCCGCATAGTATTTTCAGCTAATAATGGTTCAATTTTTTTTTCCTTCAACGCTGAAACAATTTTAGATATATTTCCTGGAGAAGTGATAATTTCGTAATAATCATCTTGTGCAATAAAGTCGTCTGCTCCAGCATCAACGGCTATCTCCATAATTTGGTCCTCCTCATGACATAGGTCTACATGAATTACGCCAAGTTTATTAAAAAGATATGCAACTGATCCATCAGTTCCCATATTACCACCATATTTTGTAAAAGCATGACGAACATCCGCAACTGTTCTATTACGATTGTCTGTCATTGTTTCGACAAGAATAGCTACTCCATTTGGACCATAACCCTCAAAAATTAATTCTTCAAGAGCACCCATTTCTCCAGTTCCGGAACCTTTTTGAATTGCTCGTTTGATTGTGTCTTTTGGCATATTAGCTGAATTTGCTTTATCTAATGCCAATCGAAGTCTAGGGTTGTCTGCCGGATCAGGACCATCCTTTGCTGCAACAGTAATTTCTCTAATTACTTTAGTCCAAATTTTACCTCTAGAGGCATCTTGCCTGGCTTTACGATGTTTTATATTAGCCCATTTGGAGTGCCCAGCCATTCACAAGTCCTTATTATAAGTTACGGAAATATTGAGCTCATTGAGCTGATCATCAGATATTCCACTCGGAGCTTCTGTTAGCAAGCATGAGGCACTTTGTGTCTTTGGAAAAGCAATCACGTCACGAATATTATTAGTATTAGATAACAGCATAATTATTCTATCTAAACCAAAAGCAATCCCTCCATGTGGAGGACATCCTGAGGATAAAGCTGAAAGCAAGAATCCAAATTTTTCATTAGCTTCTTCATTTGAAATTCCTAAAATTTTAAATATCTCTTTTTGCATGGCCGGCTCATAGACTCTCAAAGATCCGCCTCCCAGCTCATAACCATTTAATACAAAATCATAGGCGCATGCCAGAGCATTATCTGGATCATTCTTTAATTCTTTAACTGAGACAGTTGGCAAGGTAAAAGGATGATGCAATGGCGTCAAATTATTATCTTTATCTCTTTCAAACATTGGAAAGTCAATAATCCAACATGGCGCCCATGGAGAATCTATCAAATTCAAATCATCTCCCAATTTTTTTATAAGAGAACTCATTGATAAATTAACAATTTTCTTAGTGCCAGCCCCAAAAAAAATCATGTCATTATTTTTTGCATCTAAAGTATTAAGAATAGAGTCAACTGTTTCTTTCTTAAAAAATTTTAAGATAGGTGATTGGAGTCCATTCTCAGAATTAAGCTCAACTACTTTAATATATGCCAAACCTTTTGCTCCTAACTTTCCAACATAATCAGTATATTGATCAATTTTTTTTCTTGTCATTGAAGCAGCTTTAGGCACTTTTAAGGCAACCACTCTAGAAGCAGAATCATTTGCTGGATCAGAAAATACTTTAAATTCCTCATTCTTTACAAGTTCAGAAATATCTACCAGTTGCAAAGGAATCCTGAGATCAGGTTTGTCACACCCAAACTTCTCCATGGATTCAGAATATGTAAGTCTTGGAACCGGAGCTTCTTTATAATCAGTAAATTTAGATAACAATGTTACTATTAGATCCTCAGCAATTTCGATTATATCCTCAGTGGAAACAAACGAGGCCTCAATATCAACCTGAGTAAATTCTGGTTGCCTATCCGCACGTAAATCCTCATCTCTGAAGCACTTAGCTATTTGATAGTATTTATCTAAACCCCCGATCATGAGCAATTGTTTAAATAATTGTGGAGATTGAGGCAAGGCAAAGAATTCACCAGGATGAACCCTGCTAGGAACTATATAATCTCTTGCCCCCTCAGGAGTCGCCCTAGTAAGAATTGGTGTCTCAATTTCATGAAAATCATGTTCTTCTAAAATAGATCTTATTTCAGATGTAATTTTAGATCTCTTTACTAATCTTTGATTAACATCAGGTCGCCTCAAATCTAAAAACCTATATTTAAGTCTTATATCCTCGTTAACATCTTGATAATCGTCTAATGGAAACTGAGGAGTAACTGCAGAGCTTAAAATAGAAATATCACTAGCATCTATTTCAATCTCGCCTGTTAACATTTTAGGATTTATGGCACCATCAATTCTCTTTCTTACCTTGCCTTTAATATTAACAACATATTCACTTCTGCAAGAGTCTGCAATTTTGAATACTTCCTCTAAATCAGGATTAAAAACTGTTTGAACAATTCCATGTAGGTCGCGTATATCTAAAAAAATCACGCCTCCATGATCTCTTCTTTTATGAACCCATCCAGAAATCTCAATGTCACTACCAATATTTGAAGTATTAATATTTCCGCAATAATGTGAACGCATTTTCATCTCTTTTGGTTAAGTTTTCTTATCTGAGCTTTTACTTTTAGATTTATCAGTTTTTTTAGTTTTATCTTTAGGATGAATGTCTTTTTCATCTTTAGTGTCTACTATATTCTTTTTAGAGCCAGTTTTAAAATCAGTTTCATACCAGCCTCCTCCCTTTAACCTAAAAGTTGGGGCTGAAATCATTTTTTTTATGTTATTTTTTTTACACTTTGGACAACTTTTTATAGGATTGTCTGAAAATCTCTGGATAACTTCAAATTGATGCTCACATTTTAAGCATTTATATTCATAAATCGGCATAAGTCTCTAAAAAAATATAAAATTATAAACTAAATGAAATTTCAAATATAAAAATGTTTTGGTCTAAAGTTTTTTTACCTACTCTCAAAGATACTCCACAAGATGCTGAGGTTATAAGCCACCAACTTATGTTGAGAGCAGGAATGATAAGAAAAGTTACCTCAGGAATATATACCTGGCTACCTCTTGGTCTAAGAGTGCTCAAAAAAATTGAAAATATTGTTCGTGAGGAGATGGATGCATCTGGAGCTCAAGAAGTCTTGATGCCAATGGTGCAACCAAGAGAATTATGGGAAGAGACTCAAAGATGGAAAAAAATGGGTCCTGAACTTTTGCGTATTCAAGATAGGCATAACAGAGATTTCTGTCTCGGACCTACTCACGAAGAAGTAATAACTGACTTGGTAAGAAATAACGTAAAGAGTTACAAAGAACTACCATTAAATCTTTATCAAATCCAAACAAAGTTTAGAGATGAAGTTAGACCTCGCTATGGTGTAATGAGAGGAAGAGAATTTCTTATGAAAGATTCCTATAGTTTTAACATCAATGAAGAATCTTTAAATGAATCATATCTTGTAATGAAAGAAACATATAAAAATATAATAGGTAAATTGGGTCTCGAATATAAAATTGTAAAAGCTGATTCTGGTTCAATAGGTGGTGACAAGTCTGAAGAATTTCATGTGCTTGCCGAAAATGGTGAGGATACAATCGCTGTTAGCAACTCATCTGAATTTGCAATTAATACAGAACTTTTACTGAATGAGGGTGAGGATATTAACTCTCTCCAAGGAAAGCCATCACCGGATGGTGAGGGAATAATTGAAATTAAAAAAGGCATTGAAATTGGCCATATTTTTCAACTTGGAAAAATTTATGCTGAATCAATGAATGCTAACGTTTTGGATAATAATGGTAAGTCACAAACCCTTTATATGGGGTGCTATGGAATAGGGATATCTAGATTAGTGGCTGCTGCTATAGAACAAAATCATGATGAAAAAGGTATTTTATGGCCTGAAGCAATTGCTCCATATGAAGTAAATATTATTGCAATAGGATTTGATAAAGATGAAAGGATTTCAAAGGCTTCGATAGATCTATATAACAAATTATTGTCTATGGGATATGAAGTTATCGTAGATGATAGAAGTGATGGCTTTGGAACAAAAATGAAAGATGCTGAATTAGTAGGATTTCCAATAAATATTATAATTGGCAAACAATATGTCGAGAAAAACGAGATAGAGTTAAGGCACAGAGATGGTCAGAGCTCCATAGGCATCATTGAGGATATTGAAACTATTTTTGAGCACTACAAAAAAAATAGTTAGATTCTCTCTATAATAGTTGCGTTTGCTGTTCCGCCTCCCTCACATATTGCTTGGAGTCCGTATTTCCCATTTGTCCTTTCAAGCTCATGAAGAAGTGTTGTCATTAATTTAGCCCCTGTTGCTCCCAAGGGATGACCTAGAGCCATGGCTCCACCATTCACATTCAATTTTTCAATATTAGCTTTTAGTTCGATAGCCCAAGACAATGGAACCGGCGCAAAAGCTTCGTTGACCTCATAAAGATCGATATCATCAATTTTCAGCTTAGTTTCCTTTAACACTTTGTGAGAAGCTGGAATAGGTCCACCCAGCATTAGGATTGGATCATCACCAACTACACTAATTCCAACAATTCTTGCTCTTGGATCTGCTTTCACTTTTTTAAGCCCAACATCATTACATATCATGAGCGCTGCTGCACCGTCTGTAATTTGACTTGCATTACCTGCAGTAATAACACCACCTTCAGTAACAGGATTTAATCCAGATAAAGCTTCAAGGCTTGCATCAAATCTAATACCCTCATCATTGAGGACCATATCTTTTTTTCCTTCAGCATTTTTAGCTTGAACAGGAAGAATCTCCCGATCAAAATATTTTCCTTCTACAGCTGCAGCTGCTTTTTGGTGACTACTCAACGCAAACTTATCTAAATCCTCTCTAGATAAATTCCATCTTTCAGCCATTAGTTCTGCACCGCTAAATTGTGAGAAAAAAATACCGGGATATCGCTCTTTCATTCCTTGAGAATCAAACGGTAAACCATGCCCTGCATCAAACCCATCCTTGATACTTGCGCCGATTGGTACCATAGACATTACTTCTACTCCTCCTCCAATTACAACATCTTGAGTTCCTGACATAACAGCTTGAATTGCGAAATGAATAGCCTGCTGCGAAGATCCGCATTGACGATCTACAGAAGTACCTGGAACTGATTCAGGAAGACTGGAGGAAAGAATTGCATTTCTTGCAACATTTCCTGATTGAGCTCCAACCTGATCAACACATCCAAAAACAACGTCATCGATTAATTCAGGATCAATGCCTGACTGACGAACTAGTTCATCTAATACTTTTGCACCAAGATCAGCAGGGTGCCATTGACTTAGGCTTCCATTTTTCTTGCCTCCAGCAGTTCTAACGGCTGAGACTATATAGGCATTGTTTGACATAAATATCTCTAAAATTAAAGTTAGTTAAGCATTATAACTAATATGTTTACCAATACTAAATATAACTTTAATTAAGATTTATTTTTTTGATGTTTTTTTTGCTGTAGGTATATATGCTTTTCTTATCTCTTTTACTAGAGCATCTCTAATTTTGACATTCTCTCTTAAAAACTTGCTTGCATTGACCTTGCCCTGTCCTATTTTTTCTCCATTATGACTATACCAAGAACCAGATTTTTCAACTAATTCAAGTTTTTGGCCTAGCTCTAGTATTTCTCCTTCCGTATTTATTCCTTCGCCGTACATTATCTGGAACTCAGCTTGTTTAAATGGAGGTGATACTTTGTTTTTAACCACTTTTACTCTTGTTTCATTACCAACAACTTCTTCACCTTCTTTGACAGCACCTATTCGACGGATGTCTAAGCGAACAGATGAATAAAATTTAAGAGCATTTCCACCAGTTGTAGTTTCAGGATTTCCAAACATGACTCCTATCTTCATTCTGATCTGATTAATAAATATGACCATTGCATTCGATCTTTGAATATTGCCAGTAATCTTTCTTAATGCTTGGGACATCAGACGTGCTTGTAAACCAACATGATGATCACCCATGTCACCCTCAATTTCAGCACGAGGTGTTAAAGCAGCCACAGAATCGACAACAATTAAATCAACGCTACCGGATTTCACAAGCATATCAGTCACCTCTAATGCTTGTTCACCCGTATCAGGTTGCGAGAGTAATAACTCGTCAACATTGACACCTAATTTTTCAGCATAATTTGGATCAAGTGCATGCTCAGCATCAATGAATGCAGCAGTTCCTCCAGCTTTTTGACACTCTGCAATAGCTTGAAGTGTTAGTGTAGTCTTACCTGAGGATTCAGGACCGAAAATTTCAACAACTCTTCCTTTGGGTAAGCCTCCGATTCCCAAAGCAATATCTAGTCCAAGTGAGCCAGTTGACACTGACGGAATGTCAACAATTTCCCTGTCTCCCATCTTCATTACGGTGCCTTTACCAAATTGTTTTTCAATTTGAGATATGGCCTCGGTTAAGTTTTTATCTTTGTCTGACATAGTATTCTCCGTGTTCATATTACTGTATATTTATACAGTATATAATAAAATCGATAAAAGTAAAATAAATATTATCAAATTGGTGCTGACTTGTTCAAAACTCATTGTTAAAATCCAACTTATCTACAATTTCACCACAAAATGGCATTTATAGTTACAGAAGCATGTATAAAATGTAAGCATACAGATTGTGTGGAAGTATGTCCTGTAGATTGTTTTTATGAGGGTCCTAACTTTTTAGTAATTCATCCTGAAGAATGTATTGATTGTGCTTTATGTGAGCCTGAGTGCCCTGTAGACGCTATTTTCTCTGAGGACGAGTTGCCAGATGATCAAATTGAATTCATTGAAATTAATGCTGAGCTTTCAGAGATATGGCCAAATATTACAGAGGAAAAAGATCAGCTACCTGAAGCTGAGGAATATGGAAAAATAAAGGAAAAAAAACATCTACTAGAAAAATAATTTAAATTTTTACTTGAAAAATAAAAATTAGTCACAAAAAAATAT
>TARA_B100000674_G_scaffold317626_2_pt1 | contig 11880 bp, 14 predicted proteins | sample TARA_B100000674 | Tara Oceans TARA_B100000674 (sample SAMEA2622759) | marine metagenome | biome: marine biome (ENVO:00000447); feature: surface water layer (ENVO:00002042); material: "saline water (ENVO:00002010), including plankton (ENVO:xxxxxxxx)" | depth 5 m
GGCCATGCGGCGCGCAACCGTGTTGCTGAGTGTATCACCACGTTCGTTGTTCAGGCGCTCGCGAAGGGCGTCAATCGTACCTTCCAGGCGCGACAGGCGTTCGGTCAGGTCCGGATCAATGACAACCGACCCATCCGGGATGGGTTCGGCATTCGCCGTTGTGGTATTGTCAGATGATGCATCGGGCAGCATTTCCTCGGTCGCAACCTCGCCATCACCCTTTTCCGTCATGGCGGCATCTTCGTTTGGTGCCGGAAGGGTTGCGTCATCCGAAGAACCGCTATCGGCAGGGGCGTTGGTTGCCGTGATTTCGCTATCGGTTGTTGCGCTCGGGGCAGTGCCCTCTGGCGCGATTTGGGCAAGAAGATCACTCGGCACATACTGGGCTAGAACCGGTTCTGCATCGCGCCACCAGATTGCGCGCGTCAGCCAGCCTGCTGCCAACCCACCAACGATAATGATCACAAACAAGAGTAGTGCTTTGCCACCACCGCTTTTGCGTTTTGCCGGTGTGCCCGGTTTTGTTGCAGACGCCTTTGCGCTATCACCGGCTTTCGCGTCAGGTTTTGACGTGCTGCCTGCTGCTGGATTTGGGCTGCTTGCGGTCTTGTCCGCGGAACCGGTTTCCTTTGTCGATGTGGTTTCGCCGGACTTGGCCGTCCCGGTGTTTGGCACACTCGATTTGGCAGCAGTCGCTGTCTCGGGCTTTGTCGTGGTCGAGTTCGCATTGCCCTTGCTATCGACGGAAATGGTATCGGACGATTCTTTGGTGTCGGCCGATTTTGCGGAAGCATTGGTTTTTGGCGTTTCTGGTGTTTTCACGATCAGACCATTGCAGTTTGCGGTTATTCCCAAAACGGCGTCAGGCGCAGGAAGCCATCACGACAGGGACCCTAGCTCGGAAAGAAGGTATTCTTGTGTCGGTTGTGATGCAACGCGCGTTCTATGCCATGTAAGATCGGATATCTTCGATTGCACCGCCGGACTCAGGCAAATCGCACTGGTTCCGGCCAAGTCTCTCTCAAGCTTATAGCTATGCACAAGCTTAACAAAGGTTTCCGCAGTGCGGGGAGAGAAAAATAAAACGGCTTCAACATGATGTCCGCGAAGGGCTTCAATGACCTCTTCTGGAAACGTGCTGCTTTCGTTGGCTTCGTAGACGGTTTGTCGATCAACGCTATACCCATCCGCCAAAAGCATCTGACCCAGATCACCCGCAGTTTTACGGGCGGCTGGATGGAAAAGCGGTCCGCGTGCGGGATCAACTATTTTGCGAATCAGCGCGGCCAGATCATGGATGTCACCATTGGCCGAATGCACATCGTTAAAACCATATTCGGCGCAGGTGCGGGCTGTGGCATCGCCAACGCAATAGGCCGGAAGCAATCGGTCATCGCTCAGTTTGGCAAAGGCCCGAACCCCGTTTGCCGAAGTAAAGACCACGCCCTGATAGGCCGCGATATCAATCGGGGTATCCGGTTGCGGAAAAGTGATGCCAAGCATCGGCGCAGACAGATGGCGATAGCCGCGCTCATCAAGCGCGGCCAAAAGGTCGGCAGAGTCGGTATCGGGCCGGGTATTTAGTACCAAGGGTCCCATCTGCGTCCCTGTCTGTTGCCAAGGGTCCTTAATTCTCGTCAGGCGGAAATGAAGTCCGGTCCGCCACGTTGCTTGAGTTCTTCGCCCGCATCTGTGCCCGCCGCACTAGCCGTTTCCATGTCTGGTTTGGCAATCATGCGTTCGGTATCAAGGCGCTCGCTGCCATCCGGGCGGACAATCGATACACGCAGGCGCATGCTGCCATCATCCTGAAACTCGGCCAGGGCGGCAATCGGTGTACGGCATGAACCATCAAGCGCTCTGAGCGCAGCGCGTTCGGCAGCAACACGAATGGCGGATGTTTCGCAATGAAGGGCGGAAAGCCAGTCTTTGCTTTGGGTATCGCTTTCGCGGATGGTGATGCCGATGGCACCCTGCGCGACGGCGGGTAGCATATCGTCTTCGGATATCGGGGCGGTTGCGATGTCGGGCTGTCCCAGACGGTTCAGGCCGGCCATGGCAAGAAGCGTGGCATCAACCTGCTCTTCGCCAAGCTTGCGCAGGCGAGTCTGAACGTTGCCGCGGAAGGTCACGACCTTCAGATCCGGATATTTGTTCAGGATCATTGCCTGACGACGCAGGGAAGCCGATCCGATTACGGAGCCAGCCGGCATTTCGGCAAAGCTTTTATACTTCAGCGAAATAAACGCATCGCGGACATCTTCACGCGGCAAAATGGTCGGCAGGATCATGGCATCGGGCAGAACCGTTGGCACATCCTTCATGCTGTGAACCGCAAGATCGATCTCGCCACCCAGAAGGGCGTCATCAATTTCCTTGGTAAACAATCCCTTGCCGCCAATTTCCGACAGGGCACGATCAAGGATCTTGTCACCGGTGGTGGTGATCACGGTGATGGCAATCGCGCCTTCCTCGGCAAGTTCCGGATGGGCCTTTGCCAGTTTGTCACGGACCTCATGTGCCTGCGCCAGAGCGAGGGGCGAACCACGGGTGCCGATGCGAAGTTTTGCTGTATCTGTCATGGGTGAAGTCTTAGTCTTAAAACTGTTTAAAAACAAGGTCTGCGGGGAGCTGAGTGCCCCCGACAAAAGGTGCAAATTTTCGCTGATTGTAATTGCTCGAAATTCGGCTGCATTGATTTAGGTCGCGGGTCGAAAACTTCGCAAGCGTCGCGAAACGCGATAACTGCATATGGCAGTTGCGCCGTGAAGGGGTGGAAAGCGCGGAAACTTTCCGCTACATCATCGGCACACCTGTAATAGGATTCCGATTGCCGCGCATGTCGGCAGAGTTGGTAAATGGATCAGGATCATGATCGTTCTGGGTATCGAAACAAGCTGTGATGAAACGGCCGCCGCTGTCGTGAATGACAAGCGCGAAATTCTGGCAAACCGTGTTTTGTCCCAGCTTGACGATCATCGCCCCTATGGCGGGGTTGTGCCCGAAATTGCCGCGCGTGCCCATCTTGAACATCTTGATCGTCTGGTGGCCGAGGCCATGGACGATGCCGGTGTTGATTTTGATGATCTTGATGCCGTGGCCTGCACTGGTGGGCCGGGCCTGATCGGGGGGGTCATGGTTGGCACCATGACCGCCAAGGCGATTGCCTTTGCCGCGCAAAAGCCGTTCCTAGCGGTTAATCATCTTGAAGGCCATGCCTTGACCGTCCGCCTGACGGATGATGTGGCATTCCCTTATTTGCTGTTGCTGGTGTCCGGTGGGCATTGTCAGGTCCTGATTGTCGAGGGTGTTGGCAAATACAAACGTATCGGAACCACCATCGACGATGCGGTTGGTGAGGCGTTTGACAAAACTGCCAAGATGATGGGGCTCGGTTACCCCGGTGGCCCAGCACTTGAAAAGATTGCCGCCAAGGGTGACCCCAACCGCTTTGGGCTGCCACGTCCGCTGCGTGGGCGGCCGGGCTGTGATTTTTCCTTCTCGGGTCTTAAGACGGCTGTGCGCACCTATCTCGACAGTTTCCCGGTCGAACAACAGACCGAGGAAGTCAAAGCCGATCTTGCCGCGTCCTTCCAGCGGGCGGTGGGCGATACGCTGATTGATCGGGCACGCAACGCGGTGTTTGAATTCATGCGCGGTTACCCCGGCGGCAAAACGCTGGTGCTTGCGGGCGGTGTTGCGGCAAACAAATATCTGCGTACCCGTTTGGTGGAACTGACCGATCAGGCCGGGATGGAACTGGTCGCACCACCGCTTAATCTTTGCACCGATAACGCTGCAATGATTGCCTGGGCCGGGCTTGAACGTTTCCGTATGGGCGAACGCGATGATCTTGATTTCAAGCCGCGCCCGCGCTGGCCACTTGATCCCGAAGCGCCCAAGCGCCCGGGTGCCGGGGTCAAGGCTTAAAGCTTCCATCCGAATTACTGCACGACTTCATCTTTTGCCGGAATTTTGATCATGAAAAAGCGCATTACAGTTGTGGGTGGCGGTGCCTGGGGAACAGCCCTGGCCGTGCAGGCTGTGCGAGCTGGCGAAGATGTTGAACTGATCTTGCGCAATGAAGAACTGGCAGATCGGATCAATACTACGGGTGAAAATGACCTGTATCTGCCCGGCATCGAGTTGCCGGGCGCGCTTCGTGCAACCACCCATGTTGAAGGTTTGCGCGATTCTGATGCGGTCCTGCTGGTTACCCCCGCACAACATTTGCGCGAAACCCTGACCAAATTGTCGGCGCATTGGCCAGATCAGCTTCCGGCGGTGATTTGCTGCAAGGGTATTGAGAAGGAAACTGGCGCACTGATGGCGCAGGTCGTTTCCGAAACGCTTGGCGATGTCCCGGTTGCGGTCCTGTCCGGCCCGACCTTTGCCCAGGAGGTTGCTGTTGGTCTGCCGGCGGCGATTACGCTGGCCTGCGAAGATCGCGCGCTCGGCAAACGGTTGGTTGAGTTGATTGGAACCCCGGAGTTCCGACCCTATTTCAGCACTGACGTCGCTGGTGTTGAGGTGGCAGGTGCCATCAAGAACGTTCTTGCGATTGCCAGTGGCGTGGTAGCTGGTTTGAAGCTGGGTGACAATGCACGCGCGGCTCTGATTACCCGCGGGATTGCCGAAATGTCACGATTGGCCTCGGCCATGGGAGGTCGGGTTGAAACCATGTTGGGGCTTGCAGGTCTTGGCGACTTGACCCTGACCTGCACCGGAACGCTGTCACGGAACTACACCTTTGGCGTTGCGCTGGGCGAAGGCCGTAAGGCGCAAGACATTCTGGCGGAGCGTCGGTCTGTGACTGAAGGCGTGCATACGGCAGCATCCATTACTGCCGTTGCCAATAAATATGGCGTGGAAATGCCGATCTGTGCGGCTGTTGATCAGGTGGCCAATCATGACGCCGATCTGCGCAGCACGATCAATGCCCTGTTGCAGCGCCCCTTCCGTGACGAGCTTGAAAACGCCAACTAAATCCCGTCATCACGATTATGTGCAACGCGGTTCGGCTTGAGAATACATGGGGCTTCTGGCACTTTACGGACATTGATCCCATAAAGAAGCAGGAAACCGTTCATGCATTTCTATATTCGTTGCGTTGACAAGCCGGGCCACCTTGATGTGCGCAAGGCCAATCGTGAAGACCATCTGGCCTATATCAAAGGCGGCTTTGCTGATCGTATCGTTGCCGCGGGCCCGACCCTTGATCCCGATATGGAAGGCATGAATGGTTCGGTCTTTATCATCGAATTTGATGCCATCGAAGATGCGCGCGAATTTGCCGCCAATGATCCCTATGCAAAGGCAGGCTTGTTCGAATCCGTCGTCATTCGCCCGTTCAAGAAGGTCTTCTGATCCATGGCATACTGGCTGGTCAAAACCGAACCGGGAAGCTGGTCGTGGGACGACCAGGTCAAAAAGGGTGTCGAAGGCTGGGATGGTGTGCGTAACCATCAGGCTGCCAAGAACCTGCGTGCGATGAAGATTGGCGACAAGGCGTTCTTTTATCATTCGGTGAATGAAAAACGCATTGTCGGGATTGTCGAAGTGGTGCGCGAATATTACCCGGACCCGACCGATGAAAAGGGGAAGTTCGTCCAGGTGGATTTCGAAACGGTCAAGCCGTTGAAAACCGCCGTGACCCTTGCCGATATCAAGGCCGATCCGCGTTTTGCTGATCTTGCCTTGCTCAAGCAGTCGCGTTTGTCGGTGATGCCGATTGATGATGCATCATGGGCCGCCATCTGCGAAATGGGCGGGGTTGACCCATGAGCGATCTGCCTGCGGTTGGCACGGTGCTTTGCACGCTTAGCGATCTTGATGCCACCGGTGCCAAGGGCCTTAATCTTGGCGGCACCGGCATCTTTGTCGTACGCAGTGGTGATGACGTCTTTGGCTATATCAACAGCTGCCCGCATATCGGCGTGCCGCTGGATATGGAACCGGACGAGTTCATCAGCGATTTTGGTGATGAAATCATCTGTTCGACCCATGGCGCGCGTTTTCGCATCGAGGATGGCGAATGTGTATCCGGCCCGTGCACGGGCGATATGCTTGAGCCGGTTGCAGTGAAAATAAATGACGATCAGGTCGTTCTGGCCTGATCGTCTGTCATATCCGAACTTGAAGCATAGACGGTGCGTTATCCCGACGTCTTTGCGATCATTTCATCAATATGTTTGGTGATGACGTCTAGCTGATCAGGCTCTGACAGGCGATGATCGCCGGTCTTGATCAGATCCACCCGGACATCATCGGTAACCAGTGCCTCGGTCAGGCGGATCGCCGTTTGCCAGGGCACATCCGGGTCTTGCATGCCCTGAACCAGTCGGACCGGACATTTCAGATCAATCGGCTGGCGCAGCAAAAGCTGGTTACGGCCGTCCTCGATCAGATCACGGGTGATGGTATAGGGATCGTCACCATATTCGGTCGGCTCGATCAGCGCGCCTTCATCCATGATGGTCTTTTTCTGCTCTTCGCTGAACTGCGCCCACATCAGGTCTTCGGTAAAGTCGGGGGCAGCAGCGATGCCGACCAGTCCCGCAATGCGTTCCTTACGTGCAAGGGCCGCCAGAAGCATGATCCATCCCCCCATCGACGAGCCGACAAGAATCTGCGGGCCAGAGGTGATTTCATCAAGAACTGCAATGGCATCACTGGCCCATTGTCCGATGGTGCCATCGGCAAATTTGCCCGACGATTGTCCGTGACCGGAATAGTCAAAGCGGGTATAAGCCACCCCCTGCCGAATGCAGTGCGCCTCAAGGTGGGTTGCCTTGGTGCCGGTCATGTCCGACATGAAACCGCCAAGAAACATCACACCGGGCGTATTGGGCACCTGTACGTTAGATGGCTTGCCCGGTACGTGATGGTATGCGATTTTTAAACCATCTGGCCGGTTGAGATATTCGGGCTTTGCGGGCTGTTGCGTCGGCAGGTCATGTGTCATCCGGGGCGTCTGTCCTTGGGTGTTGGTGGTTGGAGTTGCATGAGCGCGTCAGAAGTAATGACAGAGACAGTCTATCGATCAGAGCCCCAAGCGCAAGGCGGGGACTATCGACCTGCCGTTATTTTACAGGTCCTTCCGGAACTTGATGCCGGTGGTGTCGAGCGCGGCACAGTAGATATCGCGCGCGCCATCGTTGATGGTGGCGGCAAGGCGCTGGTTGCATCACAGGGTGGTCGGCTGGAACGCGAACTTGATCGCATTGGTGCCAAGCACATTACTCTGCCGCTCAAATCAAAAAACATCCTGACCATGCGCAAGAATATCGATGCGCTCGTCAAGGTCATCCGTGATGAAGGTGTCGATATCATCCACGCCCGCTCGCGCGCGCCGGCATGGAGCGCGGTTTTTGCCGCGCGCAAGACCGGTATCCCGTTTGTCACGACCTTCCATGGCACCTATTCCGGTTACAACAACCCGTTCAAGCGTCGCTATAACGCGATCATGACTATGGGGGATCAGGTGATCGCGATCTCCAAGCATATCGCCAATCACATCAACAAATATTACAAGGTCGAACCCGACCGACTGAACATTGTACCGCGCGGCACGAATGTTGATCTGTTTAATCCGGAAAATGTCAGCCAGGAGCGCTTGATCGCCCTGTCAAACCTGTGGCGTTTGGACGGGGAAGAGTATGTCATCATGCTGCCCGGACGGATCACCCGTTGGAAAGGCCATAGCTTCTTGATTCGCGCATTGCCCTCTGTTCTTGAAGCCCTCGGACACCGCAAGGTCCGCTGTCTGATCGTCGGTTCTGACCAAGGACGTACCGGATATCGCGAGGAAGTCTTGCAGATGACCCGCAAGCTTGGCCTAGAAGACATCGTTCACATCGTTGATCACTGTAATGACATGCCAGCTGCTTACATGCTGGCAGATGTTGTCGCTTGTCCTTCAGTGGAGCCAGAGGCCTTCGGTCGTATTCCGTCCGAGGCACAGGCTATGGGGCGTCCAGTTGTCTCGACCGCACATGGCGGGGCGATGGAAACGGTTTTGCCGGGGGAGACCGGTTGGCTGGTGAGCACGGGTGAGGTTGATCAGCTGTCGCGTGCGCTTGTGCAGGTCTTGAGCCTGACACCAGAAAAACGTGCCAAACTGGCTGCCAAGGGGCGTGATCATGTGATTGCCGAATACTCGCTAGAGCAAATGGCAGAGCGGACTCTGAATGTTTACGCCAAGGCGCTCAAGCGGGTTATCAGGAACGCTGCATGACCGACAAGCAAACTGAAACTTCGCCTGCTGACGCGCAAAATTCAGAGAATGATGGTCAGACGGTTGCAGCAATGGAGGAACCAAAGCGTGAGCGTATTCTGGTTATCAAGCTCTCTGCTTTGGGCGATGTTGTATTGGCCATGGGGCCGTTTGCGGCCATCCGTGCGGCTCACCCTGATGCGCATATCACGGTTTTGACTACGCGGCCGTATGTTGATTTGATGAAGGCGAGTGGCTTTTTTGACTCAATTGCCATCGACCGCCGTCCGAAACTGAGCAACGTGCGCGAAGTCCTGGCGCTGCGCCGGTTCCTGCGCAATGGCAATTTTGACCGGGTTTATGATCTGCAGACGTCGGATCGATCCGGATTTTACTACAAACTATTTTGGCCGGGTCCAAAGCCCGAATGGTCCGGGATTGCGCGTGGGTGCTCGCATCCACATGCCAATCCTGAACGCTCAAACATGCATACGATTGATCGACATGCGGATCAGCTTGCTGATGCCGGTATCAAGGATGTCCCTGCCCCTTATATTTCCGGGCCGGATATTGATCTCGACCGATTTGGTATTCGCAGCCCGTTCGTGTTGATTTGTCCTGGTGGGGCGCCGCATCGTCCGGCGAAACGTTGGCCAGCGGAGCGGTTTGGTCTTTTGGCGAAGAAGCTGGCGGACTATCGGCTGACGCCGGTTCTGATCGGGACCGACAGCGAAGCCGATGTTTTGAACCGCATTGATCAGATGTGCCCCAAGGCGCGTAATCTGATGGGCCGGACCGGGTTCCTTGATATCGCCTCCCTTGCCGCGCGTTCGGTGCTGGCGATTGGTAATGATACCGGGCCTATGCATATCGCCGCAGCGGCGGGTGCGCCTTCGATTGTGTTGTTTTCGCGCGAGTCTGATCCGAAGCTCAGTGCGCCGCGCGGTCATGGGCAGAATGCGGTCAGTGTTGTTCGCGAAAACGATCTGCGCCAACTCACCGTCAACCGCGTGATGGATGTCATTCGCGAGCGTCTTGATCTCACCGACTAGGATTGCGGAATTTATCTGTTTTGGCTTTCGGGAACAAAGGCGCGGAAAATGGCGCTTTGAGGCCGATCTAGTTGCCTAAAATCATTGCTTTCTGAACGCGCGTGGATATGCTAGGTGAGGTCTCATGGAAAACACCATGGTGCTTCTGTACTTCCATGTGCGCTTTCCTGCTTCTGTTTCTGACCGATTTGTTTGATGACCATAGGAGATTATCCATAGCACGACCACGCAAACCGATGCAGCCGACCAAGGAAGGTCCGCGCGTCAATGAGGATATCAAAGCCCGTTCCATCTGTGTCGTTGACGCCGAAGGCAACATGTCCGACCCGATTACGGTGCGTGAAGGCATTGAAATGGCAGCGGAAGTTGGACTCGACCTTGTCGAAGTCGCTCCGAATGCCGAGCCGCCAGTTTGCAAGCTGATTGATTACGGCAAGTTCAAATACGAACAAAGCAAGAAGCAGAACGAGGCCAAAAAGAAACAGAAGGTTATCGAGGTCAAGGAGATCAAACTCCGTCCGAACATCGATGTCCATGACTACAACGTCAAACTGCGAGCTGCGCAGAAGTTTCTTGGCGGTGGAGACAAGGTGAAAGTCACGTTGCGTTTCCGCGGACGTGAGATGGCTCACCAGGACCTTGGTCTTGGCATGCTCCAGCGTTTTTCGGGGGATCTTGAAGACCTCGCAAAACCGGAAATGATGCCAAAGATGGAAGGCCGTGTTATGATTATGGTGCTGGCGCCGCGTTAAGACGCGGCGTTTTGCCTTTTACCCCAAGGTTCAAGCCAAAGAGGGAATGCCATGCCAGTCGGAAATGATCTTCTGATCGTGGGCGTCGATGACGATCCCAAGAGTCTGGTTCTACTGAAACGAATCGTCGAAAGTGGCGGGTTCTCGTTTCAGGGTGTTTCCTCTGGAAAGGAACTTCTCAAACTCGTTAAGACCAAACGTCCGCGCATCATCCTGATGGATATCATGATGCCTGACATGAACGGTTTCGAAACCGCGATCAATGTCCGGACCCAGTTCCCCGACCTGTCCTGTGCGATCATTTATGTCACCGCCCGTCAGGGTGAGGAAGACCTGCGTGGTGGTGTTGCTGCTGGCGGGAATGATTTCGTGCTCAAGCCGATCAACCGTGAAAAGCTGATGAGCCGAATCGAGAAATGGGTTGGTCGGGCGCATACCATCAAGACCGCCATCTAATCGGTTTTCTACGGCTGCTCTTGATCGAGCCCCATTTGAGCAGGTCCGTTTTAGTCCTGCCTTTTTGGTAGTTCAACCGAGCCATCCGACGATCATATCAATATAGACCGAGAATGCTGAAAAGCTGATCACGCCAAGTGCAGTGGTCACCAGCACGATTGATGAACTGCGCACGATATAGCGATCATAGGTCGTCGCGATCACAAAAACATTCCCGGCAGTTGGCAAGGCGGCGAGCAACAGAACTGCTTTTGCCTCAAACCCGCTAACAGAACCAACAATCCAGAACCCGATAAACACCGCAACGGGATGGGCGATCAGTTTGGCGACAGACATGGTGGCAAGTTCGGCCTGCTTTTGCGCAATCGGCCGACCAACAAGTGCAACACCAATCGCAAACAGGGCGGCCGGACCGGCACTTTGCCCAAGAAGATCAAGCAGGTAGTCAACACCATCAGGCCAATCAAGATCAAGCAGGCTCACCAGGACCCCTGCGATAATTGCAAGGACCACCGGGTTGGTGAATGTGCCACGTACAATCTTGCCGATCGTGTTGCTGTCTTGGGCGTGCTTGGCACCCTCAAGCAGCAAAAGCGAGAGCGGCAGCATCACAACCAGATCAATCGCAAGTGCCACAATCAACGGAACAGTCGCCGCCGGACCCAGCAGGCCGATGATCAGTGGCAGTCCCATGAACCCGACATTGCCCATGGTCCCGGCAAAGGAAAACAGTGTTCGGCTGGTGGGATCAAGGCCGAACACCCGGGCGGCGATCAGGCGCGAAATGCCATAGACCACAAGGGTGCCACCGCCATAAGCCAGCATGATGTCGGGCTGCCAGATTTCTGAAGGGCTTCGGGTGGCAAGCGCCTTGAACAGAAGGGCCGGCAGGGCAAAATAGAACACGAAGCCGTTAATGCCGCGCATACCATCCGGCGATACGATCTTGAACTTGCCGCCAATCCAGCCAAGGCCGATCAGCGCAAAGAACGGCAAAATGATTGATGTGATTTGCGACATGTGATCAGTCAGATGGGGAATAAGGGGATGGCGGATCGGGCCTTGAAAAGCCGTGCTTGGGCACAATGGCGGCTCAATGCCGCAAAAAGCAAGGGGAAAGGGCTGAATTGGCCCTTGAAAAAGGTAAAGTCGGAGTCTATAACCACCCGTCCCCAAAACAGGTGGTGAGGCTGGAAGGTCTGTATTGATCCTTCAGGGCATGCCCAGCCGCCGTAGGGGATTTCGTTTTCATTGCTTATGCAAGGATAGAAAAATGCCCAAGATGAAGACCAAATCGAGTGCGAAAAAACGCTTTCGCCTGACTGCAAGCGGGAAAGTCCGTCACAACGTGGCAAACAAACGCCACCTTCTGACTGCGAAACCGACCAAGATGAAGCGCCAGGCA
>TARA_B100000674_G_scaffold242191_1_pt1 | contig 11879 bp, 15 predicted proteins | sample TARA_B100000674 | Tara Oceans TARA_B100000674 (sample SAMEA2622759) | marine metagenome | biome: marine biome (ENVO:00000447); feature: surface water layer (ENVO:00002042); material: "saline water (ENVO:00002010), including plankton (ENVO:xxxxxxxx)" | depth 5 m
ATATCCTGTGCCTGGAGCAATGAACGGCAAGTTAGGATTAATATCAATCACATACGGTGGGCCTATGGTAACCTATTTCAATTTTAGTTTATTTGATAATATTCCGTACAGAAGAATAAAGAAAGCAGTCTTTAATCTAGGCGGCATGGTCACAAAGTACATTAGGTTCTATTCTGTGTTGCCAGGCATGGACAAAGAAGTATTTGATGGACACATGAAGAGAGTGCGTAGACTAGCAAGAAGTTTGAATCCAAATAAAAAGCATAAAATCAGTTGGTGGGCATAATGAGTAAGTATATTGTCATAGTAATGATGTTTGTGGTGATAGCCATGTTCTACAAAGGCGTTGAGGTGCTTGGTCCAAGCAACACAAACAGAGATGTTCTATACGAAGGTCCTAAAAAAACTACAGAGCAAAGATGGAACGCCGCATTTGAATGGATGGAGAGAAAACGTGAGAATAAATCCAAATAATTTCTTCAAAAGAGAACTGGAAATACTACCACCTCATTTCGTAAACACAGTGGTAAAGGCTCACGAATCTGACGTGGAACAAATGCGTAAATGGATATATGAAAACTGCCATGGCAGGTATTCAATCACCAAAGATGTTATATACAGTGGTGATAGTTCAAGATCTGTCACGGTGCTTGGGTTTGAAGAGCCAGGCGATCTTACTCTATTTGCACTCAGCGGAATTGCCCAAAAGTTCTTAAAATAACTGTTGCATCTACTACATAATAGTTGTAAAATTTAGATATGTATTTTGAATTAAGCAGACAATCTAATATAGATTTTCCAATACAATTTAAGGTAGGCAACTTGGTACTATCTACTGATCTTGGTTGGAAAGAAACGGCGGGGGAGCATGGCAAGATAATATACAAAGGATATGCTTACCAAGATCTCTCTTCCTTCCTCACTACACATGATCCAAGCACATTAGAAACTATACACGGATCATTTACAGCCATTATGCAAAAAGGCAACCATGTCCATGTGGTTACTGATAATACACGCGAGTTTCCTATATATTTTGACCGAGATAAAATTATTGTGACAAATCTCACCAAACACAATGAGACTGCGTGGCCAGATACACACTTACAAATAGATTGCGAGAATAAAATTGTAAGGACACGGTACAATGAAATGATGTTCGACCTAGGAAGTAAAAAAGATTTGGTGACAACAACAAATACTGTTTTAGATATTTTGAATAATTCAGTAAAAAGTTACATAGATAGATACAAAGATCCGATCAGAATCGTTCCAACAGGAGGATTGGACAGTACACTGATGATTGGATTATTGAAAAAGAACAATGCAAACTTTGAAGTAATCGATTACGAGTACAAGAAATGGACCTACTTCCGTTGGAAGAACGGAGAAAAAATAAAAAAAGAAAACGGTCCATGGACAAGATATGGACACACCTGGGGAGCAACACCTGTGACTCTTGCTCATGGATGGATGGGCGATCAATACTTCTTTAGAGACTATCTTCCACTCGCTGTGTTGTGTAAAATTAAAAATATTAACCTCAAAGAAGAATTTAAAAGATTCGAAGGTTCCTACTGCTTTGAACATCTACGTGAGGACATGGAAAACAGGGAATCGTCTTGGCTGGAAATTACCAAAGAAATAGTTGATGAAAAGTCAGCATACAAGAAAATATTTGAAATCATCAGGGGTTCATTTCTCTGGTGGACTTTCGAGAAAACAACCTATTGGAGTCCATTCAAGGATTTGGAAATTTTGAAACATGTCTTACATTTAAGTGAGGAGGACCTATTACAGAATGCATTCCACGGCACTATTCAATCCAAAATGTTGGAAATTGTAGACCCAAACCTGCTGGACTGTATCACCGAAAAGAAAAATAAACACCAGTTCAATGAATCCATGTATGCCAAATACACAGACACTTTGTTGAAGTATTAGTCACTCAGATAATATAAAATAAGCGGTTGCTATCATTAAGTATATTATAGTATAATATACGTATATTAATACCAATTGCAATTAGGAGAAAAAATGGCAACAAAGAAGAAGAACTTAAGAAAGCCAAGCAAAGCGACGACTAGTGCACCTACCGGAACGGCGACGGCCAATCCACAGGCGGCAGGTCAGGCTCCACAACCGGATCCATCGGCTTTGTCTATAGGCGACCTAAAGAATCTTTCTACCATACTTGACGTGGCATCGACAAGAGGTGCGTTCAAGGCCGGTGAAATGGCAGGTGTAGGATTCTTATACAACAAACTTCAGGCCTTTCTAGCCAAAGTGGCACCAGAACAGAAACCTGAAAACAAGAAAGCAGAAGCACCAGCGACTGCGAAAGGACAATAAGATGGCAACACTAATGAACGTAAACAATCAGGCTATGCCGATGGGTGACAACACTGGTCAGGCAGGCGATGGCCAGACTGGTCCAAAAAGGCACTTCAAACACATTGGAGAACTTGTGGACGGTGGAGCAAAGGTAGTAATCATGTACAGGACAGTGCCAGGTGAAGCAGACAACTGCCTAGTGGTAGGAACTAAATTTTTACCTGACATGTACCACAATGCTTTAATGAAGGCTGTCGAATCAGAAGGTGGACAACAGGCAGAGGAATTTGCGGAATACGCCAGCAGACAAACGTTCCCAGATGGGACAAACATGTTATCGATGCTCCACAACGACAACTATATCAAAAAGTTCAAGACCAAAGATATCGTAGTAACTTACGGAAACGAAAAGGACGGCAGAATATTGTTGAATAAGTTGAACGAGATGATAGCAAAAGAAAAAGGCATCTCTGTAAAAGACCTTGCAAAAGATCCTGACGCACCTGCTAAAAAGAAAACTACTAAAAAAGCGGATGCCAAAACAGCCGCCAAAGAATAGTACATGGGTACAATTAACGAGGGACTTCGTTAAGGAATGGCCGGAAGTACTGGATGGATTACAATTCCAGAACATGCCGGTCAAGTACCTGATGTATGTTAACATCATACTAAAGAACAACGTAACAATACACTACGACATAGCAAAAGAACTAAAAAAGAAAAGTCAAAACGTAATTGCACGTTTCCTCAAAAAGACAATAGAAAAAAATTACATCAAAATAAAGAATGTTGATATGAAATTCGATATACCTGCTCTTAAACGTGACATGCAATCTAAGACATCTGTTTTGATGGCCAAAACTTTCAAAAAATGATATCATTATCTGGATTCGGCTACGAACACAAACTCAAGGACCCATCCAAATTATTTGCGGACACATGGCAGACAAAAAGTTTTATCAACGGACCCGCGGTAAAAAAATTCGAAAAAATTTTTGCAGAATATTGCGGAGCAGAAAAATGTGTTGCAGTGAGTTCATGCACATCAGCCTTACAACTGTCGTTGTTGGCACTTGGAATTGGTCCAGGAGACGAGGTTATAACAGTGCCATATACATGGGTAAGCACAGTCGAGGTTATCAGACAAGTTGGTGCAAAGCCTGTGTTTGTAGACATTTCACTTAATGACATGTGCATAGATCCAAAAGAGGTTGCAAAAAAAGTCAGCAAAAAAACAAAAGCAATAATAGGCGTTGACCTTTATGGGAATGTTTGTGACATTGACGAATTAAAGAAATTTGGATTGCCTGTGATACAGGACTCCGCACAGAGCACCGGTGCAGTGTACAAAGATAAAAGGGTAGGTGGGATCGCTGACCTTACCTGCTTTAGTTTTTACCCAACAAAGAATTTAAGTTGTTGGGGAGATGCTGGTGCAGTAACAGGTGATGAAAAATATTTGAAAATTATTAGACAGTTGAGAAACCACGGACAGTCAGATAGATTCAACATGAACATGGTTGGTTGGAATGCAAGAATGGATTCATTACAAGCAGAGGTTTTGCTGAATAAATTACCTTTTCTGGATGAACATAATAAAAGACGAAGAGCAATCGCAACACAATACAACGGCAACCTGCATCGCTTTATCGAAATACCTTTACAAAACACAAACAGCATACACGTATATCACCAGTATGTAATCAAACACAAAAATGTTGATCACATTTCCAAGTTCTTATTACAAAAAGGAATACAATCGAGGAGGTACTATCCGACTCCTTTACACAAAACTAAAACGTACAGAGACAACGGTGCCTATCCTAATTCCGAATATTGTAGCAGAGAGGCATTGGCCATTCCAGTGCATCAGTATTTGACAGACAAGAACGTTACTAGTATAATAAACGCAATCAAAGAGGCAATATGAAATTAGCAGTAATTGGCACAGGATACTGGGGCAGTAAAATTGTTGAAACAGCGAAAGGAATGGGCCTGCCTGTGACACTTTACGACATTAATGATTCACTTGACACTATTGTTCCAAGCCTCATTGACGGAGTAATTATCGCCACCCCCGCTTCTACTCATAAGGATCTAACAAAAATTATGCTAAGAAAAGGCATAAACGTACTAGTGGAGAAGCCTGTGTTTATGAACATGGCAGAATACCGCGAGATCGAGCCTTACACAGCCAAGGCAAAGTTGATGGGAGGCCACATATTGCTCTACAATGAACATCTCGATTTTTTAAAACAGATAATAGTCGATAAAGACATTTTACACATAGAACATCGCAGACTTGCATGGGGCAGATTACAGAAGGATATTAATCCAATACTGCACTATGCGCCTCACGATATCGCAGTCCTTGATAGTATATTAGGTGTGATACCTGATACGATACAGTGCAAAGGAATACAAGTTATCAAACAACCACAGCCAGATTTTGTAACCTGTGATTTAAGATATGGGAAAGTCACTGCACAGATACAAATGGGTTGGTACTACCATGAAAAGGTTAGAGACATAAGTGTAATTACAAACAAAGGTACTCTGGTGTGGAGTGATGCCAAGGATACAAGCAGATGGATAAGTCAGAGTATGGAAAACGGACGCCAGATACAGCACATGGATCAAAATAAAACATTTTCACAGTCTGTACCACCCCTGCAAAAACAAATTGCCGCTTTTGTGGACTATTGTGAAAAAGATAAATTACCAGATTCGGACATGGAGCATGTCAAAAGAATTACATACATTGTAGAGTGTATGGAGAAAAGTTTAAAGACAGGAGAGGTAGTATGTCCTTCAAAAGAATTTTAGCCGTAGGTGCCCATCCAGATGATGTTGAACTTGGTTGTTCAGGCACATTACTGAAATATCAGTCTCAGGGTGCCCATGTAGATATAGTTGTATGTAGGGATGACAATGCACCTAAACCAAGTGTGTGGAGAGACAAAGAAAAAATGCAACAGGAATATAAAAAATCAGAAGAACTTTTTGGAGTAAAATTTAACATATTAAAAAATCCAATAGACGAGGACGGAAGGCCTGTTTTAACATGGAACAGCAAGTTTGTAAAAGTAATGGACGATATAGTGTACAACGGCAACTACGATCTTATCATCACACACAGTCCAGGAGACCACCACCAGGATCATTTTAACACATTCCACATAGTAAATTCATCTTTGCGTAGATGGAAAGGCGAGTTTTGGCTGATGGAGGGCGGACCATACAGCAACAAAAATGAATACTTCAAACCAAACGTTTTTGTTGATATCACTGACCAAATTGATAAAAAAATGGAACTTATCAATTGTTATGACAGTTACTTCAATGAAACACTATTACATAACATTAAAGGCCTGGCGGCATATAGGGCACAAATGACGCAAACAAAATATGCCGAAGCCTTTGAATGCAAATGGAGGACAATGTGAGAATATTAGTTTTAGGAGGTTACGGATTTATTGGTAGCCATATATGTCAAAGGTTAAAAGCAGATGGACACACGATTGGTATAGTGGATTGTTATCATCAATATTACACCTTCCCAGATTGGGAATATAATCCTGTTTTGACGCAAAGAAAAAAAATAACAAATACAGATAAAGAGTACATAGGACAGATAGAAAATTTACAATTCATGGAAAAAACTTTTGAAGATTTCAAGCCTGAAAGGGTCATACATGTGGCAACTTATCCTAATGCAAGAATGGTTAAAAGGAACGTGCTAGACGCAACTAATAACATGGTTACCGCAACTGCATACATCTTAGACCTTTGCGTAAAACATAAAGTTGAAAAAATAGTATATGCATCAAGCAGTATGGTCTACGGGGATTTTGATAATAAGATACCTGACGAGACCGTCGTGCCAAAACCTAATACACTTTATGGATCATACAAACGACAAGGAGAAGTTATGTGTAAGATATGGCACAGAGAGCATGGCTTGAACTATGTGATTATGAGACCTTCCGCACTATATGGTGAAAAAGATACAATTACTAGGGTAATAAGTCAACTAACAAAAGCGGCACTTACCACAGGTCAGATGACTGTGCAAGGACCTGAAAATAAATTAGATTTTTCAAATGTGCTAGACGTTGCAGATTATTTTGCATTAGCAACAACTAATGAAGTCACTAACGAAACTTTCAATTGCACAAGGGGAAACGGCAGAAAAATTGTAGACGCCGCTGAGATTATCAGAAGCAAGTTAGGTGTTGGTACAATAATCACAAAACCGCATGACAGTTTTTATCCTAACAGAGATACGTTGAACAGCGACAAAGCAAAAACTATGCTAAACTTTAATCCTAATATTGACATAGAAGAAGGCATACCAAACTATCTTAATTGGTTTTTAAAACAAAAATTTTATTTCGATAATTTAAAAATTAATCCCAAGTTTCGGTTGGGTATGACGATTTAAGTTTTTCCTTAATCCATTCATAATCATAGGAATACATCAATTTATTATAGTCATCCTTGTGTCTTTCATAATAAGATTTGCCATCTAAGGCGCCTTGCAATAACCACTCTGCATTGATTCCATTGCCTAAAGTGGTCCATTTTTTTAACCTATACTGTGATTCAACAGTTGGTTTCATCTGCAATAATTTTATCACTTCTCTGAATGATGACCTGTATGCAAGTAATGGAGTTTCATTACAATTACTGATTGCTGACAACAAAGGGACAGAATGATGTGCCTGTGACATTGTAAAATCAAGTTCTGGTTTTGATGTTTTATAAACAAGATCTTTGTTATAAAGTATGACTCCTCCCCAGCCATATCTAAGGTCAATTGCTGGAATGTAGCAGTCAAAGATGTAATGGCAAGGATTACGCAGTCTATCAGGTTGAAAACTAAAGTCGAATTCTTCCGCTAACTCATTTTTAGGAAACACCGCAAAGAAGTAATCTGTATCACTCATGGTGGCGGCTGTTACATATGCTAAGGTTTGACCTTGTATTCCTTTACACCATTTTGCCCTTGGGAAACGTTCTTTTAATTTGTTGTATCTTAAATCTGCACTTGGTTCGTCGTATGATATGAATATAATATCCATAGGCTTGGCATTATATTCCAAGTCATAATGCACACTTCTTTGGACGTCATAGAACTGTTTTAGATCCTGTTGTCGAGGCACCAAAATGACATCATTTGTTTTGCCCCACGTATACATTTTTACATCCTCCCAAAAACTTGGATAAAAATTCGGAACGATATCCTCTTCCAGATCAGAATTGTAAAGCCATGAATAAAAACAATCATTTGTCCTATATGCATTATATGGATCCTTAAGTTTGAATCCTGTTTTTGGAATTAGTTGTTGGTATAAATCGTCATGAGGATGGTAGTTTATATCTTTGTAGTCTCGTAAATATTTTATGTTGCTAATTTGTTTTTTGAATTCTTTGGTTGGTATTAGCATTACGTTGCCTTCTTTGTTAGTGCCACCTTTAGGATTTGTATTGTACCAAACGTGCAACTGTTTTTGTTCATGCTGTTCAGGAATGTAATCAGTATCAATAGTTTGCATGTCCATAAAATTTGCAAAGAACCAAAAGTATTCTGTACTAATATCATTTACAACATTTTTCAACACCTCCAAGTAACTGCCAACAAAAGGCACTATTCTAGTATTTGCAAATGGAGATTGAAAATTCCTTACATCTCTGAATCTGACCTGTATACTATCGAAGGCCATAATATTCTCCAATACTATTACACACATGAAGAACTTCGGACTTTTTAAGGAAAGGATGTATTGGTAATGATAATACATCTGTACAAAACTTATCTGCATTTGGAGTATCATGCCCTGTACTGAACATCTTCATTTTAGACATAGGTTGTTGATAGTGTATTTGCGTTTGTATTCCTTTTTTTTCTAGGAATTTTTTAAGTCCGTCACGATCTTGTATTTTTATAACCAATTTGTGATTATTAGATGTGGTGCCTGTGTTAGTCTGTATAGAACTTATTCCTAGATCTAGTAATTTTTCTTCATACCATTGTCTTACTTTTTTTGTTCTTGCAAGTAACTTTTTATATTTAGATAAAAGGAAATTTAGGACATTTGCGTGATCATTGCTGAGGCAAGAATTATAACCATGATCTAATTTTGCTGTGCCAACTGAATGATATCTTAAACTCCTTATGATGTTTGCTTCGTCTTCGTTGTCAGTGAGAACCATACCACCATTTCCAAAACAGGGTAATGGTTTACTTGGAGCAAAACTTAAAGAACTTATATCGCCAAGTTTTCCACTTGGAATGTTTTTATAATAACTGCCAAAACTTTGTGCGGCATCTTCTACTAGAGGTATACGCCTCTTGATACAAAATTGTTTGAGACCGGCATAATCTGCAAGATTGCCAAAAAGATTCACGTACACCACTGCACTAGGCAATCCGAAATCAGGTAATTTAGAAATCAATCCTTTGTTGTCAACATCTACAAATTGTATTGTTGCACCTGTTCTTTTAATTGCTTCCGCTGTCGCCAAATAACTGACGGCAGGACACAACACCGTGCTTTCTGGTCCTATGCCTTTGGCCTTAAGTGCAAAATATAATGCGTCTGTACCACTGCCGACTGCAACACCAAACTTCCTTTTTGTGAATTTGGCCACTGAAGTTTCAAACTTATCTAGGAAAGAGTCCTTGGTATGCCTACTGCTTATGACATTGCCTGATCTCCACACTTCCTTTGCCCTACGTGTGATCCTCCAACTGTAGGCATCATATATCCTATCCAATCCATTGAACTTAATCATAAAATCATGTTCCTTACTTGTTTCAATGTTTTGAAATAGCAGTCTGTTATTTTCGCTTCTTTCCATACACCGCCTTTGTATTGTGCTTTCCTTGTGTCTTCTAGAATATAGTAAGGAAAAATACCCAAAATATAATCTTTAAAGATTCGATATCCTTCACCTGTCTCAACACATTTCATCCTAAAACTTTCACTCCATATTTGGCTGTCCAGTCTTTACCATCTTTGGTGTCATTTACCATGGGCATACCCTTGATGTTCAAACTGGTGTTTAATAATATTGGACAACCCGTCTCTTTCTTCCATGCTCTCAGCAGTTCATAAAACCCTTCATTGTCGCTTTTTGACACGGTTTGCACCCTAGATGTTCCGTCGTAATGCAATATGGCAGGACAGTCATTACCATGCGTGTACGCCGCTGTATATTGCATATAAGGGGTGTTTTTAACGCCGGTAGGTAGTGCGAAATAGTCGTTTACATCCTCCTCTAGAATGGCCGGAGCAAACGGTCTGAACTTCTGTCTTTTCTTGATCGAGTTTACCAGATCCTTGATGTCCTCACCCCTAGGGTCTGCTAATAACGACCTATTACCAAGTGCCCTGGGTCCAAATTCTGCTTTACCATTTGCAACTCCCACCATCTTGTTTTCTTTCAATTCTTTTATTATTGCGTCCACAGGATACTCACCTTCTATGTTGTGTCCCAGGAACGGACTGTTCCAATTAATGAATGATTTTTCATGTGCCGCGATACATCCTAAACTTGATCCAGCATCTCCTGGATTTGGTATTATCCATATGTTGTCAAACAATCCAAGATTTGCCAATACTTTGTTGGCCGCACAGTTGAGTGCGACTCCACCTGCATATACCAAATTACGTGATCCATACTTGCTGGCACGTTTCCATAAATCTGCAAGGCATTCTTCTGTGACTGCCTGTATGCTGGCCGCTAGGTCCATTGGGTCTGCATCCGGATGCCAATCACCAAGTCCTCTGTGCAGATTCTGTTTTAGTTTAAAAGGAGATTGATAAACAAAGTCGTTGTATATGTCATCCTTGTATTTGGGTTTGCCGTATGCCGCCATACCCATCAAGATATATTCTTCTTCTGCAGGTTTAAGTCCGCAACGATGTGTGAATGCAGAATACAATATACCTAGACTGTGTGGATACTTTATAGTTTCTTTTCTTTCGATCCAAACTTTTTCTGCAGTTGATATCGAAACAGTATCCCATTCTCCTATTGCGTCTACCGTAAGTATAGTCGCTTCTTTGAAAGGTGACGTGAAGTATCCTGCCGCGGCATGTGAGTCATGGTGTTTGACATACTCATCTATTTTGATGTTGAAGTGATCCAAATGCCACTGTGGAAGTTCTGTGTAACTGAATGCGTCTGACCACTGCCCCGCATAAAGTTGTCTTGTTTTCTTTAACCAAGGTTTCTCGTAATAGACAACTTTGTTAAAAGGTCCATAAGTGTTTGCTTCATTTACGATCGCCCAATTAAGGTAATGATCATTTTTGACTTTGGAGTAACGTTCTGCGTGTGCGGCCCATAAAACTTCACCCACACCCGAACTAAAATCCACAACGGCCATTGCGGCGTCATGATTCATGCAGTTTATTCCTAGTATTCTCATCTGTGTGGTCCTAAATTTCCATGTTTATCTAGTATGTCTTGTTTTATCAAGAATGCCCACATGTCTGCGTCCTTGTGTTCGACCCTGAAATCAAATTGTGTAGGCTGTTCAAAAATTTTGTTAGTGTCCTCGTATTTTCCTTCTTTAATGGTATCCATCCATATGGTATAGTTTGCATCAAATTGTTTTCGTGTTTCTTCGGTGGGACAGATAAAGTCTGCTACAACGGTCCTATTTGAATCGACTGCCTGTTCTGCCAGTGTCCACATACGTAATGATTGCCTTTTCCTACCCTCCGCTGAAAAGTCCCAATCGTCTGCTTCCTTCCTTACTTCGTCTGCGTTCAGCCAAACGGCATTAAACATCATGACTAGTTTTCTGGCCAAGGTAGTCTTTCCCGAGCCAGGAAGTCCCATTATCAATATTTTCATTTGCTCTTAAACCAACCTTTGGCTCTTTCCAAATATTTCTCCCAATCTTCCAATTCGATGTCATATTCAAAATTTTGTGATGTCTCATTGACTTGCAATTCTTTTGCGCCGTTTTTCAAATGAAAATTCCTAGCCATGTCTGTCAATGGACTCAAGGTGACTAGCCTGTTAAGATGATTTGAATCTTTTATCATTTTATACACTTCATTTACTATGGCCCTACCGCCACCTTTCTTTTTCGCCCATACTGTGTATGCGATGGCGATGTCACCTTGTACCCCCGCCCTATGTACTGCCTGCATGGCGGCATCTTTGCTTAAGACATCCATTTCTTCTACTGTGGTAGGTACTTCGTGTGTAAAGGCAAAACACATGATCGCGGCTACATCTCCCTCACTGTCCTTTAAGCCATAAATTTTCCTTCCGTAGGCCTGTCTGAATGCTAGGTCCAGTTCTGGTCTTACCGGGTCCTCGGAGCAATCAATGTAAGGCATCTCGACCAACTGGTATTTTGGTGACTTCTCAAACGCCTTCCTGATACGTTCTTTTATCTGTTCCATATTTTACTTGTATATAAATGGGTCTTTTTTCTTTAATTCTTTAAGCCTTTTCCTATATTTGATCTCTTCTCTTATCTTATTGATCATTTTCTTGAACCACGCTATCATTTTTTT
>TARA_B100000674_G_scaffold92618_2_pt1 | contig 11874 bp, 10 predicted proteins | sample TARA_B100000674 | Tara Oceans TARA_B100000674 (sample SAMEA2622759) | marine metagenome | biome: marine biome (ENVO:00000447); feature: surface water layer (ENVO:00002042); material: "saline water (ENVO:00002010), including plankton (ENVO:xxxxxxxx)" | depth 5 m
CAAATGCGGCCAGCTAAACTGCCCACGATGTCTACTAAATATTCTATTTGTCTTGCTTAACGTTCTCTTGGAAGAATTCAAAGATCGCCGGAAAATTTTCCCAGGCCACATTGACGTGATTGCCGCGAGGGTCCTCGATGTACTTATGCTTTACACCATGCCGTTTCAGATTGGCAACCTTCAGACGATTAGCACCGATTGGACACAATCGGTCTCTTACGCCGTGCACTACAATCACAGCTAATTCACCCTTAAGCTTCTTCATATCATAATCGTGGTTGGTCCCGGCCGATGCCAAAGGCGCCAATGCTGCCCATTTTTCCGGATACTTCATACCCAAATGCCACGTTCCAGATCCCCCCATGGAGTGTCCCATCAGGTAGGTCCGCTTCGGATCGACGTTGAATTCTTTTTGAGCAATCTCCAATACGTTTAGTACATCCTGCTCGCTTAATTCTCCAAGATTCTCAGGATCTCCCTTCCGATTGCCTCCCCGCTTTCCATAGGCACCATACCATCCATGGTTATTGATTCCTTCAGCCGCCACAAGAATGTATCCTCGCTTTTCAGCTTCCTCCACTAAATTCGGATACCGGATGATCTCAGCTGCTCGACTCCCCAGGCCATGCAACACCATCACCAACGGTGTCTCTTTGGATTTATCGTAAGTCGAAGGCACAAACACCGAATACGTCACATGCATATTCGCTGACTTGAAAAAGTACTTCCGATCCTGAATCTCCTGCCGCGGCCCAGCAAACGATTCAATCGTTAGTGCTAACAGCAACACACAGGCCAAGCCTGCTAAACACTTGTTCTTCATCATCCCGTCATTCCAAATTCCAGAGGTCGTTTAGTCGCTTAGTGACAGCAAATAAAGATCGTGGCTACCCTCACGTTCTGCAACACATACTAAATGTTTACCATCAGGGTGCCAGGTTGGATAGTCGTCTCGCTCCTCATGCCTTGTCACACGTCGTAGTTCAGTTCCATCTGCATTAGCAATGTAGATTTCAGCATTCCCATCACGATGGCTAACAAAAGCAATCTGCTTTCCGTCTGGTGAATACCGTCCCCGTATATCCTGATAGGGGCTATCCGTCAGGCGTTTGATATCGCTACCATCTGGTTTCATCTCGTACAGCTCATAATTGCCATCCCGTGTCGAAGTAAACAAAACCTTCTTACCATCTGGCGAGTAACTGGGCCAAAAATTAATGCCCTTTGCACCCGTCAAAGCAGTCCGCCCCTGCCCGTTCATCTCTACGCGAAAGATATCCTGACCAAAGTTATTCGCAAAAGAAAACAGCATGTGAGAACTATCCGGAGCAATCGCCGGAGTCCTATATCCAGAAAAACCCGGTTCGGGTGGGATCAGGACTTCTTCATTTGATTTGCGATTTCTAATTACCAGGCTTACCTGTAAACCACCTGTCGCTCGCAAAAAAGAAAAGTAATTCCCATCGGCCGAGTAGGCCGGATCGAATTCAGGAGCGGGTGCCGCCTCATGAATCACTTTGATCTCTTTGGTTTCCCAATTCATGGTCCGGAGTCGGAACACCTTGGGATTTTCGAAATCGACATAGGTCAATGATTCACCACCGTCCACAAAGACCGGTGTAAACTTCATGCGGCCATCATGGGTCAACCGAATAGGATCTGCTGCCTGAACGACCATTACGCTTAGACAGACGAGCCAAACAAGACTTGCCAAGCATGCAAGTAACGGTCGTCTCCTACATCTAAAACAGTTCATCAATCACGCGGCCTCCGTCGAGAACACGCATTTCTGCTCGCGCCTGTGAATCGACTCCAGCCAACTCCGCGATCGTTGTTCCCACCATCAGCGGCGTAATCGGGCGGGTGATAGGATGTTCACCATTTTTATCGCTCGCACCAATCACGCGGCCAGTCTGAAGACCAGCACCGGCCCACATCGAAAAGTAACACTGAGGCCAATGATCGCGGGCAGCCCGAACATTGATTTTTGGCGTTCGACCGAATTCGCCCATACACACAATCAAAGTATCGTCGATCAGGCCGCGATCGTAGATATCATCCAGAAAGGCCGAGAATGCTCGGTCAAAGATCGGACAGTGCTGATCCTGTAACAGCGAAAAATTGTAGAGGTGTGTATCCCAGCCAAATTCAAAGCCTGGCGTAATGGCTTCCACATGACGACTGTAATTCAATTGAATGTATGGTACTTCTGCTTCGACTAACCGGCGAGCCAATAACGCACTCTGGCCAAATACACTTTGACCATAGCGTTGGCGGGTCTGCTTGGATTCCCGTGTCAAATCGAATGCCTGTCGGGCTGTTGGATCAGTAATCAGTCCATAGGCCTGTTGGTATGTTCGATTCCAGTCTCGAAACTTGGCGGATTCGAGTGAACGCGGGACAGCATCTAGTTTTTTCAACAGCGTGCGACGGTCTGAAATCCGCAACGGATTAACGTCATCCATGAGTGCCAAAGCGGGAATATTTACTTCTCCGGTCTCCGAAGCACCAACCATGAATGGGTCATAAACTGCGCCCATTTCACCGCCGCCATACGCTTCGATACGGCGACCTCCATCCATCACCACCCCGTTGGCGATCGAAAAGAACGGAGGCAGCTTGCCACGAAACCCTCGATGCCGAGCAATAATCGACCCGAAATTTGGCTTAACAGGCTTGGGATTTTCTTCAAAGCCCGACAAAGCAACCGTCCCGCCATCCGGATGCCCCGGAGCACTCTGAATATGTGATCGAATCAACGTATATTTATCACTACGTTGTGCCAGCTTCGGTAGCAATTCTGTAAAGTGGACACCCGGAGTGCGCGTCGGGATAACCCCAAACGGTCCGCGATATTCAGTATTGGCGTTAGGCTTGGGGTCACACGTATCGAGATGACTTGGAGCTCCCCACAGGAAAACAAAGACGATCGACTTTGCTCTAGCCACGACGTCATCGACTTCGTCAGCGGTTACCGCACCCAATCCGGACATCCCCAGACCAAACGGTATAGCGCCGGACATCTGTAGAAAACTACGTCGCCCGATCCCACTACAGGTTTTCGTCCTGAATGATCCGATATTTAACATGAACTTATCCTACGCGGTTGATTGACTATCGAGATTGCCCACGTACTTATTTATTCAGACGAATCACAAGCGGTAACTCGTCACCAGCTTTTACAAACTTCATGGAGATACTGTTGACGCAGTGACGCGTATTCTTTTTGGTAAAACCTTCGCCCAGAAATACATGTCCAAGATGGCCGTTACAGTTCGCACAGACGATCTCTGTTCTTAATCCGTCGGCATCCGGGATCCTTTTCACTGCCCCTTTGATTTCGTCATCGAAACTTGGCCATCCACAACGACTGTCAAATTTATCTTCCGATTTATATAACGCCGCATTACAACGGCGACAGGTATACACCCCTTCAGATTTGTTATCCGTCAACTCCCCCGTATAAGGACGCTCTGTTCCTTTGTGAATCAGAACGTATTCTTCCTCAAGACTGAGGGCATTGTATTCCTGTGGCAACTCTGGATCTTGTTCTGACACTTCTTCCACCTCTTTCACCTTGGGGGAAACTTCCAATTGCGAATTTGAATCATCGCCCGAATCAAGTTGAATATCCACCTCAACCTTGGCGTCGCACGCTGCCATTAACATGGCAATACCACAGACAATTCCCCAAGCCATTGCGCGTCGCATGTTTTGTTCACTCTACTTATTGGACATTGTTATCGTTGACCGATCTTTCCGTATTTTAGGCAATTCGGAAGACTTACGTAAACACTCAAGAAACTTACTTACCGATAGTAGGAACATAAACACCCGATAAACTTGAATTGAACTGAACCCCACCTAATCCAATAACAGACTGATAAAACAATTGCTGTTGGGGATTCTAATGGCAACAATTTTCCGCAACGTTAGCATTCTGGTCATTGGCTTGATGACAGTTGCCACGACGACTCCAGGTCTGGGGCAGAACAGCAGTGTCGCAATGAATCTATTCGTCTTTCATGCTATCACTTCTGCCAATGGACGTTTTAAGACCGGCGAAATCATGGATTTCGGGGCTGAAGGAATTGACGTCTACAACACCATGTTAAATACGTTTCAATCGAAGTAGTTCCTGGGGCCCGCTGAACGGGCTAGAACAGCCATCGATCAAATCCGAGCTTAAGCCTGGAATTCATCAATATACGACCAGCACGGTCGATGCATTAATAGCCTTTGCCGTCCCAGTTTGACCACCAGGTATTAAACTGGGAGTACTGCTGTTCGACAAAATATCGCTGACTGGCACTAAGTTCATCAGACTCATTAAAGTGCAAGGTATATTCAGTGTCCCCATTGAGCACTAACAAGTACTTATAAAACAGCACGAGGTCCGGACCTTCGTCGTACGTAGAGAGCACGATCAACGCTTCATCCAGTTCTTTTGCAAATCGTCTCGCCTGGACGTCACCGGCTACCGCACGCTCACATAAGGCAATCAATTTCAGGACTTGTGCAGGTAGAGCATTTCCAATGCCTGTAATAGCACCGACTGCTCCACAGTTGACGTACCCATGGAACACTTGCGTATCGACCCCTACCATCAATCGCAAGGCAGGGTCGGCACCAGTGATATGTTCAGCGGCATAACTCAGTGCTTCCGCGCCACCAAATTCTTTAAATCCAACAAGACTAGGAAATTCGTTTCTCAATTCAAAAAACAGTTCCGCTCTGGTCTGGAACCCATAGTAGGGGCTGTTGTAGATAACAGCTGGTGTATTAGGGGCAGCGGCTAAGATCCCTGCAAAGTGATGACGCTGGGCGATCGAGGAAGTTCCTCGGGAAAGAACACGAGGAATTACCATCAACCCTTTGGCTCCTACCGATTCGGCATGAGCTGCATGAGCCGCTGCGAGTCGAGGATTTTGAGCACCGGTACCAACAACGACAGGAACACCAGCTTCACATAACCGAGCGACACCCTCCATGCGCTCTTCATCTGTCAACAATGGCCAGTCTCCCATGCTGCCACAGTAGATTACGCCACTCATTCCTGCAGAAATGAGCTCCTGCGCTTTTTTCACCAACGCATCGAAGTCCGGTGTACGATCGTCATTACAGGGAGTCATGATGGCTGGCAAACAGCCGTTGAAAATTGCGGTGTCCATACTGTTTCAATTAGTTCTTGGGTGTACTCGAAATTCTATAGTGCTCACGTTGGGCACGTTCCCTTACCAATGTAAACTCCAATCGAAACAGAACAAATATGCCCACCTGTTAGATTCAAAAAAGATTTCTTGGCAGCTAGAATGAAATCATGTTTGAAAAACACTCAACCATGCTAGTCCTGATACTTGCTGTTGGCATGATCATATTGCCGACTTCAACTCACTTAGTGGCTCAGCCACCCGCTTCATTCCAACTTGGAAATTGGAAACACGCCTCCGACAATGTAGAGGCCCTGTTTGTCATTAAGGGCAGCCTGACACGCGAAACACCCGTCCGCGCTGCTGTCACCCCTGCCATTTCACAAGATTCGTTCTACGTTAGCTACACGTTGACGTATCCGGCTAAACATATCGATACGGCAGACGATGGCTCCGGCGAATTCTTCATTCTGTGGCTCGATGATACGGAAGGAAATGCCTCTTCGGCGCACTCCAATCAAAATCCAAACATTGGAATCCACGTTGATGAAAAATCCAAAAATCGATTTATGATCCGCTTTAGCTCTAGCCGTCAAGCGTTTGGGGCCGAGCTACAAGGGGATCGTGAAACACAACTGGTCGCGAAAATATCCAAGTCAAATCCAGGACCCGAGCAGCCATTTGATCAAATTGAACTTTGGATCGATCCTGTTTTAACAGCACGAGACAAACCTGGCACCAAACTACAGGTCGATGCCGCGCGAGTTTCGACCATTCGCTGGCTTGGATTTTCGACCGGCGGCAAAACAGAAGTTGATGATCGTATCACCGTAGGAAATCTAAAGCTTGCGGGCTCGTGGGAAGAATTATTTGGTATTCGCCCGCCTGTCACCCCAAAGGCGCCACAGCCGCTACCAAAGCCTGTTGTCACCGTCTCGTTTGAAAACGATGTCGTTCCGATCCTCCAACGTCACTGTTTTAAGTGTCATCAAGGAAACAACGACACCGGTTTTCGCCTAGATGTCGCGGATCAGGTTCTCAACCAAACGACACCATTTTCTGCCAAGACAAGCCATCTAATCCACCGCCTTCAAGCGACAGACGACTCGCGCATGCCTCCCAAAGGTGAACGGCTTAGTCCAAAAGAGATTGCCACCATCAGCACCTGGATCAATGAAGGGATGCAATGGAATGAGAAACTATTTCCCACGCCCCTACTTACTTCCGACCACTGGGCGTTTCAACCTATTCAACAGCCGGATGTTCCAAAACACGTATCAAATGACGGACCGGACTCCAGCAACAGAACAGCCGTCGATGCCTTCCTGAGGCAGCAACAAGAGGCTCTTGGGATCACCCCCAATCCGTCGGCAGACGGTTCAACGTTGTTACGTCGTATCCATCTGACCATTACCGGCTTACCACCCTCACATAATTCACTTCAACAATTTCATCAGTTGCCGGCCGAACAGCATCAGGCATGGCTCAATAAAGAAATTGTACGATTACTCAATTCGCAGCAATACGGTGAACACTGGGCGCGATACTGGTTAGACATCGCACGTTGGGCCGAATCCAATGGCCATCAACATAATCGTTTCCGCCCGGATGCCTGGAGGTATCGCGATTACGTGATCGACAGTTTCGCATCTAACAAACCGTATGATCAGTTTGTGAAGGAGCAGCTGGCAGGGGATGAATTGAGTACTGAGGACGAGCACATTATTGCCACAGGATTTTTATCCGCGGCACGATACAGTGGGAATGATCTGGATAAACAGATTCAACGTAATGACATTCTCAATGATGTCACCAACACGACTGCGACCGCACTGCTTGGACTAACCATGGAATGCGCTCAGTGTCACACCCACAAATTCGATCCAATTTCAATTCGGGATTACTACCGATTTCAGGCATTCTTTGCAGAAGGCCAACCGGGCAGTGTCGTATTAGAAGACGCTCGGGGTCAGGGTCCAGCTCTGATTACTGAATATTGGAACATCTACGACAAAACTCATCAGCGTGTTTATAACGAGCTCAAAGCGAAGGGCAACCCAGAACCAATTTATATCGCACCGGAAACAGTGAGCCGTCGATTGAGCGGATCAGACAAAACTCGATTCAGTCAACTAGAGAATGAAATCCGAGCCTTACCTAAAGCCTGGGCCTGGTATTCCACGCAAACCGATTACCTGAGTTTGCCTGTTGCGCCTCATTTAATGCGTTGGCCTCTGGAACGAGAACGGTCAGCTCTCTATCAACGGCCAACTTATCTCCTCATCCGTGGTGATGTAAAGTCCCGCGGTCCTCAAGTCTCTCCCGGGATCCCTTCTCTGTTTACCCAAACTACGATTGGGCCACAACCTCGTACAGCGTTAGCAGAGTGGATCACGTCCCGCTCCAACCCGCTCACGGCACGAGTCTGGGTTAATCGCATTTGGCAGGGACATTTTGGTGAAGGACTGGTCCGGTCACCGGGAGACTTTGGAACACAGGGGACTGCTCCGGACAATCAGGATCTTCTGGATTTTCTGGCCCATGAACTTATCGCCAATCATTGGAATACCCAACATATCCATCTGTTAATTCTCAATTCACACGCCTATCGCCAAACAGCGATGAAAACCCCTGATTCATATAAACTCGATCCAGACAATCATTCATGGTGGGCCTGGAAGCCTTATCGCATGAAATCTGAGATGATCCGGGACAGCATTCTGAGCACGAGCGGGCAATTAGACCTAACTCGAGGAGGTCCTTCACAAAAAATTACGGGCGTATCCACTCGCCGCAGTGTCTATTTGGAGCATCGCCGCAATACTCCTAGTTACCTCAACGAGATTTTTGATGCTCCGGATGCAAACCACAGTTGTGTCTACCGCAGCCAGGCTGTTTCTCCGATCCAGTCTCTCTATTTACTGAATAGTGACTTCACCAATCAGCAGGCGACTCACACAGCATTACAGGTACAACAGGCTGCAGCTGACGTAGAAGTTCAGATGGAAATCACCTTTATGCATATACTCGGGCGTAAAATAACTCGAGAAGAACAACCCGTTATCGCTCGATTCTTAGAACAAGCCACTCTCAAAGACTTATGTTTGGTACTGCTAAACAGTAATGAGTTTATCCATGTCAACTAAATACCCCCGCCGACAATTTATACAAGACAGCGGCATCGGGCTCTCGTCGATGGCGATCGCCTCGTTATTAAGTCGGCAGAGTATGGCGACGACAAGTGACGAGAAAGCTGTCGCACGCAGCGTTATTTTCCTCTACATGTCCGGCGGACCAAGCCAGGTCGACACATTTGATCCCAAGCCTGCGTTAAAGAAATATGCGGGACAGGATGTACCGGAATCCATTGCCCGCAACGTCCCGCCAATTAAGCGATCCGGGCTCAAAAACGTCATGCCATCCCATTGGGAATTCAAGCAGCATGGTGAGTCGGGAATCCCAGTCTCTGCCTTACTGCCTCACACAGCCGAGCATGTTGATGACTTATGTGTCATCCGCAGCGTTCAGCATCGCAATCCAGTCCATGGCCCCGGTGAATGCGTCTGCTTAACAGGCGTATCCAACGGTGAACGTCCTAGCATCGGCGCCTGGTCAACCTATGCCCTAGGCAGCGACAATGAAAATCTACCGTCATTTATGGCAATGAATATCCACAGCGATGGGATGCAGTACCCTCAACGCGCCGGATGGTCAACAGGTTTCCTACCGTCTAAACACCAGGGAATTCTAATTAATCCCAAAACGGGTATCCAACACACACAGTTACCTAAAGGGACGATCAAGGAGCGACGCGAAAAGCAATTGCAGCTACTCGAATTCCTGAATGAACAGCATCGAAAAGCCAAACTAAATGACGATGCATTACAGGCTCGAATCAAGTCCTATGAAATGACCGGCAGAATGCAGGTGGCTGCTCCTGAGTTGTTCGAGTGGGAGACATCTGAAACGAATGCCACGAAGATGCTTTACGGCATTGCTGAAGAGAATACTCATGACACCGCCGTTGCCTGTCTGTTGGGACGACGAATGGTTGAACGCGGTGTACGATTTGTACAGATTCGAGTCGGCGGCTGGGATGCGCATGGCAACATTAAAAGCAACCATACTCGTCAGGCTGCTCGGACTGACAAACCAATCGCTGGACTGTTAACCGATCTTAAACAACGGGGCCTACTGGATTCCACGCTACTTGTCTGGGCAGGCGAGTTTGGACGAACGCCAACGATGGAAGGCAAAGCCAATGGTCGTGATCACTCCCCCAATGGCTATTCCATTTGGTTAGCAGGCGGGGGTGTTCGTGGAGGCCAGATTATCGGGCAAACAGATGATCTGGGATATGTTGTCACCGAACGCCCAGTCTCTCCATTCGATTACCACGCGACCATCTTGGCTGCACTCGGAGTGAATCCCGCCGAGTTGTCCTACAACCATCTGGGACGGGACGAAACACCACTGTTCAATGACGGAGCGGTCATTCCGGAAGTTTTCAATAGCTGACGTTATCGCGACCGACCTGCATCACGCGTTTTATTTAACTCAGCCAACATTCGGGCAACAACTTCAGGATGCTTCTCCCAAAGATTCTCCGTTTCGCTAGGATCATTTTTCAAATTGTATAACTGGCCCGCAGGTGACTCAGCAGTCGGCTTTACGACACGAGGTGCTGAAAAGCCGCCGGAACCAAGGTTGGCTTCAATCAGCTTCCAATCACCAATTCGAATTGCAAACGTACCATTGAGTGAATGATGGATCGTTGAAGAGCGAATTTGAGTCGTTTTTCCTTGCAACGCTGGAACAATACTAAAGCTATCCTCTCCGGCAGTATTCGGCACAGCACCTCCCGATAATTCTGCGGCAGTACTGAGTAAGTCCGTCAGGCAAATTGTCTGATCCGATTCGGTGCCCGGCTTAATTCCAGACGGCCATCTGGCAATAAATGGCACACGATGTCCCCCCTCCCAAATATCCGCTTTTTGCCCACGGTAATGTAAATTGGCTCGGTGATTGTACTTGGGAATATCACCTGGTACCCAATGAGATCCATTGTCGCTGGTCATGATCAGTAATGTATTGTCAGCCTGACCAATCTCTTCCAATGCTGCCATGATCTGCCCTACAACGGCGTCACATTGATTAACAAAGTCACCGTAATAACCGGCTTTGGCTTTGCCACGATGCGCTTCCGTTGGCAACCACGGAGTGTGCGGAGCACTCAGCGGAAAATACAAAAAGAATGGTTGTTTCGTATCTCTCGCAGATAACCACTCCACTGCTTTACCCGCCGTCTTAGGTAAAACATCTATATGCTTAAAGTCCGGCCCTGCCTTGCCGCCTCTCCAAAATCCCCCACCGTTTTGACGGCGATGATTTGACTTAGCCACAGCACCGGTTGGTAACTCCACAGGTCGATCGTTTTCAACATACACGTATGGATCCATGTCCAAAGAAGCAGGGATACCGAAGAAGTAGTCAAAACCAAAATCGTTCGGCCCTGGAGTCAGAGGTTTGAAATAGTCCACGGCGTGAGGATGGTTCTCTTCAATATTGGAACTAGCCACAGGAAAGTCATCCGCGGTCAAATCAGCAGCCTGAAATCCTAAGTGCCACTTTCCTACACACGCCGTTTGATATCCTTGCGATTTTAGAATGCTAGCAACCGTCTCGCGACCGGGGTTGATGAGGCTTCGGCTATAGCCCCAACACACTCCGTTCTTTAGTCGCGTACGCCAAGCATAGCGACCGGTAAGGACGCCATACCGAGTGGGCGTACAAACGGAGGATGGAGAATGAGCATCATTGAATCGCATTCCTGCTTTCGCCAACGCATCCATATGGGGCGTTGGAATTTTACTCTCTGAGTTATAGCACCCTAAATCTCCAATGCCCAAATCATCAGCCATGATAAAGACAATGTTTGGCTTCTCCGCTGCATGAAGATTAGTTTCTGAAGTCAGGCAGAACACCTGAATCCCACAAAGTGCCAGAGCGAGCAATACTTTGTGTGTTCGATACATAAAGGAATCCCATTCCGTAAAGAAGATATTGAAAAAGAATGACTTCTCATTCTAACCCATAGCGGTCAACTGACAGCCTCGGCACCCGACGTTTTTCTTTTGCCGCGAGGGGCTCTTATACCAGACCGCCACATCAAGCTAGATTGATGTGTTACCGAACATTAATCGGCTGCTTGTGAGAGAAAACAAAGAATTCGGCTAGACGCTTAACCATTTAGTTTGCTTGCATCGTCTTTTGAATTTGCAGTTTGACTTGCGTTGAAAGTCCCTTGATCTTTAAGACCCGATCCCCTTCGCTTTTAAAAGCTTTGAGAATCTGGTTTCCCTCAACACCATATCGCTTAGCCAATTGCAATTGTTCAGCACGCGTCGGTTTTTCAAGTCGTTTCATTGTAGCCGCTGATTGACTGAAGCCCGATTCAAACTGTTTAAGCTGATCTATTTGTGCCAATGCTGTCGCGGCATCACTCATCTTTTTAAGTGTGTTGGTCGTTAATCGCATCAATTGGAAATTGGCAACCATCACGGCTTCATAGCTGTTACTGGAAAGTCCTTTTTGGATCGTGGCAAGATCAGCATTGGGTATGCCACCACCATTATTATTGCCACCAAAATTACCAAACGGATCTCCACCTCCAGCCGAAGGGTCTGTTCCAGGGCCGGCACCAAAGTTTCCACTGGCTGCGGGA
>TARA_B100000674_G_scaffold116093_1_pt1 | contig 11843 bp, 9 predicted proteins | sample TARA_B100000674 | Tara Oceans TARA_B100000674 (sample SAMEA2622759) | marine metagenome | biome: marine biome (ENVO:00000447); feature: surface water layer (ENVO:00002042); material: "saline water (ENVO:00002010), including plankton (ENVO:xxxxxxxx)" | depth 5 m
ACGCTCCTTTTGCTCCAACTATTACTACATTTTTTACTCCAATACTTTTAAAATATCGGATAGACTCTCTAATTTCATTAGGATATCCCGCATTTACATATAGATTCCTTGTTCCGTTAAAAAGACCCTTCATCGCTTCTAATTCGATATCTATTTCTGTATTATGTTGATAATAAGATTTAGCTATTTCAAAATATTCTTTTATCTCTTCAACCCCTTTTTTATAGTTCTTATTTTTTGAAGTACTGCCAGGTTCCGCCCACCACCCATAGGTATTGTAGGCTGATGGCCAATTCAAATGTATTCCATCATCAGCTCTTAATTGAGCGTCCTCCCAGTTCCAACCATCTAAAAACATTACAGATGATGACCCAGAAATTATCCCTCCTCTTGGAGTAGCTTGAGTTATTAACACACCATTAGTTCTGACAGTTTTTAAGATTTTAGAATCGGTATTGTATGCAATTAAAGATCGAACATTTGGATTAAACTTCCCTACCTCATCAAAATCCTTAGTTGCTCTAACCGCATCAATTTCTGTCATGCCTAAAGTAGTATTTGGAGAAATAAATGCAGGATAAACATGTTTTCCATAAATTTTTATAATTGTATCGAAAGCAGAAGGGTCTATTCTTATTCTATTAGCGTCTGCAACAATGTCAAACTTTCCATCTTTTACAACTATTACAGAATTCTCTATTTTTTCACCATTTCCTAAATGAGCAATTCCACCCATATATAATATCGAATTTTGGGATGAAACAACTAATGAAAAACAGAACATAAATACTAAAGATATTATATTTTGATTCATAATTTTAAATTTTATATTTAATGACAAATGTGTTTTCCAGCATGATCTTTCTCTTCAATTGTATTGCAGTGATAATATCGTTCCTCTACAAATTCTACTTTTTGAGATTTTTCATCAGTATTCCCATTAATCATTTTATTAATAATTCTCATTTTTTCTTTTCTATCCCTTTCCATCAGTTTGTCATTTTTATCTTTATCAAATAATAATCTTCCATCTACATATGTTTGTTCCACTTTTGTATAAATAGAAAGAGGATTTCCGTCCCAAATTACTATATCTGCATCTTTTCCAATTTTAATGCTCCCCATTTTATTATCAAGATGTAGAAGTTTTGCGGGATTTAATGTTACCATTTTCCAAGCATCTTCTTCAGTTGTTCCTCCATATTTTACCGCTTTTGCAGCTTCCTGATTTAGTCTTCTTCCCATTTCTGCATCATCCGAATTAATTGCAGTTACTACTCCTTTATTATTTAGGATAGTAGCGTTGTATGGAATAGCGTCATTTACTTCAAACTTATAAGCCCACCAATCAGAGAAGGTGCTTGCTCCAGCTCCATGTTCTTTCAACTCGTTTGTAAGTTTATACCCTTCTAAAATATGAGTAAAGGTGTTAATGGTAAAATCCATTGAATCCGCCACATGCATTAACATATTTATCTCAGATTGAACGTATGAATGACACGTTATAAATCTTTCAGAATTTAAAATTTCTACCAATGTATTTAACTCCAAATCTTCTCTTGGAGGATTTGTTTTTCTTCTTTTAGATATTGGTAAAGATTTATAATCTTTCCATTTTTTTTCATATGCTCTTGCTCTATAAAACGCATCATAAAAAACTTGTTCCACCCCCATTCTAGTTTGAGGAAAACGTGTGGTATTAAAACTTCCCCAGTTAGATTGTTTCACATTTTCTCCTAAAGCAAATTTTATGAATCCGTCTGCTCCATCTATTTTCATCTCTTCTGCGGAACTTCCCCATCTTAATTTAATAAGTGCTGACTGACCACCAATGGGATTAGCAGAGCCGTGTAATAACTGAACTGCGGTAACCCCACCGGATAGTTGACGATAAATATTATGGTCATTTGGATTTATTACATCTCCAATACTTACCTCAGCGGTCACGGATTGACTACTTTCATTAACTCCTCTACTGATGGCAATGTGAGAATGTTCATCAATAATTCCACAAGTAACATGTTTGTTTGTACCATCTATAATTTGTACTTGAATTTTTGATTTTGGAAATATCATTTCTATTGTGAGATCTTTGCCAATAGCAATAATTTTCCCATCGTTGATTGCTAGATCTGTATTTTGTAAAATCCCTTCCTTTTCATTAGTCCAAATAGTTGCATTTTTAATAATAGTTGGTACTGATACTATTTCGTATGCATTTCCGTAAGATTTGTTTGGAGTCCAAATCGCAGGAATAACAGTATCATATTCTATTATAAAGTCCTTTTTATTTTCTTTAATTAAAGAGTCTCTATGCATGGTAAATTCAATATTTTCTCCTTTCAAATTTTGATATTTACCTTTAAATTCCCCATCTATAAAATCTGCAGAAGCTCTTTTGGAAATGTTTAGTGTGTTAAAAACTATGTTATTGTCATGTTTTGTAATTTCATAAGACACTGATGTTGTATCAGAGATTATCTCTTCCATTTTAGGTTTATTAATAGTACCTGAAATTAAAATCTTTTTAGTTTCATTTTCAGAATTAAAAGTATAGTGTCCTCTAATATCAATATTGTTTTTTTCATTTATTATATTTTGTATTCCATTTATCCAATTTTCATAAATTTTTCCCTCTTCAAAAATGTCGGAGCTACAGATAATAAAGTTTGCTTTTTTTCCTTTTTCTAAAGTTCCTAGCATATTGTCAGCTCCAACCAATTTTGCTGGTGTGAGAGTTAATGCGCGTAGAGCATCTTTTTTTGGAAGCCCTTTTTCAATTGTTTTTCTAAGATTGTTTATAAAATCTTTAGGATCTTCTAAATCAGACATTGTGAAACAAAATTCAATAGAATTTTGCGACAAAATCCTAGGGTTAAATGGAGCTGTTTCCCAATGCTTTAATTTGGAGAGAGTAATTATATCACTTTCTTCAGGATTTTTGATTTCATATTTTAAAGGGAAATTTAATGGTAGTATTATTGAAAAATCATAGGATTTCAACTCTTCAATTCTTTGATATTCTTTTCCATTTCCTTTTACGATAAAATTAATCTCAAATTCATCGGATATTTTATAAATCCTGTTGTAGTCTGTTACTATATTAGACTCAAAAATATGAGGTAAATTTATTTGATCATTAAATGCATTGAAAGATATATTAGTTGTTTTATTAGTATTCTGGTGCCAGTAAGCGTCTAAAAAAAGTTGTTTTAAAAGAGCTACGCTTCCCATCAAAGATGTCGGATATCTCTGATTAGAAACTCCCTTTTTAAATGAAAAAAATGAAGCAGATTTTTCAGAGAGGATACTTTTTTGTTCCATCTCATCAGACAAGGAAACTAAACACCCTGTTCCTCTAGCTATACCATCTTGATGGTGTGTTAAAACTACCCCAAAACCAGAATTTAAATAATTTTTATTTTGTTTTTTATTATATGTAAATCCATCAGCAGCACTTATTTCTGGATGAATTGATTCATTCCAATGATAAGCTCCTTCTTTTTTACTTTCATACTGTGGACGATAACTATATTCTCCTTTTTCGCGAGGAACTAGCCCGTAGTTTGAATACAAATCGATAAAAGAAGGATATATGAAGTCTCCCTTTAAATCTGCAACAATAGCCCCTTTTGGTATGTCAATAATACTATCAACCGCTAATATTTTATCATCTTGTATAAGTAATGTGCCGTTTAAAATTTCCTTATCATAGGATATAATAATATGAGCATTTGTGAAAGCATATATAGGAGAGAAAGTTGATTTTACTCCATTTTCTGGGAAGCTATCCTGAGAAAATATAGGTGTTGAAAAAATGAGTATTAAAAAGGTTTTAAATAACTTCATAGTTTAAAAATTTAAAAGCACAATTTACCAAAAATTAACTAACTAATATTTGTAAATTTGCATGAAATAAAAAATTGAGAAAACTACTTTCATATATTACCCCAAAATTTATTTCTGACAGTGTACAGATATATAGAGATTCTGGATTCAAAGGTCTTATTAAGGAAAAAGGATGGAAGTTTGTTTTTTATTTTTTTATGTTTTATTTAATTAGAGATTCAATTATATATATATTAATTCCTTATTTAATTGGTAAGCCGATTTTTAATTGGTAAATTAATTTTTAATAATTTTGTAAAAAAAAAATGAAAACATCTCAAGCTAATTTAATAAATAGTTTAACATTAATATTGATGCCTTTATGGTCTTACCTTACTTATGAAGGTACAGTTGAAAAGCCGGACCAATCAATAACAGCTCTTATCCCTCTCTTTTTGGGAGTTATATTACTATTATGTAATAATGGAATTAAAAATAATAATAAAATAATTGCTCATGTAGCTGTAATAATTACTTTAATTGCAATTGGCGGATTATCAAAACCATTAATGTCTGCGATAGAAGAGGGACGAAACCTTGGAATCTTTAGAGTATCCTTAATGGTTTTGACCTCAGTAATAGCAATGATTACTTTTGTCAAAAGCTTCATTGAAGCAAGAAAGAAATAATACTATATGCATGAAAGAGCGGTTTTAATAGGGCTAATCACACCCGAAGTAACCGAAGATCTCGTAAGTGAATATTTATTAGAACTAGATTTTTTAGCTAGAACAGCCGGCGCAATAACAGTAAAACAATTTACTCAGAAATTACCTAACCCAGACAATAAAACTTTTTTAGGAAAGGGAAAAACAGAACAAGTTCGTGAGTTTGTAGAAGAAAATGAAATTGACATGATCATCTTTGATGATGATCTCTCAGCTTCACAGCTTAGAAATGTAGAGAGGATTTACAAATGTAAGATCCTAGACAGAAGTAATTTAATTCTTGACATTTTTGCATCAAGAGCTAAAACTGCAAAGGCTCGTACTCAAGTTGAACTGGCTCAATATCAATATCTATTACCACGACTTACTAGAATGTGGACCCATTTAGAAAGGCAGAAAGGAGGTATTGGTATGAGAGGACCTGGAGAAACACAAATCGAAACAGATAGAAGGATTATTAAAGATAAGATATCTCTTTTAAAAAAGAAAATGGTAAAGATTGATAAGCAAGGATTTACCCAAAGACAAAGAAGAGAACATCTGATTAGAGTTGCTTTAGTTGGATATACAAATGCTGGAAAATCTACTTTAATGAATAGTTTAAGCAAGTCTGATATATTTGCTGAAAACAAGTTGTTTGCAACGCTAGATACAACTGTAAGGAAAGTAGTTTTTCAAAACCTTCCTTTTCTTCTTGCAGATACAGTTGGTTTTATTCGTAAACTTCCGCATCAACTTGTAGAATCTTTTAAGTCAACTTTAGATGAGGTGAGAGAATCGGATTTGTTATTGCATGTAGTAGATATTTCAAACAATTCTTTTGAAGATCATATTCAGGTTGTAGAAAAAACAATAGCAGAGATTGGGTCCTCACATATTCCATCCTTAATTGTTTTTAATAAGATCGATCAATATACATATATTCTAAAAGAAGAGGATGATTTAACACCTATCACAAATGAAAATCTCAGCTTAGAAGATTTAAAAAAAACTTGGATGGCTCGATCAAATAATGATGCAATATTTATTTCTGCATTAAATAAAACGCATTTTGAGGAGTTAAGATCTTTACTATACGAACGAATAAAAGAGTTACACATAAAAAGATATCCTTATAACAATTTCTTATACTAGCATATATTCTGCAAATCTATCAGTTGTTTGTAATGACCATTTAGCTTTATTAAGTCAGAGTGATTTCCTCTTTCTATAATATTTCCTTCATGTAAAACTAATATTTCATCGGCATCTTTTATTGTAGAAAGCCTGTGAGCTATAACTAATGTTGTTCGTTTTTTCATTAAATTAGATAAGGCATTTTGTACTAATTTTTCAGATTGAGTATCTAAAGAGGATGTTGCTTCATCTAAAATTAAGAATTCAGGATTTTTGAGAATTGCTCTTGCAATACTTATTCTTTGCTTTTGTCCACCGGATAGTTTATCTCCTTTTTCACCAATATTTGTTTCATAACTATTTTCGCTTTCTAAGATAAACTCCTCTGCATTTGCGATTTTTGAAGCTTTAAATACTTCTTCCTTGGTTGCTTTGGGATTACCTATTAATATATTGTTATAGATAGTGTCATTAAACAGAATAGACTCTTGAGATACAACTCCCATTAGTTTTCTTATATCAGATGTTTTAATATTTTTTATGTTATTGTTATCAATACAAATTTCCCCTTTCTTAATATCATAAAAACGAGCGCACAAATCTGCTATAGTAGATTTTCCGCTACCAGACTTCCCAACAATAGCGACAGTTTTTCCTTTAGGAATATTAAAGCTAATTTTATTTAGGATAGTGGTGTTCTCATATTTAAAACTAACATTCCGTATACTTATTTCTTTTTCTATTTTATTTACAGAAATAGGATTTTCCGAATCTATTATATTATTTTCAGCATCCATCAACTCATAAACTCTTGCAGATGCTGCCGCTCCTTTTTGTAATCTGTAATAAGCAGTTGTAAATGATTTTGCTGGAGGAATTATTTGTGAAAATATTAAAATATAGCCAATAAATTCTTCTGGGCTTAAAAGGGAATCTCCACCTAATACTAGCTTTCCTCCAAACCACATGACGACAACCATAATGATAGTGCTTAAGAATTCGCTCATAGGAGCTGACATATCTTTTTTTCGTAATAAAGAAGTCATTAATTTCTTATATTGATTACTTTCTTTATCAAATTTGCGATGAGCATTTTTTTCTGCACCAAATAGTTTGATAATTTTTAATCCACCAATATTCTCATCTAATATAGATAAAATATCAGCCATTTTATCTTGACTTTTTTCAGATGATTTTTTTAAGCTTTTTCCAATTTTAGCAATTATAAATCCTGTAATTGGAAATAAGATCACTACAAAAAGAGTTAGTTGAGGACTTAATAAAATAAGTGTAATTAGATATACAATTATTTGTAATGGATCCCGAAAGATCATCTCCAAGGAACTCATAATTGACCATTCAATTTCTACTAAATCAGTAGTCATTCTCGAGGTAATATCTCCTCTTCTTTTTTCAGTAAAAAAACCAATAGGTAAAGTGATAACCTTTTTGTGTAGATTACTTCTCAAATCATGTACTACGCCATTTCGTATTGGTGTTAGAAAATATAATGAAAGGTATCTAAATAGATTTCTAAGGAAGAATGTTATAAGAATAAGGACACAAATAAAGAATAATGCGTCTTCTTTTTCCCCAGAGAGAATAATGGTATTTATTTCATAATAAAAATTATCTTTTAATGATTCTGGTGTTAAATAAAATCCCTCAGGTTTTATATTATCTACTTCTATGGTTCCAAAAAGTAATCCTAAAAAAGGAATTACCATGGTCAGTGATACCAAAGAAAAAAGAACGGTAAGAATATTAAAAACTACATTTAAAATAATATATATATAATAAGGTTTAGCGTATTTTAATATTCTAAAAAAATCTTTCATCACTGCAAATGTAACGATAAGAAAATAGAAAAGTTATCTTTGCGGTATGGAAACTACAAGACAAAAAAAGATATCTAAACTTTTACAGAAAGAGTTATCATTAATTTTTCAGAAAGAAACTCATCAATATTTAGGGAATATTTTAGTTACCGTAACAGCAGTAAGAATCTCTACAGATTTATCTGTGGCAAAAGTATTTTTAAGTTTTTTTCCAGTAGACAGTCCAGCCAAAGCTCTTGTTGTTTTAAATGAAAATAAAAAGTTTTTTAGAACTTTACTAGCAAAGACTTGTAGACATCAGTTAAGAATTGTGCCAGAGTTAATATTTTATATAGATGATTCTGCAGAATATGCAGAAGAAATTGATAGATTATTAAAGCAATAAACACAATCAATGAATTTTCCTTTTTTTATAGCTAAGCGATATAACTTTTCTTCTAATAAAAAGAATATCGTTAATATAATCTCTTATATTTCATCATTAGGAGTAGCAATAGGAACGGCTGCTTTAGTTATTGTATTATCTGTTTTTAATGGTTTTGAACAGATAGTACTCGACATGTATAATTCTTTTGATCCTCATATAAAAGTATCTTCTTCCCAGGGTAAAACATTCATAATAAATGATATTGAGCAAAAAATTTTAGATATAGAAGAAATTGAGAATTTTTCTTTTACTCTTACTGAAAGAGTACTTATGGAACACAATAACAATGAGTTAATAGTGGAACTTAAAGGAGTAGATGATTCTTTTGATGAGATTGTTAAAATAGATAGTTTGTTAAAATTAGGAGATTATTTTTATGATTCATTATATAAAAAATCTGATGTCCTAGTGTTAGGAGCTGGAGTAAAGTATAATCTCTCAGTAGATTTAAATAATATATTCAGTAAAATAGTTGTAACAGTTCCAGATAAAAAATCAAAATATATTAGAGATAGTTCGGATATTGAGAAGGGAGTTTTTACACCAATAGGAATGTTTTCAATACAGTCAGAATACGATAGTAAATATTCTATTTCACCAATTAATAGAGTTCAGAAATTATTAGACAGAGACGGTGAAGCATCCTCTTTGGAGATTTTATTGAAAAATGAAAAGGAAATGGATGAATTTAAAATTAAATTACAACAAATATTAGGAGAGGGTTTTATAATAAAAACAAGAATAGAACAACATCAATTTTTATATAAGTTATTAAACTCGGAAAAGTTAGCAGTATTTATAATTCTTACTTTCATATTAATTATTGCAAGTTTTAATATAATTAGTTCATTAAGCATGTTGATGATTGAGAAAAAAAATGATATTTCTACTTTTTGGAAACTAGGAACTCCTATAAAACAAATCAGAGGTGTATTTTTTATTAAAGGCTTTCTTGGAGTATTGATTGGAAGTTTAATAGGGATATTTTTAGGAGTCTTATTCTCCTTATTACAACAATATTTCGGATTTATTTCTATGGAAGGAAATTTTGTGGTGAATTCTTACCCTATAAAATTAGATTTGATAGATGTTATTATTGTGGAGTTAATAGTAATAATAATAGGATTAATAGCGTCTTATTATCCCTCTAAAGTTTTGACAGATAGATTTATAAGGTCCTAAAATTGATAATCTTTAAACTTTATTGCGACTTCATCTAAAGTGTCATTTATCTCATTTGGTGAATCAGAGGTTACCATTTTTATTCTATAAGGTTTAAAATCAATGATTCCTTTAAAATAATTGGTATAATGACGTTTCATCTCTGCAATTCCCAAAATGTTTCCCTTCCACTCAATTGAGTGTTTGAGGTGTTGTTTACAAGCCTCTACTCTTTCAGTCATATTTGGCTTGTCTAGATAGTTTCCAGTTTTTAAGAAGTGTTTGATTTCATTAAAAATCCAAGGGTTACCTATAGAGGCTCTACCTATCATAGCTCCATCTAATCCAAAATCATCTCTCATTAGTTTTGCTTTTGCAGGTGAATCAACATCACCATTGCCAAAAACGGGTATATTCATTCTAGGGTTATCTTTAACCGCTTTAATAAGTGTCCAATCTGCATTACCTTTATACATTTGTTTTCTAGTTCTCCCATGTATAGATATAGCTTTTATTCCAACATCTTGTAACCGTTCTGCGACTTCTACTATATATTTTGTGTTTTCATCCCATCCTAATCGGGTTTTTACAGTTACAGGAAGTTTTGTAGAATTTACAATTTGTTTAGTCATTTCTACCATTTTTGGAATATCTCTCAAAATTCCTGCTCCCGCACCTTTGTTTGCAACTTTTTTTACGGGGCATCCATAATTTATATCAATAATTTCTGGATTTGCTCTTTCACAAATTCTGGTAGCTTCCATCATGCTTTCAATATTATTACCAAAAATCTGAATACCGATAGGTCTTTCAAAATCATAAATATCTAACTTTTGAGTGCTTTTTTCAGCGTCCCTAATTAAACCTTCTGAAGAGATGAATTCTGTAAACATTAAATCTGCACCATGTTTCTTGCAAAGTGCACGAAATGGAGGGTCACTAACATCTTCCATTGGAGCTAGCAAAAGGGGGAAGTCACCTAAATCTATATTTCCTATTTTTACAGACATATTTTTACAAAAATAATAAAGCTTATGAACCTTAAAGGAATCTTACAAGATAAATCTGAATCTGCAAAATTATGGTATTTTGTAATGATTGTATTTATATCTTCATTTATAGGAATTGTATTTTCTAGTATCATTTTTCCAATCGAAATAGACATATTGTTAGAGGAAAATAAAAATAATTTAAAGATTTCTCAACTTATTGCTTCAGTTTTTATTTTTATTATCCCATGTATACTATTTTCTTATTTTTCAAATAAGGTATCTTTTAATGTTTTTGGATTTAAGAGTGTATTAAAAAGACAAAATATTCTATTAATTTTATTTATGATAATATTTATACAGCCATTTGTAGTCTTTTGTATGCAGTTAAACACTAGTTTCTTAAATTCTGTTTCAGAATATATTCCTGTAATTTATAATCAAATGGAATTAATGGAAGATAAAGCAGCAGAGTTAACAACTTTCTTTTTAAGTATGAATTCTATTTGGGAACTACTATTTAATTTATTTCTTATTGCCTTAATTCCCTCTATTGGAGAGGAGTTGTTTTTTAGAGGAGTAATACAGAAAAAATTAGGGAATATTTTAAAATCTACACATTTTGCGGTTATTCTAACAGCTTTTATTTTTTCAGCTATACACCTGCAGTTTTTTGGGTTCTTACCACGATTTGTGTTAGGTATTATATTGGGATATTTATTTTTTTATTCCAGAAATTTATGGACCTCAATACTAGCTCATTTTATTAATAATGCAATGGGAGTATTGCTCATGTATTCTCCATTTTCAGAAAATTTAAACACAGATATAACAAATTTAGATAATACTGAAGTAAGTTTCTTTCAGGCTTTTTTCAGTGTTTCAGTAGTACTATTATTTTTCTATTTATATAAAAAGATGAATATTCAAAAATCTGATTAGTTTGTTTCTTTAGATTTTTTTGTAGAATAGTTAATTTTAAGAGCATTAACTTTTCTTAATTCTGTTTTTACATCAGTTACAATCCCCATTGTGACATCAGTGTCAGCTTTAATAGAAGTGGTCATGTAAGGAATTTCATCTTCATCTTTTGATAGTCTTTCCGCATTAATAAAGTTTTGAATTTCGCCAACTTCTTTTCTACTAAAAGTAACATCATTTAGTTGAATTCTAGCCTTTGTGCCAAAAGTTGCTTGTTGAGACTGTGTAGGTGATCCGATATATATATAACTTACTAAAGATTTTTTTTCCATTTTTTTTACTTCAGTAGCTTCTGGGGGTTTTACTTCAACCTTTAGCGTAGTTTCTCTCATTACAGTTGTAACCATAAAAAAGAAAAGTAACATAAATACAATATCAGGTAAAGACGCAGTAGATATTGCTGGCATAGATTTCCCTCCTCCTTTTTTGAATTTACTCATAGTTTTAGTTTGCTTTTGTTTCCGCTTCTGAAACTTTCATGGGATAATATTTCTTTACTGTCTTCTGTTCTTCTGGGTCTAATTTGTCAAAATCTTTTCCATAATCGTTATTTGATTTCTCATTTCTTAGTTCATTATAGGCTTTAGTAAGCTCATTCTGTACTTGAATATACATGCTATATGAGGTTCCTTCTTGGTTTTGTAAAGATACAACAGCTTTTTCAGGGCTTTCTGAAGAATTATCTTTTTTACCATTATTACTAACAAATGCTTTTACATCTTCTTTTAATGATTCATTAATAATACCATTTCCATCTATTTCAATATTGTTAGTA
>TARA_B100000674_G_scaffold349564_1_pt1 | contig 11843 bp, 11 predicted proteins | sample TARA_B100000674 | Tara Oceans TARA_B100000674 (sample SAMEA2622759) | marine metagenome | biome: marine biome (ENVO:00000447); feature: surface water layer (ENVO:00002042); material: "saline water (ENVO:00002010), including plankton (ENVO:xxxxxxxx)" | depth 5 m
CATCAGCTCCCCCGGCTCTCCGCTTTCTCCAAACCTGTCGGAAACTCCGACCATCCTGATCGGCACCCCGCCATTGTGAGAAACATGCTCTGCTACTGCACTACCCAAACCTCCGATTATGGAATGGTCCTCCGCGGTCACGATGCCCCCACATTCTGCAACTAGCTGATCAATGAGCTCTGTGTCAAGTGGCTTAATTGTGTGCATGTCCACTACAGTAGCCTCAACTCCCTTGGCCGACAGCTTCTCTGCGGCCTGCATGGCCTCAGCGACCATGACTCCACATGCTACTATGGCCACATCCGTGCCTTCACGGAGCTTCGAACCCTTTCCAATCCTCAAATCTTTGGAGCTCTCCTCGTTATACATTCTTGGAGTTTTGTTCCTGACGGTCCTAGTGTAAGAAGGCCTGTCATGATCTAACAGCTGAACTGTTAGCTCTTCTGCCGATAGGTCGTCGCACGGATGAATAACACTCATGCCGGGTATTGTCCTGTACAACGCTAAGTCCTCGATTGACTGAGCGCTACTTCCATCGGTGCCTGTGTGGATACCTCCATGGCTACCACATAGATGTACCACCAAACCTGGCCTTGCAACGCCGTTCCTTACCTGTTCAAATCCCCTCTCAGTGAAAATTGCGAAGGTACTTGCAAATGGTACCTTGCCAGAGGAAGACATGCCGGCTGCCACTAGGATCATATTTTGTTCAGCTATGCCAAGAGAAACAGTCCTGTCAGGATTCGCTTCCCTGAATAAGCACGATTTAGTAGATTTCCCAAGGTCTGCCTCGAGTACGACGACGCGGGGGTCGTCAGCCAAGCGAAGGAGGGCGGATCCATACCCGTCTCGCGAGGCGCCACCAGTCGATGGAGCGCTCATGATAACTCCCCCAGAGCGATTCCTAATTCCTCGTCATTCGGAGCTTTCCCATGGAATGAGGGGTTATCCTCCATGAAAGAGACCCCCTTCCCCTTAGTTGTGTGAGCCACAATGGCAGTTGGATGTCCGGTTGTATCCGAGGCCCATCGAATAGCCTGTGATATCTGTTCCATGTCGTGCCCATCAATTTCCATTACATCCCATCCGAATGACGAAAGCTTTGCTCCAACATCTCCAACTTCCATCTGTACTTCCACGAAATCGTCATTTTGTATCCTATTCCTGTCCACAATCAGATTCAGCCTTCCGACAGAATGGAAATCGGCAGCCATTGCAGCCTCCCAAAACTGACCCTCTTGTATCTCCCCGTCTCCGACCATCACCCAGACATCACGATCACTAGAATCCATCCTTGCGGCCAATGCACATCCAAGCCCGAAGGATAGCCCCATTCCTAGGCTACCTGCGGAGAAATCTACCCCATCTGTCCACTTCATGTCCACATGTCCTTGGCAAACAGAACCCATCTTTCGGAAGGACATCATATCCTCTTCATTGATGAATCCCATTTCATATAGGATCGAGTATATGGCCGGACTTGCATGCCCTTTGCTCATGATGAATCTATCCCTATCTTCCCATTCCGGATTATTGATATCGAATCTCAATTGGCTGCCGTATAGTGCGGCAATGATATCTATGGCCGACAAGGATCCCCCTGGGTGACCAGCGCCTGCCGCATGAATCATCTTCAGTATATGTTTCCGACATCTGAGCGCTAACTCACGCAGTTGTGGTATTGCCATCCCTAGCGCCCGGTCCTCGGAAATCATGACCATGCTAGAAAATCTAACTAATGATGCTTTCCGGGAACTTGTAACACGAGTCTAGACGAATTCTTATGACGGCGATGCCAGACCATTGGGCGTTAGCATGGCGGACGTGACGAGTAGGTATTCCAATTCTAATTGGAGGGGAGCCCTTTCCACAATGGAGGTGCCAATAGCTGTGAAGCACAGTAAAATAGCCTCAGAATGCCTAGAAACACTAATTTCCAGAGGCAGGTTGTCTTTCAGTCAAGGTGTCGAACTGATGAAAGAGAAAGAGATTTCATCAGTAACCTCATTGGCGAATATGGTAAAAAGATCCAGATTTTCCAAACACGTATTCTTCAATGAGAACCTACATGTAAATTCAACAAATATCTGTGTTCTTGCCTGCAGATTTTGCGCCTTTAGAAAGGGACCGAGGCACCCGGAGGCTTACACGCTCAGCCCCGAACAATACCTAGACAGGGTCAGGCCCTACTCCAGGAACATCGATGAGGTCCACACAGTAGGAGGCCTGCACCCGACTTGGACAGTCAGGGAGTATTGCGATCTCTTTTCGTCACTCAAGCAAGAATTCCCAAAAATCCACATAAAGGCTCTTACCGCCGTCGAGATTAAGCATCTCGCCAAGAGATCCTCCCTCTCATTCGAGGAGACCCTATCCACACTCTCTAGAGCTGGACTAGACTCCCTTCCCGGCGGCGGTGCGGAAATCTTGGTGGACAGCGTTAGGGACAGGATATGCATGGGCAAGGAGTCCTCTGACGAATATCTAGACATTCATGGCGTAGCACATTCACTCGGAATGCCGACAAACTGTACCATGTTATTCGGAACTGTAGAAACGATTGAGGATAGAATCACACATCTCCTCCGACTGAGAGAACAACAAGACTACTCCGGGGGATTTCAGTGCTTTGTCCCATATCCATTCCTCCCCGACAAGACCCGCCTCCCTGAGGCTCAGCTCTCTTCAGGCCTCGAGACAATAAGGATGATAGCAGTATCTAGGTTGATGCTGGATAATATCCCCCACATCAAAGCATACAGAATGAATATTGGGGACAAACTCGCATCCTTTGCTATAAATTGTGGAGCAGACGACGTGGACGGAACTGTTGGACATGAGGAAATTATGCATGAAGCAGGGAGTAAAACTAGCCTCACAACGAGCTCCGAGCAGCTTGCTAGGATGATTATCTCTGCGGGATCTATCCCAGTAAAGCGAAACTCCACATACTCCAACTTCGAAACTATCACAATCTCCGGGGAAAAAACCGCCAAAAAACTGCCCGTAATTGCGTTGGTGGGATGACATGAGCTGGAAGAATGTCATCGGGCGTGTTTCCTTTTCAAACTGTGACCCGATATTCGATGGCTTAGATTCTAGTTGGACCATCCTATCCGCCCCTCCAGCATGGCTGACTGGCCATGTGATGCGCAGGGATTGCATAGCGGCTCCCATCCCCTCAGCGGATTATGCCTTGAACAGTGAGGAATTGATGTTAATTCCTGAAATAGGTATTGTGAGTAATGGGAATGTTGGATCCGTTTTACTTTTCGGCAATCGACCCATAGAGAATATGAGGGATATCGCATTACCCACTGATTCTTCGACATCAAAGGTACTTCTGAAGTGGATTGTTAGGAACCGTGGGTTGGATCCAAAATTTGTAGAATCCGGCCCGGACATCAATGCCATGCTAGAGAAATGTGATGGCGCTTTGTTGATTGGGGACAGGGCGATCCTAGCGTCAATTTCTAACCCTGAGTTGGTTAGGATGGATCTGGGCGAAGAGTGGACCCGAGTGACAGGACTCCCAATGGTTTTTGGCGTCTTTGTGGCAAGGAGGGATTCACCGAGAGATGTCTTACAAAGAGCCCATTCTCAAATGCTCAGACAAGTAGAAACTTTTGAAAATGATCCAAAATGGAGGAGGCAGGTGATATCTAGGACCTCTAAGAAGATGGGTTTCCCTGTGGAGAGGGTAGAGGACTACTTCGAATCAGAGGTGAGGAATAGAATGTCAAACGAGGATATCGAGGGCCTAACGAGGTTCCTCAAAGATGGGTGCGGTATGAAGGAAGAGCCGATTTGGCTGGATGTTCACTCAGAGTAATTCAACCTCTTGCTAGCGACCCAGTCCAAAAGGTCCAGGGCTACTTCGCATGATTCCGCTACCACTATATCTCTGTCATCCTTGAACTTCCTGAGCACTCCTAGGGCAGTCTTATCCCCTATGGCCCCCAGAGCTTCTGCAGCCTCATGCCTTACCATAACATCTTCTTCATAATCCTCGAGTCTTTCTATCAAATATGGCACAGCCGAGGAATCCTGCATTTGACCCATAACGTATGCAATCTCATGTTTCAGAAGTGCTGAAGAAGATGAGAATGCAGCGGCCAAAGCCTCCACTGAATCCTTGCCCCCAATGTTCCTCAAAGCGAATAGTGCGCGCATCCTCTGAAACATCTTCTCATCCTCGCTACAAATGGTCTTCCTGAGCGTCGCTACATCGTTTTCTTCACTGGGGGGCGCGGGATCCACGGAGTCAAATTCACTAACATCAGGTTTCTGCCCGTCCATTTACTCACCCGAACCCACAAAGACAATTGAGTCCACATCAAGATCGTTCCTTACCATACCTATGGCCTGCCCCTCCTTTAGGAAAAGTCTGATCGCCTCCCTACCGTCGTTCCCGTAATCCAGAGTCCTATCGTTGACGTACATCCCAACAAACTCCTTGTTAGTAGAGTCATCTATTCCTCGTCCCCATTTTTTGGCAAACCGCAATGCTTCATCGGGATTATTCAATGAATGTTGGATACTGTTCCTAACATCTTTAGTTATCTCTCTGCACGTTAGCATCCCTAGGTCCTTCCTAACCACATTCCCTCCTAGAGGGAGGGGTAAACCGGTTTTCTCATTCCACCATATTCCCAAGTCCAGAATCAGATTAACACCCTCATCCTTCCATGTTAGTTGACCCTCATGTATGATTACACCTACGTCATAATCCCCTCTTTGCACTGCTGGCATGATGTCGTCGAAAGGCACGACTTCGAACTTCACGTCTCCCATAGCTAATCTCAGTGCTAGGTATGCACTGGTCCCAACTCCTGGTATAGCAAATACTAGATTCTTAGCATCCTCTAAGCTAATTTCCCTGTTGGAGATTATCATAGGGCCATATCCCTCGCCCATTGACGCACCGCAGTTCATCAGGTGGTACTTGTCTGATATCTCGGGGAAGGAATGGATACTTACGGCTGAGACCTCGTAATCTCCGTTCATAGCGTGCTTGTTGAGAGTCTCGATGTCTAACAATACATGCTCGTAACTCCGCTCTCCTGTATTAATAGCCCCAGTAGTCATAGCATGAAACATGAAGGCATCGTCTGGGTCAGGTGAGTGACCTATCCTGTAGGAGTTGGCTTGGGGCATAAGCTTCGGAGTACAATTAGATTGAAAATTCCTCCGTGTGAATACTCTCTGCAGTAAGAGTGAATAGGCCGTGCCACGACGCATATACATGCCCGACCCAACCAAGCTGTCCACCGCCACAGGACAACTTGGTCCGATATGCTCAATCACGGGCAAGCCCATTACTTTCTCCGAAGCAATAGTAGTTGACAATCAGTACGTATGCTATGAGGCATACGTGGAGATTATGGGAAATGACTCCGCCACTGATTCCCGCGAAGTTCCCACGAAGCTTCAGATGGATTAGAGGCGCACCTTCATGTGCCCCGGGCCCCTCTTGCAGATGTGACCACGGGTTGGAGCAGGTATGCCCTGAGATTTGGTGATTATTACAGATCACTGGGAACCGAGGATCTCTGGACTCCTCCGAGACTGCGTTCAAGGGAGTGGATGTTTATCCCATGGGGCTCAAAACCACCTGACAGGCACAGGGGCTTACCAACTAAACAGGACCTTCTGGCTTACTTGCAGACTAGAACCCCCCATTCATGCTTTCACAGCACAGCATACTACAAAGACCCAAGCCAGAGGAAAATGGCGGACAAGGGTTGGCTGGGAGCAGATTTAATCTTCGACCTTGACGGTGACCATCTTCCCGGTGTCTCAGACAATGACTTCCCCGGTATGATGGGGAAGATCCAGGAACAAGCTTGGAGTCTCTGGTCGGACTTCCTCGAGCCTGAATTCGGATTCAAAGAGAGGTACGTTCAGACCACATTCTCTGGACACAGGGGATTTCACATTCACGTAAGGGATCCCTCTTTGATGCACCTAGATTCTAACGCAAGACGGGAATTGGTCAATTACATCACAGGGATCGGCATAGATGTCCAATCGGTAATGTCCGGTCCTGACATTGGATGGTCCGAGAGAATTGATATCGGCTTCGAAGATGTCATAGATAAACTCGCTGCGATATCATCCAGTGAAAAAAACTCTCATTTGGTCAATGACCTCCACTCCAATCTCAAATCAAGAAACTTCTCGTGTTCCAAGGAACTCATAAAAAAGCTGTCAACAGAATCAACCACAGGCGGCCGAATCGATCGGCTAAGGCAGGATAACAGCAGGACCGTATTCACGACTAAAAAATTGAACGAAGCTTTCTGGGAGCTGGTGAAAGGCGCGCCTCTAGCCGTGGGCGAGACAGACGAAAACGTCACTGTTGACATCAAGAGGGTTATCAGGTGGGTCGGTAGCTTACATGGGAAGTCCGGCCTCAGAGTGACCGAATTCCCCTTAGACAGACTAGACCCCGATGGAGTAAACCCGTTCAATGCGATGGAGGAGTCCTCTGTATTCAGCACCCAGAATAAGATTGGAGTGGAACTAATCAAGGATGACGTAACCACTAGGATTGCTGGTCAGGAGGTGGCGGGGTCAACTGGAGATGTCTTCGAAGTTCATGAATCCATGGCAACTTTTCTGGCCCTCAAGGGATGGGCAATCATACACTAATGTGCCCCAATATGTATGCTTAATCACAGAATGTTGAATAGTGTAGAGTTTTGGAAAAGGACTGAGAGGACCATGCCGGACGAGGACGAAGAGGGAACTGGCCCCAACGGATTACCTCTGCCTCCCCCTCCGCCAGGAATCAATTTCCCGCCTCCACCTCCGCCTCTTCCTACTCCACCAGCTCCTCCGGCCGAAGAGGCCATTCCTCCTCCGGTATCCGAATCGGAGGAAGAAGAGGGTGGAAATTCTAACCCAACAGACTTCCACAGCCATTGGGAAAAGAGAAAGACTGACGGGAACGCTCCCTCAGTAGACAGCAGGGAGAGCATGTACGGGCACATCGATAGGCTCTCATCAGGACAGGTCGGTTCCCTCATGGACAGGTTTTCAGATAGGTTTGGATCAGAACTAGACAGGGAAATAATCGTCCTTCGAAAGAAACAGCAACAAGACCTTCTCGCAATCAAACCAACGGTAGAGCTTATTTCTGCACCGGAATCTGACGAAGAAGAGACCGAAGAAACATCAGAGGTTGAGGAAGAAGAAGACATGTTCACAGAATTCTTCGATGTCGTCAATAATCTCCTCGGGGATATGGAGGATGACTTCGTAGACTCCTTTGTCGCCTCCGAAGACTTTCCGCTATTCCAGAGTGTTGGCAATTCTCCAGCTGACTGCGACGATGAGACCAGGGCCGATTTCTTCTCCATGATAAATCGAGTCCTCGGAGAGCTCCCCGAAGATAAAATAGAGAATTTCATCACATCTCCTGGATTTGTGATTTATCAGAAAATGGGTGACTTGTACTCGTAAAGGGAGGTGTAATATTGGGACTACTAGAAAAAGCAGGAAAAATTACAGATGAAGAGAAAAAAGAAGAGAAGCCCGTAGCAACACCTGTTAAGGCTGAACCAGCCCCAGTTGTAGCCAAACCTAAGAAATCCAAAAAGAAATCTGCGAGAAAATCCAAGAAGACCACTCCAAAGGAACCAAAAGCACCAAGGAAGAAAAGAGCAAAATCCGAACCCAAGGTAATGCCCGACGGATTTGAGGAAGCTGGCAAGGCCCGAGGATCGTTGAGGGTCTTCATTGATTTCGCAGTAAATTTTGGTTTTATCATAGCAATTTTCGTCGGATTCGCGATATTGGAGACTCCCACAACATTCCCACTAATCGTCGCTATACTACTGTCGGCATTCAACATGGTAGTCATGCCTGTAAGATTCAACCATTCGATGGGAAACGTGATATCAAGAACTCAGTTTGTCAATTCAAGAGGCAATAATGCCAATTTCATATACCACTCTCTCAAGAATACCACAATCGCATCCTATTTCGTGTTTTTACTGGGAGTTTTCTTTGGAATATCGATGCTTGGAGACAGCTCCGGAATTGAAGGAGGGGACTTCATGAATGCATTCATAGCCATATGTCTCTCAGCAATACTGATACCAATTTTGGACTATGTTTTCAAGAGGACAAGGGCTGATACTCTTGGCCTCTGGGAAGTAGCATTCGGCGGTATTTGGCTAGTTAAAGCCACCAAGTCTGCATCGGAAGGGTCCCAATCCAAATTCATGAAGAGACTCGAATCGATGGCTGAGTATGCCGAATCAAGAGTCGATCTCGACGATGATGGAAAAGAGTGATACTAAATCACCTCAAACTTCTGACCTGAAACACCCTCCAATGTCCCTTCGGTAATCTGTGTAGGTGCAACGGCCAATGCGATATATCCCCCCTCCAATTCTCTTGTCGAGGTCACATTGATAGTGAGGCCTCCTTCAAGCCTATTCTTACCGAGATTTATGGGCGTGGGCGAGGCGATACTGAGCATATGCTTTCTCACAGTCCCCCTGCTGTCCAATCGTGCGTGTATCTCCTGACCTGGATAACAACCCTTGTTCAGAGCAACAAGCGTCCCTAATCCTATATCCGACGGTAGGCGTGTGCTGTCTGCCTCATTTCCCGCAGGAAACCCCGACCTTATCCTCGCGCATTCCCATTCTTCACTAGTTCGGAGCTCCAATGAGTTATCCTTGATTCTTTGAATGAATGATTCATCATCGCTCCTATACAGGATATCGAAGTGCCCGACACCAGATGTAGAATTTTTTGAGACAATCACGTCACCAATCGTTAAAAATTCATTATCTGATATCTCACCGATATCGGGGTATATCAAAGTCAGTAACTCAGCAGCCTCATCTCCATGTACTACACAGTGCCTCAAGGCGTCATTCCCATCATACAAGAGGAAATTCTTGTCCCACGGTATTCCCGTTGTTAGTGATAATCTCGTACTCTCCATATTCTCATGGATTCCCAATATGATAATCTCTGAGCCTATGCCAAAACAACTCACGATATCCTCAACTCTGCCATTTGAGTCGCAAATTAAACCGTCTATTCGCTCATTATTACCTATATTGCTGACATCCACAGTCAGTATGTTGTTGAGATGATCAGCGCATCCATCGCCACTAAACACGGAAATGCTTGATTTAACATGGTAGATAGAGGCTTTCAGACCCAATGTAAAACCCATATTATCAACTGAATGATTGCCCGCATCCACATGACTTCGAGGCATTCGGGTTCTCTATTTGGAACCCACCGCCCATGAGGGAGTCTTTGTAATCTACTCTGATTCCGTTGAGCATAACGCTGTCCTTATTGTGTATGAAAACCCTTATGCCTCCGATTTCTATGATTTGAAATCCGGGTGTATCAGGAGCCTCCACTATCGCCATGTCATACATGTATCCAGAGCAACCCCCTGATTGGGCACTGATAAGCAAGACATGGGTTTCCTCATCACCAGCCATGGATTTGGACAATGCGACTTTGGCAGCGTCAGTCATATCAATGGAAACGTCGACTACCTCGACCTCTGACACGACAGGGAGCGTGAACCCGCCTCCTCCAAGAATCCCCATTGGAGATTGGCTGACACTCAACATATTTGAACAGTTGCGAAACCAATCGTCATGTATGAATACTTGGTGGGTGCTGAAGTTATGTGGATTCTGTATGGGATGTCGATATCCAGAGGATTTCTTCCTGCTCGAAGAGCTATGATACCGATTCAGTGGCGATTGAGTCGCCACTATCCATCAACTTAGAATTCAAGGGTGAAATATTCTCTGTGGGGATTCTTATGAGGACCCCCGGGAATGACCGAGAGTTAGTCATCGGCTTCCTCTATGGTGAGGGAATTATCGAGAATTACGAAAATGTGGAGGATATCGACATCGACGATAATTGCTGCCATGTGAAAATAACTGCAGACAGTAATTTCGATCCCGTAGAACATGTCAGGAAAACTTCGGTTTCCTCGGCATGTGGCATATGTGGTCGGGACTCCATATCGAATCTTCTCCGGCCACAAGGCGTCAAAATTCCGACTGGCCGTACTTATGCACTCCATAACATTATCAAATCCGTCGACGTACTCCGTTCATCACAAGACGTTTTTTCTCTGACAGGCGGTTCTCACGCTGCCTCTATGATGGACCCAAGTGGCAGGATGGTTCTCATCGCTGAGGATGTGGGCAGACACAATGCGGTCGACAAGCTCATCGGCAAATGCCTTTCTTCGGGAATTAAAAATCCCGGTGATAATTTCATAGTAGTTTCTGGTAGAGCATCTTTTGAGTTGGTTTTGAAGTCAGTTAGATTCGGGTTTCCAATGTTGGTTGCTGTCGGAGCACCCAGTTCTCTAGCAGTGGATATGGCGACTGAACACGGAATGACATTAGTTGGATTTGTAAAGGAGGAGAAAATATCTGTCTACAGTTTTCCTGGAAGAGTACAGACTATCTAGATCTTTTAGCCTGCTCCTTGGCTAGTATCTTACATCTACTAAGCTGCTTTTTACATAGGTCCCTATCATGCTGATCCAGCCCTCTGTCCAGAGCCTGTATGAAACACTTTACAGCGTCTTCAAAAAGTTCCAGAGAAGCGTATGATGACCCCATGTTGTAAAGGAGCTTTCCACCAACAGCCTCCGGATTCATTGAAATCGCGGTATGATACGATCTAATACTGTCTCCATATTTACCCATTTGGTAAAGTGCGTGCCCTCTGCCAGCCTGTGCTTTGACCCTAAGCTCCAGCTCTTCTCTCGGTGCTCCTCCAATCGCCTTCTCGAATGCACTAAGGGCCTCCGAGCTCCTCTCCTCGGCAAGAAGATTGACTCCTTTATTGTACCACTCTATTGACACATTAAGATCGACATCCGGAGCTTGGTTTTGGGTTTCAAGAATCTCTCGTGCCTCGTTGCCTGCAGCAATGAGATCGGTTTCCTCGATTTCATCAACAGTCACATCTTCTTCCGACGCTTCCAGGGACTTTGCCTTCTGTCTACACTGTAAAGCTCTGTCTATGTGTCCAGCAGCTGAAAGTGAGTCAGCCATACCCTCCCAGATTGACGGATCTTCCCTGTTATCTTCCAGTAGTTCCTTCCAGACCTTCACAGAATCAACATGATCGCCCCTCTGAGTCATCTCTTTGGCTTCCGCAACTCTATCTGCTACCGTGTCTATAATTGGACCGATTTCTTGGATATCCTCCTCTCCTGTTGCCAGCCTTAGTCGAGCTTCAACAATTCTAGATTCTAAGCCATCAACGGACTCTATTTGTAATGCTTTCTCCCAAATGGATATGGCTTCCTCATCATTACCAATATCGGCTCTCATGTCTCCCAGTGAAATGAGACTCTTGACGTGTTCAGGATCCGCTAGAAGTGCGTTGGACAGAGATTTCATCGCATCATTTTCCCTCCCGAGGCCTCTTAGTATCTGTGAGTGATTGAAGTGAGTTTTCGCCCTGTCATCCCCTAATGTGATTGCGTATTCTATAGATTCTAACGCCTCATTGGTATGCCCTACTAACGAGAGGCATGAAGCACACATAGCCCACAACTCGAAGCTCTGTGAACCATCATTATCCAATCTTGCCCTAATTTTCTTTAATGCATCTGGAGCCCTGTTTTCCTGAATCATTTTTTTTGCGCTCTCAATCACATCATTTATTGTTTCAATAGGTCTTGAATCTAGTATCAATTCTGGCTCAGTAACTTCCCTGCTCTCTAGGACAAGAAGCTCCTCTTCGTTATCTTCAGATAGAGACGGGTCCTCGACACTTGGTTGGTCAAAACCTCGGGCAATTTCGGATAGTTGTTGCAT
>TARA_B100000674_G_scaffold137938_1_pt1 | contig 11827 bp, 14 predicted proteins | sample TARA_B100000674 | Tara Oceans TARA_B100000674 (sample SAMEA2622759) | marine metagenome | biome: marine biome (ENVO:00000447); feature: surface water layer (ENVO:00002042); material: "saline water (ENVO:00002010), including plankton (ENVO:xxxxxxxx)" | depth 5 m
ATGTGATGTGGTGTGATGTGGTCTTATTACCACGATGTTATGCAAGATTCATATTCCACATATGAACATGATCTTTGAAAAGCACTTGCTCCTCAAAATCAACAAGATCTTGACGAATATGTTCCAAGTAATCTGGCAAGTATGGTTCGCCGGCCAACATGAATTTATTTGGTGTATAATTGGGTGAAATATCGACGATGATTATTTTTTCTTTTACATATTTTTTACATTTCTTAATTATATTTTGCCGTGATTCTTGTGGTATTTCGTGAAAACAAAACATTGCGGTAACAATATCATACGCTTTATCGGGTTTCCAATTCTCACCATGTGCTACGGCAAAATTTTTATCGGGAAACAAACGGCGTGCCTTTTCAATCATTGGTACGCTTGTATCGATTCCCAGGCTTCCTTGTGACATCGATGTTGAATATCCAACACCGCAACCAATATCAAGAACAGACTTCTTTTTAGTAGGATCGACCATTTCGACGATACGTTCTCGTAAGTTTTCCTTGTAAACAACGCGATCAGTAAAGTGAGTGAAAACCGGCGCCAGTTCGGCATGTATTTTTCCCATAAATCCATGGTTTCCAATGGAGTGTATATTTGGATTGTATGGATACGGGTCGAAAGCTTCTGATGAATGCGAAAGTAGGTTAACACCTAAAATAATTCTAGAAAAATGTCGGAAAAATAAAACAACGTTTAATTTGTTAAAACCTGTTTTTTGCAACATAATTGTATATTTTCATCAGTTATTAATTTTATATTCTTTTGCGACACCTTTATTCATTGTCATTACATTAAACTAAATATTGTAAAGAGTAGTTACTTGTGAAGGAGTCATTAATTTTATCTTTAACTTTCGTGCTTCTTCTGCCTTGCTGGTGCTTTCTTCGAGTGTTTTGACAATGACAAAATCAGTTTTTTTATTTACCGATGCCGAGTGTGATGCACCCAAAGAATTCAGTTTTTCTATTAGCTTCTTGTCTCGGAATCCTGTTAACACATATTTTTTCCCAAAAAGCGGGTGCGTTTTGTCCGGACTCTTATTGCTGTTGTCAGTCTTTAGAGTGTCCAGTTTCGTTTCGAGGCCCGCTTCCTTTAACCATGCCTTGAATACAGGAAGGTGTCTCGCAAACTGGTGGGCGGTTTTGGACGCCATTCCTGGAATGCTTTGAAGTTTTGAAGACAGTTCATCGGGTGCTGATTCAAAGTCACCAAATAGGATTTGTGGTTCGATTGAAAGAATTGCCTGAAAGCGCTTCACACCAAAACCTCTACCAAATATATTAGTTGCCTGCATCAGTTCAGCAAGGGATACAGCGTCGAGCCTTGTTTTTATTCCTTCACTAATCTTAGTGGCAAGACGCTCCTTAAACCCTTCTACCTTCAAGAAATCATCTTTGCTCATCTTAATTATTTTGGGCACGCTGTCGAACCCCGCCTCAATAATTCGACGTGCGTTCCCTGTGCTGAGTCCTTCAACACCAATGATTTTGAAAAACCCTGCAATATTTTTCTCTTGAACTACAGAGTCTGATTCTGTATTTTGCAATACAATATCTACACCAGTTGAATTCCATACATAATTTGTATCGGGCATACACGCCTTATTAGCTGGTTCAATAACTTCCATGATATGCGGTATCACATCACCCGAACGGACAATTCGAACTATGGCACCCATTCCAATACGATGGTCATTGATGAACTTTCCGTTGAAACCAGTTGCGTATTCAATCCGTGCTCCACCGAGGACGACCGGTTCAATATGAACACGTGGTTTAAGGTATCCATCCTTGCTGGGACTCCATAATACATCAAGCACTTTGGCATCAGCAATCTGGTCAGACAGCATCATCTTAAAAGCAAATGCGTGTGCAGGATTTCCTTTGACTCGTGGATAGATTTTGTCATCAACACAAATAATCCCATCAATCTCATATTTGTAATCATCACGCCATTGTTTTAATATGTCCGAAAGATGTTCGTTGGAAAGAGTTTCTATGGGTTTGTTGTGTCGAACGACAATTGCATTATCTATTGTTTCAAGCTTTGTCATTTGTTCCGAAGGTTTCAATTCCGGTTTGATTACCTCGTAGCATACGAAATCAAGGTCGCGTAATGTGTTCGGATTAACTTTTTTTTGGTTGACAAGACCAGCCACGAAGTTACGTGCATTTGCAAATTTTTTGGCGTATTTAGAAGCAAATATGTCCTTGGAAATGATGAATTCGCCGCGTATTACAACACCAGCGGTTTGTGGTTGTGGTAGTTTGAGGTATGGAATTAGATGCGAGACGTCTTGTCCGATTATACCGTTACCACGCGTGTAGAGTTTTGCTGGCTTACCTTCTGTTTTGCTTGTGTAAAGTCCACTTACCCCATCGAGTTTACAAGATAACACGTAGGGTCCTTTATACGTGCGCTTCCACTTATCGAGCGCTTGTGTATCGGGTTTGATTTTATCCATCGACCACATTTCGTATGGAAGTTTTGTTTTGTTTTTTGTGATCTCTATCTTCGTATTTGTATGGCCCTCTTTTGCTACTTGATTTTCTGGAAAGCGGGTTTCAGTAATTTCACGCAAAATATCATACTCTGCATCAGACATCATCGGAGTATCGTTTCCATAATATGATTGATTCGCATGACGAATCATGCATGATAACTCATTTTCTGAAAGATTATTCAAACAGGATACACCGTTCTTCTGAAATGTAGATATCAAATCTTGCGCATTTGCTTGCTGTGCCTGGTCTGCTTGGTCTGATTGCTGTGCCAGCGCCTTGACCGAACGGGCGTCAATACGTTCATTTGGCTCGCGATATTCCATTTCCAGAAATTCAAATATCGATTGCTCAGTAGGAAATGCGATGCTCAGTTTAGTGCCTTTTTTTCGGTTGTCTTTCAACTTGTACAATCCATGCTCATTCAAACTGTAGCCCATATCAAGCGCACGTTGTCGCTGAATTGTATTGAATGTTTTGCTGCCCGTAAAGTAAAGAAGTGCAAACGCATATTCGTCGGGTGGGGCATACAAGAAATCAATTCGCCGGGCTCTGCTCTTAGTGTTGATTCGAGCGATGGTCATGCTCTTCGTATTTCCACGTGAGAGTGTTTCAATGATGATACCATTCGCACAGAGCGCATCTAAGAATGCGTCAAACACCTCTTTGTTATCGTCTTGATTCGTAATGATAATATCGATATCTCCTGAAGATTTATGTCCCCGTCGGTACGAGCCAACAATTTCGAACGTTGATTTTTCAGGAGCGCAGGCTTTAAACATTTTTCTTAGCTTTTTATTGTATATATCAATTTCCTCGCGAGGAATACGTGCTTCAATGTCATCGAAGTATTTCAGACCCAATATCATGTTGTCGGTGAGCATATCTTGCTTGTCCCAAAGGTCCTCTACCGACGTAACCCCTTTGTCAACGAGTTCTTGAGCCTTTTTTGGACCGATGCCGTAAACGCGCGTCAACTTATTGAGAGGATTATTTCGCTCAACTTCAAGGAGTTCTAGCGTTCCGGTTTGGTGAAACTCGCCTAACTTGTCAATAATAGTCTTGCCTACATGTTTGAGGTCTGCTATTTGACTTGGTTCGACAATATCGTCTGGATATTGCATGATAGCATCCGCCGCACTCTTGTATGCCCTCGCACGGAAATGTTCTCCTTTTCGTGTCATAATGTCAGCAAGTTCGCACAACACATCAATAAAACGTTCATTATATCTTGCTTGATTCATTGTTGTTGTCTTTAATGTAGATGCTGATTTTTGCTTTAAACTCTTCGGATTCCGTTTTTTTATGGTTCGATTCATCATCTTTCTGCTGTTATTTGTATTTGACAGGCATACGTTTTTAATCAATTTTATTTTATTTTTCATGGTGACATTTTGCGGAGCCAACATGGAACTACGATTATATGACGCCATACTATTATATGTTTGTCCTAAAAATAATGTATCATTAATATATTATGAATTCATTTGTTCACGCATCAACCGCAACAAAAATATCCAAAAACAATCGAATTATACGGGACGATGCTGCGTCTATGCATTATGATGGAGAATTGTTAGACGTGGTCGGACACACACAGGGAGAAAAGTTCGCTTTCGTGATGACAAACGACGATATTGTGAACCTACTTTCGCAGCCTGCAAGCAAGACGGGTTTAGATATGCGATTGAAACGACTTCTTACTTCCACTTCCAAACCCAAGAAAAAATTACCAAAGAGTAGGAAACTCCAGAAAAGCAGGAAAAAACAAAGAACACAGAAGTCTTACAAGAAAGACAAGACAGTGAAAAATAGAAAATAATTCTAGATTATACAATCAGACTCATCTTCTTGTCTAATAACACTGCCTTTCACAACATATAGATCATCCCTCCGAATTGAAATAAACGTAGAAAATGTTGGGTTAAATTTTAATATATGTGTTCTGTTTCCAAATTCGGCCACAACAAGTGCTTCATTAACAAACTGATACTTTCCTTTACCAAACGCATCCATGTTTCCTTTTTCTAAAAACGTTATGTAGGAGTCATCGTTTTCCCATGTGTATTTGTTTGTAATTTCCACATTACGCACGCAAATGTTTTGAGTTTTCAATGATGATATGTAATATTTGAAATATTCATACATCAACTGTCTTTTGCTTTGTGAATGTCCAACTGATGTCGGAAAATGACATATACTCTTGCGTTCGAACCGAGAGGGATTGTTAATCGCTACAGTTGCTAGACTCACGTTATTATACAATTGTTGTGTGATTGCGTGATAAACAATAAATGGTTGATCCAAACAATACGGAATCTGAAAGTTATTTTGAATGTGAAATTTAATATGTCCCAAAATGTGATTGAATAACTTTTTAATTGTTTCACTATTAGGAAACAAAATTATACCTGAAGTGAAAACATCGTCATGGCATACAGAATGCATCTCACTCTCCCTGAAGAACCAACAATGATTCCACCGATGAAACTGTTCCTGCAATACATACAACTGATCTTGTTTCTGTAAATCAAATACTTTGTCTACTGAATCGGTCACCAATATGTCGCAATCAAGATACAGCAACTTTTGATATCTCTCTATCTGAGGGTAATTGAATATTTTAAGTCTTGTGTAAGCAGCCTCAAACATGGTGGTGGCTTCCAAACACCAGATCTTTCCATCAATTCCCAATGTTTCGAATAGATTGGCTATTCTCTCTTGAAAATCACTACTACAGACAATAAGATAGTCGGTATCTTCCGATTGATTACCAAATATGACGAAGCTTTTCAGTAATATGCTAATTAGTTCTATGTAACTTTCTTGGAAAAACACACAAGAGTAAATTAAATTCATTCGTTTTTGATAATATTGCTACGAATTAATTTTTAATTCATAATTCATAATTCATAATTCATAATTCATAATTCATGACACACACAGAGGGAGCGACAAATACTTAGAAAATTAAATAATAAAGAAATCTAAATGGTGTTTATTTATTATGATTAAAATCTTGTCTATTATATTGTCATTTTTAAATACAACATTTATGCCAAATGTTTCTAGTTTTAAAATGAGCGATTTTATAAATATAAGAGGCAGAAATGTATCATATTCCACATATAAATCAATACCTGTGACTGCTTGCGAATGTATATTGTATTTTACTAACACACTTCCTAATAACAAACGCAACAGTAGAACAAGAAGCTTGAGAAATATTACAAAAAGAAGAAAAGGGAAAAATTCTACCAAAGAGATTCAAGACCAACATGCTGATGTATACGATATTATCCCATATGTCGAAAACATTCCATACAACCCATATACAACATCGGATCATTAATACAATAACCTTTTCATTTATGGACTATTTTTGTGTTTTAATATTCTTTATAGAAAGGGCTTCTATTATTAATTGTTCGTCTGTTGTTATGGCTGTCTTGCGCTTCTTTTCTCTCTTGTAGTTCCGGGCAAACTCCTTTTCTGTCTTTTGTAAATATCTGGCGGAGGCATAAATCAATGCACACGTATTGTCGTCGCGATAGATACAATCGATATGATTGGTCATTTCGTTTCGAACACTTCTTATGAATGCAAGCAATGATTCAAGGTGTTCGTCATCAAAAGTTACCACCTGTACGCATACACTGCGTTGAATTTGTTTGCCCTTGCCTTCCATCTCATGTGTGAAATATTGCATCTCGCAGCAATGTTTCTCGGCTAGCTCACGATGATGCGTCTGTAGGGACGATAGGTTGTTCAAATTACGAATGTCCATCGATAGTTCTATCGCATATCCCATATACATATGCTAAACATTAATGTGTTGTTATGGTGTTTACCTACATTTATGTAGTGTATAATTTGTTTAGTTTTATACACTACATAGAGAAAATGTTAATAATAGAATGTTGTTTATGTGTATATGTCTTGGAAAAAAACCGGATCACGTGAAGAATCATCGATGTCTTTAGCGGTCAATAAAATATTTGCGAATAAAATTCAACCAACGCGATTTTTAATGCCCACTGTGGATGTATCGGCAAATTACCAAACAATGCTTGCAAATGCAGACGTTAGTGCCAATAACGGGGAAATGTTTTACGAAGCAAGTGGAAATAATATATGGGCCTATGAGGTAAGTGGTAATTTATGGAACCGTATAACAAGTACAGACATATAACGTTCTAAAATATAATTATTAAAATTGAAACGTATTATTTCTATAATGAATCAATACAACACTAAAATGGCTCATAGTGTGCAAATGGCTCATAGTGTGCAAATGGCTCATAGTGTGCAAATGGATGACACTAATGTGCTTGCAAGGAAGAATCCCCATGAACGGGACTCTCATATTACATTTGATGAAGGACCACACATATATACGATTGATGGAGATAGCAACTACATGTCCGTGACAACATGGAATCATATGCATTTTGAGCACTTCGATGCGGACAGGATAATTACCAATATGATGAAAGGAGCAAAGTGGAACCAAAGCAAGTATTATGGGATGACTCGCGAGGAGATCAAGGCACAGTGGGAGGCAAACCGCGATGCAGCAGCGACGGCAGGAACAGCGATGCATTACGACATTGAGTGTTACTACAATGGAATGGACGTGTCAAACAACACTGTTGAGTTTCAATACTTTCTAGACTTTGTTGCGGACAACAAAGACCTGATACCATACCGCACCGAATGGATGATTTGGGATAAGGAACTGCGATTCGCCGGCAGCATCGATATGGTGTTCGCGAATCAAGATGGAACGCTATCGATATACGACTGGAAGCGTTCGAAAGAGATTAAGAAAACCTCGCCCTGGTCCAAATTCGCACACACTGAATGTGTGAATCATCTTCCCGATACCAACTTTTGGCACTACGCACTTCAATTGAATACTTACAAGGCTCTTATAGAGAAAAACTATGGAAAGATCGTTAGTTCGATGTCACTTGTCTGCCTGTATCCGGACAATTCGTGTTACCAACTAATCGCGGTTCCTGACTTACAAAACGAGGTAAAAGAATTATTTGCCTTACGAAAATTACGACTAAGTGCGGAAACAACTTAAAAACTTGGTATGTGAATGAGTAATGGAAGAACTTATTGTTGAATCTGGTCCGAAAGCAGAGTATGATATGATGACAAACATTGGCAGCAAGGAAAATATTTTTTTCGTTTCAGGTCATCCATATATGGTATTCGGTATCATCATGGCGTGTGCTTTTGCTGGTCTTGTCTCTGGTTACGTGCTTTTGGATGTATTGATTCCAAAAAAGCCAAACGTGGTAGAGAGCGATGAATCAAGGAGGATTCGCGAATACGAAGCTGGTTACGTGAAGGAACTAGAAGCACTTGAAGACGTAATACTTGATCAGGCGCATTTGTTGAAATTGGCGAATGTCAAATTTGATGTCGAAACTCCCTATGGAAGGGTCATCATGAATTACAATGCTGATTTGGAATCATACTGTTACTATGCTGACTCAAACTCAATTCCTTATAAAACGCTGGATGCTGTTGCTAGACAATTCGCTGTTACACATAATTGTAAGCATATCTGTGTAAACTATAAGGAAGAATGGGAAAAGGCGAAGGCAGCAGCAATTGCTGAGGAAGAGTCCGTTGCGCAGAAAGAGAAAGAGAAAGAGAAAGAGGAACAGGATAATGGCAAGAAACAGGTCCAGGATAATGGTAAGGAAAAGAGCGATGGAATAGATACTGATAAACCACAAATTGTGAAGAGGGATGTTTTTGTCAAGTTAAAAAAATACAATCACGTCCAGGTGAAGAACGAAAACCAGAATACAGTATTGAATAATAAGAAACAGCGAAAAGATTCGATTAAGCGTAGAAGGTATCGCATCATTACAGAACGTGCAAATCGGTTTTCATATAAGGGACGTTTGAGTGAGTATGTAGATCCGACACAGTCGAAATGCGAAACGAAACCCGCTCTATCTTTTGCTGACTTTAAGGCAAATATGAAGAAAAGTTGCAAGGAAAATTACAAGGAAAAATGTAAGGAAAATTAAAACCTTTCCTCTATATAATATAATATTGTGATGGTTGAAAAAAATAAAGATAAACTAATTACAGCTTCGTCAAAAATATTGGCGGCGCTTTTAATGGGTTATGCAAAAGCACTGCGGAGAATATCATCACAATCGAATACACAAATCGGTAAGCTTAACACGGAGACACCGAAACAAATCGGCGGCAAAACAAGCATAACCGCGCCTGGTGGAGCCAGCGATATAGCATTAAAAGTTGCGTCGGAGGGTGGAAAGACGGTTGCAAATTTAGCACGTGATATGATAGACGGATTTTTACCAACTGTTGAAAAGGCTATTTCTGGAAAATACGCTAACATGAATCCGGAAGAGGCCAGCAAAAACTTTCATGAAATAATTGACAGACAAACCGCGTTTTTGATGCGAATTTCTGAAGACCCTGAGCTATTACAGAAGTTGGAAGAATGGGCTAAAATGTCTGCTGAGGTAGGGGTTCAGGTTCTTGCAACGGTTCGGCCTACTTTGGATGAAATGCTTGAAGAGTTCTGGGAGGCTGCGAACAGTGTGGTTACGAAGTCGGTGCGAGCGGGTATCAATACCGGATTCAATATTGGAAAAACAGCAGCAAGTGCGATTCCTGTTGCTGGCGGAATGATTGTACTTTTCATTTCCTTTGTGCAAGGTGTTAATGAGGGGATGTTGGCAACAGCACCCGCTGTCAAGGCAGGCACTAAAAATACGGTTAAAGCATCGCAGATTGGAAATCAGGTTCGGAGCGATACGGATGCTCAATTGAAACGAGTGAAGAAGGCCGGTGATGAGCTTAAGGCGGCAATTAATGTTCCGGTTGATACAACCATTACAAATAAAATGGAACAAGCCGGACAAACAATGGGAAAAAATGTTATGAAGAACGCGGTTAAAAATGCTCAGGACAAGACTACGGAAAATGTTACGGCAAATGTTACGGCAAATGTTACGGGTGATGTTATGAATGCGAACGCACAGACAAACGCAATGGATAAATTGGTGAATAATCCACAATCTACTCCTACTTCAGTCGGTGGAGGAAATATCATCACTCCTCGCTTGTTGAGAAAACGGATATTGGAAACTTCAAAGCGGCTTGAAAAAACTATTAAACGTTTTACCCGTGCACGCCATGCGAGTAAGCGCCGTCGCCGCAAACACACGCGTAAAAGGAAATGACCACTTCGATTCATGTAAAAAAAAATTTAAATGAATCATTTATTTTTCTGCCACTCTTGAAATCCGATACTTTTTGTAATATCAAAAGACGTTTCTAGATGCTCTTGGGCGATTTTCATTACGAGTTTCTCTTGTTCGCTTAGTTCGGATATATAGGCTTCGATTTGTTTCTGATGGGTTTGTGTGTCATTTTTGTTTGGCGTATCACCTGTATCTTTTGATTGATTCATTATGTTATTAACATTTACGACTATAATTTTATATCAATTTTATATTTTTTTGATAACTGGAAATTAATTGGTTATTCTTCAAATTCTGATTCTTCATGTTCTGATTCTCCATCTTCCGTTTCTTCATATTCTGATTCTTCGTCATCGTATTGTCCACTTTCATGAATAGCATTAAAGACTTTTCTTTTAAGATTATCATCGTATAAACAGCGATTAAGAAGGTCATCTGTTCTTGCCAATAGAATTTCCTCTGTTGGAAACCCTGCCTCATTCCAGTTACTTCGGATGTGCTCTTCAAACTTGTGTTCGATTATTTCAAATGCTTTCACAAGATGCACGCGTTTGAAAATGTTGTTCACTTCGATTTTATACACGTATTTATGAGGATCTCTGGGATAGAGTTCGTTTCTTTCGTAGCTGTTGAAAGATCGCATCTTGTTCATGAACTCTTCCATCGTAATTAATTCCTCATCACATTCTTCATAGGGACCGATGAGAATGGTAGTGACCATTGTGTTTGTTTCTTTGCTTGGTTTTGTTCTATGATTGTAGAGAGAATACTTGAATCAATTTTTTATTTTTATAATATTGTTTATACATTTACTTTATTTGGTGGCTACAAACCGAAATATAAATATTGTGTAAATTGTTAATATATAAAATACACCCAAAAAGTAAGAAATATTTTTTCGCGTATTATAATTAATTTCTATTGAACTAATCTCCAAAAATGGATCAACAACGTTAAACTTGTCTTTACACAAACGATGTTCAAGCATACTAAGCAAACAACCTCCTAACAACACCCAACAAATAATCACCATAGTACAAAATATAATAGCTGCAAGTGCAAGTGACTTTGTAGAAAACAATACTACAAGCAGTAATAAGAAAGGTCCGTTGTAATGAGCACTTCTAATTAACATTCCCATTGAATAATCCGACAATGGTGTCATTTTACAAATGGCTTCCAAATTATCTACAATTTCTTTTTTGTGTTTTAATAAAAGCATAGACGTCTATAATAATTAGACATTTTATTATATTGTCTTTGACTATTGTCTTTGACTATTGTCGTGTAATCACAAATAATAATTTGCTTTGAGAACTAAATTTAACTGGATTCTTTATAAGCAACTTGGTGAGTTCAGTATTAATGGTGTAACCATTGGTCAATAAAAAATTAATCAGAAACGGCTGTTCGTGTATGCCAAGAAGTTCACGTGTGTCTGCTCTACATAAGGCAATCGTGCATTTTGGTTCTGTACAGCAGGGTGAATTTTCTTTAAAAGGAGATAATTTGGGTGTATTGATGGTTCGTGTCATGTTAGAAAGGGCACCGGATGGCGAACGATCGATCGTGAAAATATGTGTGTAACAATGATTTATGGTGTCATAATATACTTGCGTTGATAAAATGTAAGTTTCACCCATTTGATATATTGAACTTAAATTAAAAAATTGAAAAGTTTTTTTACCATACAACCAATTACACTTAAAAATGCAGATGAACAACAATTCTCCTACAACATTTCGGTTTGAACTTTCGAAAACTGTCAGCAACGAAGTGAAAAAATTCTCTAAAATTCACGAACATGATGAACGTAAACAATATAAGAAGGCTTGGAAAGATTGGTGTGAAGAACATGACGAGTTGATTAACGAAGAAATACGACGACTTGGAGAAGAAGGATATGAAGGAGATGTAATTGATAAAATGTTCAAGGCTGGACGCTACTACTTTCGTAAAAAAAATTTACGACAAGCAAAGGAATCGGGAGAAGCACAGGCACAGGCGCAGGCGCAGGCACAGGCACAGGCACAGGCACAGGCACAG